>Ga0307517_10011866_pt1 | contig 12028 bp, 18 predicted proteins | sample 23_EM_MG_FD_194515 | JGI IMG/M metagenome (GOLD analysis project Ga0307517, IMG submission 194515) | Populus trichocarpa ectomycorrhiza microbial communities from riparian zone in the Pacific Northwest, United States - 23_EM | ecosystem: Host-associated > Plants > Roots > Unclassified | place... | reverse complement strand
CTATCAGAACCTCGTACACTGAACGTGAATCTCATGCTCCATTGGCCCTGCAACTGCCACACCAGTTATCGGCCAACAATTTTCACGACGCGATCGCATCCGGTGGGTGTTCCACCAACAGATGGGATTGCCATAGTACGTAGCTGTACTGCACCAGTTACCGAGGCTGGTTTGGCGACGGATGGAGCGAGGTTGGTCGCCAGTAGGTTTGGATCCATCACCAAATCACTAGGAAACATGGATACCAGCAGGTAAGGTCTGGCTGCATGCCCTTGGTTGTCGAACTAAGGATAGTTTGCGGTGTCATCAGATATCCTCAATTTGTGATCACTCTAAACAACCTCCCCCGGTTCATCCGTTGCCCTGGCGTTTCCGATGGAACGGGGCGGCCCAACTCGCCGAATACGGGAGCTGCAGCTGGTACACCGTCGAGTCGTAGGCACCCTCAAGGGAGACATGCACGGCGATAAGCGGAGCAAGGCGCTTACCTCACAATCTGTGCATTCGCGGCTTTACATACGGATCCAGCCGCACTCACGTAACGGGATCTTGGAGGGAACAGTTGGATGGCGTTGCAGGCAACGGCGGAGGACTCGCCAATTACGACACCATTTACCTGTACCCTGCCAAAGGAAAAGGCAAGTGTCAAACGGCTTCTCAAAAAGTCCCCCCTCCCCCGCTGTCTTCGGAGGGGGGTGACCGCTGGGCCCACGTCAAGATGCAATCCCGTTGGCGTTGGCGCTGCTGGCATCATCGTCGACTCAATGCCGATCACGGGTTGATGCATGATGAACAGGCTGCTGAACGTTGACTCTCCAGCTCCAGGATTCACCCACATTATGATACCATACGTACCAGATAAGGAGTGTGTCGGGAACCCGAAAACAAAAATGCTGAAACTTTTCCGCTAGGGCGTTACAAATTATGCCGAGGACCGTCGTACGTCGTACGCCCGCCCTTTTCGCGTCTACAAGACATTAAACGGCATGTGTGTCAAGGTGGAGACCCCTGTGGCGTCGAATTCTGTCGGACGATCTCAAACCATGGTTGCCAATTCCGACAATGTATGTGTCCCCCCGTACGTGAGGATCGTATCTGGTAAGTGATCGTCTTGGGCGGATGCACGGTGGTGTATGATGGTGTTGCGAAAGGTTTGATCGCCTTTCGAGAGGGTGACAATCGACAGAGCCAGGGTTTCCAACGGTGTCTTGTCGGTTCTGCACCAACAGAAGAGCTGAGGAACCACTCCGTCTCCGGTCAAGTTAATCGACTTCCGGTTGAATGCGTTGTGCTTGGATTCGACGACTCTAATAACAATTAATAATTAATAATTAATAATACATTTGGTTGGGATGCGAATGTAAGGCGAAACGGTTGTCGTTACACGCCGGTAACAAACAATACAGGGGGCGCTAGGATGCAAGTGTCGTTCGAAACCCAGGAAAACGCTTATCATACACGCACGAGGAGACGCGATTCGACGCGGATCCTAGTCCACAAAATAAACAACGAACCAACTATAGTTGTTGTTCCTGTGAACAGGATCATTCCGATGTAAGCGTGGGAGTTACTCCCCAGGAGTCGCCCAGCCACCGGTCCGCCAGCCATGGATCTGAGTAAGCGGGTGAGCCTTTCCCCAGGGACTGCCTGAGACGCAAACTCACGGGAAAGAAATTAAACAATAGAGGAGGCCAATTCTGCTTCCGATTTCCTCAGTCTTCGAAATCTCCGCGATGCAAACGTTGATGAGGGCAATGAACCCGCCAGAGAAGAAGCCGAACGACAAAGCAAAGGTGACCTCAAGAGCGATCCGCCCGGCCGGCATGGAGACAAACGAAGCTGGAAGCCATAATGTCATACATGAAACCCCCGAGAGCAATGCACACGGGAAAAGAATGTTGAAACGACCGACGCGGTCGGACAAGGCCGCGGTCGTGATTCGACCAACCAGCCCACCGACATTCATAATTGCCAGGATGTATGTGGAAAGGCTGTCCTCCGGAGACCCAGCGCCATCAGCCCGCTCCCGCACAGAGTCGACAATATAGAAGAACGGAATGTATAGACCTGCTGAAAGATCAGTCTCAAGGTGATGCGGGATGTGGTGGGGTCCGTACCGAAGGATATTAGGGCGCTCCCAATGAGGAGCAATAAATATCTGCTATCCTTAAAGCAGTTGGTATAGTCCTTCAATTTGAAGCGAGTGGGGGACGGCGGGCGAACAGAGGTAATCGCGAAGACGGCAATCCCACAACAGAGGAGGCAGAGGAAGCCTGATATCCTGACTGTGTTTGGAAAGCCAACCTGAACGAAAAGACGACGGAGCATGATCGGAAAGATGATCCCGCCGGTGCTAGATCCGGCCGCTGTAATTCCAAGAGCAGTGGCGCGATATTCTGTGAAGTGAGTCGCGACCGAGGATATCGATGGATAAAACCTTTTGGGACGGTACGCTGAGCGAACTAAATGTCGCGTTGGACGAGGGAAACTCACATCAGCCCGACCCCCAACCCAAACAAGACACCTTGAGCCAATAAATATTGATAGTAGCTTTTGCACAAGCTGACCATCATCACGCTTGATACGTAGACTGCGGCGCCGATGACAAGTAATAGTCGCGGGCCATAACGGTCAAAGGACCGCCCCACGATCGCCCCCTAGTCGAAAACCTCAGAATCGTTCGTGGTGTCACAGATAGCAGAAACGCTCACCGAAAAGAAAAACATCCAGAGCTGTAACGAACCGATCCATGATATAGTGGAGGGTGAATAGGAGCTGAGCTGGTTGTCGCTGTACCACGATAGATAGGTTCCAAACGAACTCAACTGCCCAAAGGTGCAGAACAGAGCCAGGAAGGCTCCAAGGACGACGAGCCACCTTCGCCAAGTGGGAACGTCCAGAGCGGGCACTTTTTGTTTTGCAGGCAAAGAAGGGTGTGAGCTGGCTGGGTTTTCGATGTCTGGGGAGTCCCAATGTCGAACGTGTGTGAGTTTGACAAGTGGAATCATAGCTTGGGGGGCCACGAAGAGGGAAAAAAGGGTGGAATAAGTTGAGTCGGTGATTACATCTTAAGTATGCAATCACCACCGCTGAGCGCGGTCAGTGACTGGGAAGACGGGTTGAATACTTTAGATGCCCGCGGTTTGAGTTGGTAGAGGGAATGTTCCTCTGATGGGGATCGATTCACGACGGATCAGGAGGTCCCGGTCAGCAGGCGGGTACACTGGTACAGACCAGGTCCCGCGCACGCGGTGATTAGACAACCTCCCGCAAATTCCGGATTGATTGAGCACAAGTCATCTCAATTCCGTCTGATGTACGAGGATGTTCGACGACAGCTTCGGGGAACAGGCGGGGAGCCGACTTCATTGACAGAGATTCTCAAGCCAAAGACGTTGAGGCAGGCGTCCTATTGGCGAGCCACCCCTTTGGAAAATGGCATATTCAGCCAAGCAAGGTGCCTGCAGGGAATCACGAAGGGGTGTTGATGCTCGACAGCGAGAAAGCGAAAGTGATGATGACGAGGCATTTTCTGGTGGCCTCCATGCGGTCAACGTCCACTTCCCTGTCCACAATGCCGTCCAAGCAGAGAGGGTCACTGTTCGGAGTGAGCCGCCACAGAGAACAATGCAAGCGGTTTCCTTGGCTGCACCGGTCAATCACCCCGGACTGCCACGTGACCGAGGGACACCAAACAATATGCTGTGTCTCTTCGCCCGAGATATTCCAAGGTCTTCCAACTCTGCGACACAGTACCGCAGCTCACCCAGCACTCAGTCGTATTCCATCCCCAGCAAGTCTGTCTGTTTGAAACAGGAGACGTCCCCAAACCTGTGTTGCTACGTACGCAGCAGTCAATTGTGATTTGACCCAGGGGAAATCGCACCGCCCACCTTACCTCAATAATATCTCGGCCGCTTTTCTTCCTCAACGTTTTCCCTGCTCTTTGCTCGCGACTCTTTCTAGTCCGAGGTTATCGCGATGTCTCACTACCCTTCAGATGTGAGTACGGATCTCTCATTGTAAACCCTTCGACTTGTTCATCACGAATCATCGCAGCCGAACGATCCAAGACGGAACCCTTACACCCCACAATACACACCGCCAAACCCCTACGAATCCCACAACACACCTCCCCCTCCTCAAACCCACTATACAGGTTATGAACCCAACCAGTACATGCCACATATCTCCCACACCCCAGACCCCTATACATCCCATTCTCCCCCGCCACGCCAGAACGTGTATTCTCCTATCCACGATCCTTTCACGGAACAGCAAGCGCGTCCCACGTCTTACTGGACCCAACGTGAGTTACTCGCTCGCTATTGACTAGAATAGGCAACTTGACCGCGCATCATAGCAGCTGTAGTTGGAATTACATCCCCACCCCCACCCCCACCTCTCCCAACCCATACTCCAGATCCCGCCCACAATCCGTACAGTCAAGACCCACACACTCAAGCCCCCGCATTCACTCCATCATCCAGCTACAACAACAATCAATATGATTCCCCAGATGACGGCGAGGACCCTGGTGATATGCCTCTTTTGAGAAGGAAATCCCATACGTCAACGTTCTCCGTTCCCCAATCGTTCCCCGGCGGCTTCGCTGAACCAGAACCTGACATCAACATCCGATATGGTCGCATCCCCCAGAGAGTTCCGAGACGATACAAGACGATCAAGAAGGTTGAGTAAGTGCACTTCCACAGTTCGCCAAAAACATAGTTTGATTGCGGTCTCAGGCTGTTCCACGGAAACTTTGTTCTGGATTCCGCAGTCCCGACCAAGTTGCTCGATCGGTGTGCGCTCAAGACTGAAAGAGAGTTCACCCACATGCGATATTCAGCCGCCACTTGTGATCCTAATGATTTCAAGGACTCCGGATTTACCTTGCGTCAGGTCCTATACGACCCTCCCAGGAGAACGGAACTGTTCATCGTTCTCACCATGTACAACGAAGACGAGGAGCTCTTCGCCCGATCTATGCATGGTGTTATGAAGAATGTCGCCCATCTGTGCAAACGAGATCGGAGTAAGACTTGGGGTAAGGACGGATGGAAGAAGGTCGTCGTGTGCATCGTTTCCGATGGACGTGCCAAAATCAACTCTCGCACATTGAGTGCAATCGCTGCTATGGGCGTCTACCAAGAGGGAATCGCTAAGAATGCCATCAACGGAAAGCCTGTGACCGCTCATGTCTATGAGTATACGACCCAGGGCACGTATTTTCTGTTCTCGACCCATTTCCGTAGAACTGAGCAAGGGTACTCCAGTGTCCATCAATCCTTCCTCGCTCAACATCGAGGGGTCCGAACGTGGTCATATCCCCGTACAGGTTCTGTTCTGTCTGAAGGAGAAGAACCAAAAAAAGATCAACTCGCATCGTTGGTTCTTCAACGCCTTCGGTCCGATCCTTCAACCCAACGTTTGCGTTCTTATCGACGTCGGAACTATGCCCGGGCCCACCTCGATTTATCACTTATGGAAGGCATTCGATATCAACTCAAACGTCGGTGGTGCCTGCGGCGAAATCGTCGCTTTGAAGGGAAAATACGGGCAGCACTTGCTCAACCCTCTCGGTATGTCCCTGTGGCCCTTTCCAGGTCCTTGTCTCACTCCGCTGGCAGTTGCCGCTCAAAACTTCGAGTACAAGATCTCCAACATCTTGGACAAGCCATTGTAAGGGAGCGATAATTTTCCATTGCGCCCGAGTTTGCTTAAGCTTTTGTCCAGGGAATCCGTGTTCGGTTACATCACGGTGCTTCCTGGTGCTTTTAGTGCCTACAGATACATCGCGCTCCAGAACGACATCAGTGGGCAGGGTCCTTTACACAAGTATTTCCTTGGTGAAACTATGGTAAGAACATAACCCCCTGTCTAATCCCTTGTTGACTTTATGTAGCACGGCGCTGGGGCGGACATTTTCACGGCAAATATGTACCTTGCCGAGGACCGTGTATGTCCTCATCCTCATCTGTCCCCTGCCCTTATTTCTCATAGACCCGTCAGATTCTGTGCTGGGAGCTCGTATCGAAACGAGGGGCTGCTTGGACGTTACACTATGTCAAGTCTGCGTATGGTGTGACGGACACTCCCGATCAGGTTTGTCATCTTGAACCTCGGACTCACCATCGAACTGAGTCTCCCCCAGATTCCCGAGCTAGTTTCTCAACGAAGGCGATGGTTGAATGGTTCATTCTTCGCCGCTGTCCACAGCACCTTCCATTTCCACTATCTCTACCGCTCGTCACACAGTTTCATACGCAAGTTCTGGATCCACGTCGAGCTGATTTACCAGGTTTTTAACCTCATTTTCTCCTGGTTTGCCCTCGTAAGACTCCCCTCAATTTTCCGCGACAGTAACCGATGAGCTTTACTCCCAGGGAAACTACTACATCGCCTTTATTGTTTTGACGAACGCCATGGAGGATCCCACCTTCAATTTCAAGGGGATCCATATAGCAAACGTTATCTTGGAATACTTCTACGTTGGCCTGGTTCTGATGTGCTTCATCCTGGCTCTCGGAAATCGTCCTCAAGGCTCCAAGTGGGCGTTCACATTTGCATTCGTGGGCTTTGCCATCCTAACAGTTTATATGACGGTGAGGGAACCCTTTGAAACATGATGGGCCCATAGTTCTGACACCGCATCCTCCAGTTCGCTGCCATATTCATCGCGTATAAGGGTATCGATGGCATCTCAAAGGAGAAGGGTGGCCTTACTTTCTCCGATGTCTTTACGGACTCGCTCTTCAGAAACATTGTGCTCTCGATCGCTGCGACAACGGGCTTGTACTTGATTTCCTCGTTAATCTTCGTACGAGAATCCACCTCACGTCTCATCAAAACGGAAGCTGACTGGACGGTAGCTTGAACCTTGGCATATGATCACTTCCTTCATCCAATATCTCCTGATTGCACCCGCTTACATCAACGTATTGAACGTGTATGCGGTAAGCAAGACTCGTAATACCACGAGCATGATGGGTCCCACTCACTCATACCCTCCCTGACAGTTTGCCAACGTACATGATGTTTCTTGGGGCACAAAGGGTGATAACAAAGTCGGCACGGATCTTGGCGTCGTTAAGACAGGGAAGAATAAGAATGAAGTCGAAGTCGCTGTACCCACCGCCGAAACGGACATTAATGCCGCCTATGATGACGCGCTCCACGTCTTGACCACCAAACCACCACCGGTAGTATCAAAGCCAGACCCCGCAACGGAACAGGAAGACTACTACAGGACGTTCAGAACAAAGTGAGCACTCTTCATCCACGCTGATATGCCCCATTGACTTATTGGACTTAGTGTACGTCGATCCGCATAGATGCGTTTGGCAGTTGTAACTTTATCTGATTCACTTGACGCACGCACTCAGGTCCTGCTTGCTTGGACTCTCTCTAACGTAAGTTGCGCTCTTCAGACTTACCAATATATTAACTGAATGTTTCACGCAGGCCTTGTTGGCTGCGGTCATCACGTACGTGTGGAATCATCACCTTTGATCGCATCTGCGAATACTGAGGCCCCTCGAATAGAACAACAACTGGCAGTGCCGCAGACAAGGGTGCCAATTCCACCACGAGTGGGTACACGGCATTCCTGTTATTCTCAGTCGCTGGTCTCGCTTGTGAGTGATCTATCACAGCAGTGCCACCCGTCCAGTGGAATTGATGTTGTTTCAGTCATCCGCTTCATCGGGGCCACGACGTATATGATTGTCCGACTGTTCGCCGGAGAGTAAAGGTATCCGCACGTGGACACCTGATGACTGAATAGACCACAACGCATGTTATTTGACGGTTCTCGCTTCCTTGTTCGTTGGTATCTAAATCCGATTTACATTCAAAAGAAATGACTTGTAGTTTCCTCACGCTCCCGGTTTCAATTTGTTGTTCTTTGGGTAACTAAGCATAGGGCAATAGCAGGTTGTTGTACAATTTTCAAATACAAGCCTGACAACCTCTTCGACTTCTCCGGGTCTACGAACTCGACGACCCGACTGGAGCGGATGGCCAGCGACCTAACGAGCCACTCCCACAAGGTTTTATGCCCAATCTCTCGGATTCCGGACCGCCTCCAGTAGTTTCCCTTCCTCGCTCTCCGCGTCCGTGCCCATCTCTGACTGGTATTCCCACCGTGCCATCTCGGGCAAGCTCATGAGAATGCTTTCGATACGTGCTCCGGGGGTGTTGAGACCGAACTTGGTACCCCTGTCATAGACAAGGTTGAACTCGACATAGCGCCCCCGCCTGAGCAACTGCCACCTCCTCTGCTGTTCGTTAAACGGTGTCTTGGCCCTCTTCTCGAGAATCGGTAAGTATGACGGTAGGAAACAATCCCCACATGACTTGATGAAACTAAAGGTTTCCTCTTGAGAACGCGGTCGGGAGGAGGAAGCTTCCTTGTCGGTGGGGAGGAGATGGTGGTCGGCAGAATTGAAGTCATCGAAGAAAATGCCTCCGATGCCTCTCGTCTCCTTTCGGTGGGGAATATAAAAGTACTCGTCGCACCATTTCTTGAAGGGACGATAGAGGACGCCCGGAGCGTGCTCATCGCAGGCGTTTTTGAGAGTCTCGTGGAAATGCACCGCGTCTTCCTTGTAGAGATAAGATGGAGTCAGGTCGCATCCTCCTCCGAACCACCAAGCGGCGATTTTTGAGGAGTCCTTCGGGTCGGGGACCTCGAAGTAGCGGTAGTTCGCGTGGACGGTTGGTGCGTGAGGGTTGCGGGGGTGAATGATCAAGCTGATACCAGCGGCAAAGAAGGAGAGCGCTCCTTGAACGTCGGGGTCTGAGGGGAGGGTCGCGTGGTCGACCCTCATCTGTTTGACGGCAGCGGGGGGAAGAGATCCATAAACGATAGAAACGTTGACACCAGCCTTTTCAAGTATAATGTTCGTATCCTCCAGTCCCGTAGGGTTCGGTATGGCAAAAGCACAGGAAATACCTTTACCACCCTCTTCCCGAGTCCAGCTATCACGACTGAATTTTGGAGCAGCGGGGTCGAGTTGCTCGAGGCCGGCTACGATCCTGTCTTGGAGATTGATGATGTATTCCGCGACTTGATCACGAAAAGCTACCGTCATTTCGTCGAGAGCGAAGGGCGATGATGTGGTACACGGAGAGGGTGTATTTTGAGCACATCAGTAGAGCCAGGCTCCTTCCCAACCGCTCGGTGAGAAGTCTGAGACATCTAAGCACTCCGGACCGGGCTTATTTCCTTTTACATAAGCTGACTTCAAACAAGTGTAAACAAACCAGCCACACACCAAATTTGGATATTAAGCGCCATCCGCGAGCGGACAACCTCATCGAGTTGAACTTAAAAAAGAAATTCTTGTCCGCTCGTCGACGGCTGGGTATAGAAACCTGCAGTGGAGCTATCTAAACTCTACGCGATCCCGGGTGATGTCGGATGGTACATTAGACGGTCTACGTTCTGCTCGAGAGCACGATGGGCCAAGCCTACGAGTCACCGCCTCCACAGAGTGAGCGACCGTGAGAAGCGTAAAAGCGCGCCTCGAGAATGGGACGGTGCCGTCGCCGCAGTGGGTGTTTTAGTTTTGGAGACCAGTCGCGTCTCGCCACCTATGGAACTTGTGGACTACGTCTGGTGTTATCTGTTTCTTCATCCCCTTCGCTGCCGCGACAAACGCGTGTTGCGGTACCTTTTAATGTGTTTGGTTACAAGCCCAGTGGTCGCCGTTCATGAACAACTTACAAACGGCGCGTTAATATCATCTTTCATTGTGAGCAGAGCGGCTTCTTGGCACATCGATACCACTTCGGCACCGGAACACCCTTCAGTCTGCGGTGGACGTGAGGAGGGGTCAGACGTTTGCGAGCATGAAAACATACCAAAAGTGCAATCTCGGAAATGTCAATCGCAGGGTCGACGCTCATCTTGGATAGACGAACCCGTAGAATTTCTTCTCTGCCCTGAAGGTCTGGGGGACCAACGTAGACCAGTCGGTCCAGTCGACCCGGTCTCGTTAGAGCAGAGTCCTGGACACGGGCCGGGCCTTCAGTCGAGGGAAACGGAAGCGAACTGGTGAACCTACAATCACTTCCGGTCTGTTGGTTGCTGCCACAACCGTGACACCGAAGGATTCTTGCACGCCGTCCATTTCATTCAAGAGAGTCGTAAGGACCCCTTCGTTTGAACCCCCGTCAGATGACGACGTTGAGGATCTGGACACCGCCAAGGCATCGATCTCGTCCTGGTCAATAGTCAGAGACTAATCACGGGTTTTCAAATGAGGCAACGCACAAAAAAGATGATGCAAGGAGCCGCGGCTCTGGCTTTACGGAACGTTTCCCGAACAGCCCGCTCGGACTCTCCAACGAACTTGTTCAAGAGCTGAAAACAGCACAGCTTAGTTGAAGGAACAATTTGACATGAACAGCTTCTCACCTCGGGCCCCTTGACCGCAACAAAGTTGATCGCAGATTCGGTAGCACAGGCTCTCACGAGAAGCGTCTTACTGCAACCGGGCGGACCGTATAACAAAACACCTCTGGGTGCCCTCACTCCCAACCGCGCAAAAGCCTCTGGGTGTTTCAGCGGCCACTCGACCGCCTCCTCCAATTTCTGTATCGCATGATGTTGCCCACCGACATCGGAATACCTCACAGGGGCAGAATCAAGGAACACGGATCGCAGCGCTGATGGTCTCACGCTTGGCAATGAAGATAGGAGATCCGCGGCCATCAGCTCGGGTTTTGAGCCAGGAGAAGTGACAGGATCAGCTGCCTGTGCGGTCATCCAGCGCTTGATAGCAATCGTTCCGGCCTCCCGAACGACGGCGCTCAAATCAGCTCCAACGTAGCCGTGTGCGGTGAAGGCCACGGTCCGAAGATCATCGTCGGAGAGTGAATGAGGTGTCTTGGATAAGATGACTCTTAGGATGGACAATCTCGCCTCGGCATCAGGTACACCTGAGAATGGAAAAGGAAAAGTTAGCGCTGACCAGCGTTACGGTCCTGCAGATAACTTGCCTATTTCAATCTCGCGGTCGAAACGTCCAGGGCGCCTGAGGGCCGGATCGATGGAATTTGGTCGATTCGTGGTGGCAACGACGACAACCCGTGCAGTGTCAGTTGAATCATCTTGCACACCATCCATCAGCGTAAGCAGGGTCGCAACCACGCGCTTTTCGACCTCTCCTCCTGGCCCATCTTCACGTTTCGGGCACAAGGCGTCTACCTCATCCAAAACGATGATGCACGGGCTTTTTGCGCGGGCTTCAGCGAAAACGGCCCTTAACCTGGACTCGGTCTCTCCATGGTAGGCGGAAGACAATTCCGGTCCGTTTACCACAATGATGAACGAACTCGTGGAGGACGCGATCGCGCGCGCAAGGTGGGTCTTGCCCGTACCGGGTGGGCCGTGGAGCAGAACCCCACGCGGTGGTTTGAGACCTAGGTGAAAACAAAAGGGTTTGGAAGGTGCACGTTGTGAAGATTTGGTTATGCGAACCGAAATGTTGGAATAGATCAGGACGGGTGAGCGGAATGTCAATGAGATCCCGGATTTGTGTGATCTGATTATCCAGACCACCAACCGCAGCATATGGGTCTATGTCTGTCAGCTGGTTTTGCTTTCGCTGATGTAAGCCATAGTGTCAGATGGAAAAATAGTTGGCACCTTTGCGGATTCTAGAGGCTTCAGGGTGTCAGCTGGTAGGATCACTACGGTAGTGTCCCACCCTACTGTCCAGATCTGGGGCGCGGGGTCAATCTTGAGTCCTTCTAGTTGTGACGCCAAGCCTTCTGGTGTATTTTTGTCATACGATCGCAATGATATAGCGTCTACTTCAAAGACATTTGCGCTCCCTTCGTACTCCAGGATAAATTTCTGTTTGCTTGTGACGTATTTGAGATCAACTGGGGGGGTCGCCTGGAGTTTGAGATCTCCTTATTCGGCGAATAGTAAGCACTAACCCAGTTCCTCTTTGACAAGTAGCGTAAGCCAGTCTCGTGGCTTCCCGTCCGATAGTTTGGGGCCCGTATCGCG
>Ga0307517_10011865_pt1 | contig 12029 bp, 6 predicted proteins | sample 23_EM_MG_FD_194515 | JGI IMG/M metagenome (GOLD analysis project Ga0307517, IMG submission 194515) | Populus trichocarpa ectomycorrhiza microbial communities from riparian zone in the Pacific Northwest, United States - 23_EM | ecosystem: Host-associated > Plants > Roots > Unclassified | place... | reverse complement strand
AATCCTCTTTCCGTAACATTGCAAGAGTTCACCCCCTAGTTTGGTCTTATAAATTTAGAGAAACAAGTTGTTTTAATTTCTAATTATTAATTCTAAGAATGTGTTTGGCATTGAAGCATGAAATTGCACTTAGATGTGTTTAAAAAGTGTTTTTTTTTATGTAATTTTAGTGTTTTTGTTTTTTGGTTTTGCGTGTTCATATTAAAAATAAAAAAATATAAAACAATTATTTTAATATATTTTTAAACAAAAAATATTTTTAAAAATATCATACACCACAATACTAAATACACGCTAAGGTCTGATTTTAAAAAAAATAAAATAAAAAGTAAATTTCAATCCTGACCATCAACCGATATATTTGGTAACGTGGTACAAAATATTTTTTAAAAATATCTTTTCAATTAAGAATGTATTGAAATATTTTTTAAAAAATTTATGCATTAATATCATAAAAATCATAAAAACATACCTAAAAATAATCAATTTGATATTTTTTAAAATGAGAAATAATTTGAAAAGTAAAAGTAACTTAGTGCAAATCGAACTCTAATAGCCCAGTTAAAAAGTTGATAAAAAACTCTTATGGTAGAATAAAAACTTTAATTAAAAAAGATTATGAAATATTTTTTATAAGTAAGATAAGTTTAGGCATAGCTTAATTATTAGTTAAATAATTAAAATGGTATGATGTTCATCAACCATAGTAGCTCAACCTCTCTTAACTATCGATGTAATTATTGTCACTCTACGTGATAAATGGTCCTAAAAGATTCTTACAAATTGAATGATCCAAGTCTTTAACTAAAAGCACAATGACTTTTAGCATTTGGAACTTTATTTAACGTTAAGTGTCCTTTTCTTTTCAAGTGCTGCGCATCTGTAGACATGCCCTACATGTCCAACCACATCACCTCTAATTAATTCATCATTTTAATTAGCCATATGATTAATATTTTTATTTAATTTAAATTCTTAATAGTAATCTTAATTATACCCTACATTTTGGCATTGCCAAAATCTCACTAGCCCCATAAATTAAATTATATTTTATGAAATGATTTGAATAATCAGCCATACACGCATGCACTTGAGGCTATATTATATAGCGTAAACATCGTAAAACTCCTCAACAAAATAAAGCAGAAGATGGGGGCATGTTGCTCAATCTGCATACTGTAGCATATGTATTTTAGCCAAATTACAACAAGAGAGTCACTGAAATCATAGCAAATTGCGCCGAGGGTGTAGCTTCCTTGCTAATAATATAAGGCTTAAATTAAAGGATCATGCAATTTGTCCTCTTATAAATGTCAATTATTGCATGTAAAATCCCTCCAGCGAATTGTTTGATTTCGACACTCTACTTGCTCTCTCCATCTTTGACCATGTTATCAACTCTATGGGACCTTAGTGATCGGCAGCTATGGTGGTTTCTAGTAGTCTTTCATTGATGGTGAGATTGGTTGGCCCGTGAATGAAGAGAGAGCTTTTACTCTCGAGCATGGATGGTCAAGGCTGTCCGCAGTTGCTTGTGAAATCCATTGCTATAGAACCTGAAATCTAACGATCTAGTTTGTTGGTTTTTTCTAAAATGACATGGTTTTTTGTTTTAAATAAATAATATTATTTTTGATTGAATTATCCAATCTGTAATTTAGGTATGAACAGAATCATCACGCATGTAAATCCTATCCTCAAATTAAAGAACGAGGACCCTTAATTAGAATTAATTCTCAAAGAGAATAAGAAAAAAATAATCAGGATTAAAATATAAAGGGAACCCACATGGGGCAGAAATCCAGTAGCTATGATCTGTTTGGACCCGCTATTTTCAAGCCTACTATTTACCTAACACATGAGAAGTTTATCTTGGAATTATTTTATTGTTGGATAGTCTAATTATTGAAAAATAATCATGAAAATGACAAGTCCAGACTTTTAGATCAGTGGTGTTTTTCCGCAAATCCATTATTGTAGCGGTCGGTGCTACAAATTTCATATGGTTTTAAGCATAATATAGTCATAATTCATTGCTTATAGTTTTGTTTTTTCCATTTTAGTTTGATTGTTAAGGTATTTTTTTCTCATATATTTAGATTGCGTTTATATTTAAAATAAATATTTTTCAAATCATTATAGGTAATTAAGTTAAATTGCTAGTTTTTTATTGTTTAGGGATCAAATTCAAATACTCAAAGAACTACAAGGACTAATCAATGCCGACAGAGATGACAAAATCGGAAAATTAGAAATGGACAGGGAAAAACAGACTCGACGATCCAGCCGTTCTTGCCTCACTGTTTCCGATTATTATCTATGAAAAAATTATTTTTAGTCAAATAAATATTTTTAAATAATATAAACTGTTTAATCACAAGATAGTTATTGTATTTGTTGCTTCTCTAAGCAACAAAACTTTATTGAAAACAGATTCAGACATTTAAAAGTCACTTTGTATTAGGTTTAGGAGTTAATTGCATAGTTATGATACCAGCATGGTCGGTTTCTAGTATAAATTCAGATGAATTTAAAATAATATTATTTTAAATTTTTTTAAAAAATCAAAATATCATTATTTTTAAATAGTAATTTTTTTTAAAATTAATCCAATGTTTACTTAAAATTTAAACCAGTTCTATCAAGTTGTAAATTAACTTGCAAGCCATTCGAGTCATATTATCTCGTTTTGTCGGATAAAAATCAGTTTGATTAAGTCAACTCCCAATTTAATTAAACATGAAACTCAATTTAGGTCAAATCTTGAATTAACTTTTAAATCGCAAATTAACTTGTATTGTCATTTTTTAAATAATATTTTTTAAAACCAAACCCAGTTTTATTTAAATTTCAAATACTAACTCGATTAAATTTAATTCAACATAAAACCTAAGCATGAATCAAGTCCTAGAATTACGAGTTTGATTTTTATAACAAAGGATCCTCGTAAAAACAAACGTTTGTAGATAAAATATTGCAGAGAGAGAGTGGAAATGAGCAATGTTGTCAGCTATTAACTGACTTGATAACTTCATATTTACTTCAATAGGATGAACATTTCAGCATCGGTTGGTACTCAAAACAAAATTGTTTTTGTTACCATTACTCAACAAAAATGAAAAGGACATAAGGAACTTGTTTACACCACGCCTTCGAATATAGTTGTTAGGTTTTATTCCCTTGTTGAAAACTTGTTGCATTAAGAATATTACAATATCAACTATCTAGGTGGTGGTCCAATAGTAAAAGTTTGGGACCAAGAGGTTTGCTCCCTCTGTGGTCTCAGGTTCGAGCCCTGTGGTTGCTCATATAATGGCCACTGGAGGCTTACATGATCGTTAACTTCAGGGCCCGTGAGATTAGTCGAGGTGCGCGCAAGCTAGCACAGACACCCACGTTAAATTAAAAAAAAAAAGAAGAATATTACAACATCCATGCATACATGCTAGAAAACAATGTCCTAACGATTGAGTACGAGATCAAAGCATTAAGTTCTTCCAACAGGTTGTTTGCTGACATTTTCTTAGATATTGAAAGCCAAATTGAATAAAAAATCTTGAATGTGACACCGAGGCCAAGCAAGGCAAGACCTTGTTAGGGCATTGCAAATTGTTTAGTTACTATTTTGGAATAAAAGATATGAAAACACTAGAGATAGGTGTTATATCTATCTTCTTGTACTTTTTATATAAAAAATAAATTTATTTTATATATTTATATCAGTCTCTTCAATTAAATGTATAATTTTTTTATTTCAAGATATTAACCAAATTCTATATTAATTTATGTGCTTATTTAATGTTAATGTTGGGGTAGGTTGTGTTTTTTAAAATGTTTTTAATTTTTTCTTTAAAAATAATATAAAATTGATATTATTTTAATGATATTAATAAAATAATATTAAGAATTAAATATTTTGAAAAAAAACACACACGTAATATAGCTTTCACAACTTTTTTGGATATATAACTTTTATTAATCTCTTTTACAACTGCCCACATGATTGTTGTGTGGTGGCCCCAATTCAATGGCTCAAATCATAAATAGTTTCTTCGGCCTCTTTTTGTTCCCTTTTCTTTTCCTTTTTAAACACAGAAAAACAGTTTACTAGGAAGATAAAAAGAATTGAAAAAGATTCAAAAAAAAGGAAAGACAATTCCTAGCACTGGAAGAAGACCCAAAACAAAGTGTTAACCAATCTACACACACAAACCCTTCCCATGGTGTTCCACGACTTGCAACCTCTCTCTTTGTTGAACCCACAAAGCTAAGGAACCTCAAAGTCCTAACATATATCTCAATCTTCATGTGTTCTTTCAACTTAGATACAAACAAACAATGAAGCTTCTTCATCTTGTTCTTGCTCTTCAAACAGTTCCCATTTGGTTTTTTCACTTATGTCTAGTAGTAGTACATGCCATACAAGAAGACCCACTTGTTTCTTCACCACCCCCCTCTCCCATTTCTCCCATTTCCACTTCCATGGCTGCCTTCTCTCCAGGTACTTAAAAGGGCCCTTTTTAGTTTTCAAAAGAAATGATTTTGGGGTGGTTTAAGTGATTTCAAAAATTCAAACTTTCTGTGCCAAATTTAAGTAACGACTACATAATATAGTGCATTTATGGCTTCACATTACATGTAACAAAAAGTTTAGTTCTTTGGGGCATGATCCCATCTCTCTACACAGTGTTGATAGAGTTTCAAGATTTAGTTTTTATGGTTCTTTTCTTTTTTGAAAAAGCTTAATAAGCTAAAAGGTTTGCTTCTTTGTATAATTTGACCAGGGGTTGAATTGGAAATGGGAATCAAAGACCAACAAAAGCACGAGGAGTTGCACAAGAAAATGATTCTGTTACTCATTGTTTGTTGTAGCATTCTTGTTGTTATCGTCTTTCTTTCTCTGTTTTCTTGTTTCATTTACTACAGGAAGTCCTGTCAGAAGAAGAAAGCTTCTCAGTGTTCAGGTGCTTAGGTTTCTTTTTCTACAAACAATTCATCTTTATTTTACTCCAAAATTTGTATTCACTGTTGTGTTTTTTGTTAGTAATTCTTTGTTTTGATGTGAAGATGCGGAGAAAGGGCTTTCATTGTCACCATTTTTTGGCAAATTCAGTTCCTTGAGAATGGTTAGTAACAAGGGATCTGTTTCATTAATCGATTATAAGATACTAGAGGAAGGAACAAACAATTTTGAAGATGATAAATTGTTGGGGAGGGGTGGATTTGGACTTGTATATAAGGCTGTATTGGAAGATGACTCAAGTATTGCAGTCAAGAAACTAGACTGTGCAACTGATGATGCACAGAGAGAATTTGAGGTGCTATCAATTTTCTTGAAGATTTGATGCATTTTTTTTCCTTTTAGATTTGTTTTCTTGGTGGTGATTTGTTATTAATTCGAATTGCAGAATGAGGTGGGTTTGTTAAGCAAATTTCAGCATCCAAATATAATTTCTATTGTGGGCTATAGTGTTCATGAGGAGATGGGGTTCATTATTTATGAGTTGATGTCCAATGGGTCCCTTGAAGATCTATTGCATGGTAAAATATTTGTCCCCTTTTTTTTTTCAGGGTTATTGTGTCATGGTAGATGAGTTAAGACATTATGAAATATAGAAGTGCTAATATATATATATATATTACTTTTTTTTTCATGGATTTTGTTGATGCTGTAGGAACTTCTCGCGGATCTTCATTAAACTGGCATTTAAGGTTGAAAATTGCTCTTGATACAGCAAGGTGAGTTGCTGTTTTCTTTCTGTTGATTTTTAAATTTCTTTTGTTTGTTTGTTTTTCTTTGAGTATTTGCTTATTTCAAATTGTTGACTCTAGAGGATTAGAATATCTGCACGAGTTCTGCAAGCCAGCAGTGATCCATAGAGATCTGAAATCATCTAATATACTTTTGGATGCCAACTTCAATGCCAAGGTAAAAATGTATAAATTTTTTTAGTTTGTGTTAAATTAATGAAACTCTCAATTATTTTCTTCTTCCATCACTTCACTTTGCCTTCTCTCTCTTTCTCTTAACTTGTGTTTGGATTCAGCTGTCAGATTTCGGTCTTGCTGTAGCTGATAGTTCTCATAACAAGAACAAGCTCAAGCTTTCAGGCACTGTGGGTTATGTAGCCCCTGAGTATCTGCTAGATGGTATGCTAAACTAAACTGGTTAAAATTTCGATATCAGTAGTTTCGACTTGTTAGCTAGACAACAGGGTTGAGTTGAGAGACCGCCTTTTTTTATATAAACTAGTTTAGTTTAGGTGAATTTAGGGAGAAGACTGATACATTTTGCATGATTTGATGAGCTTAGAAGCAATGAATCTCAGATAGCATTGTCAAAGCATCTCTGAAGTATGCATTTCCTATCAAAGTTTTATTGGGTCAAAGTGTAAAATGCTACTGCTTGTTTTGAGCTTTCACAATCTAGAACACTCGAATGTTGTGTGATCACTCCATTATTTTGGAGATGATGTAACACTCAAGGTTCATCAACCAAACAATTTTTTAAGGATGCCCTTAAGGGAGAAAATCACATGAGAATAGATGAAAAAAATGTCAGTGAAATGCAAATGACTGGAATCCCATTGTATTTGTTTTGCATTTTGCCATCCCCCCACCTCAAGAAATAACTTTTTTAAATTTTATAGGTGAATTGACAGATAAGAGTGATGTCTATGCTTTTGGAGTTGTGCTTCTGGAGCTTCTATTAGGAAGAAGGCCTGTAGAAAAACTGGCACCAGCTCATTGCCAATCTATAGTAACATGGGTATGTTTACTCATCCAAAAAATTATTTTCTTTTGAGAGGCAATCATTCAAGATTTCAATAACTATATTTAATGCTATGGCTATTTAAATGCAGGCCATGCCTCAGCTTACTAACAGAGCTGTCCTTCCAACCATTGTGGATCCTGTGATCAGAGATTCAGTAGACGAGAAGTACTTGTTCCAGGTTTGTGAACCTCAAAAACTATAGTTTACTTCTTTGATTGGATGTGTACTATCTAAAAGTGTGAGTGGATTGTTTTGGTATTCTCTGTACATGATTGACTAATGCAAAGCAACCTGGAAAATTTTTCCTTAAAGTAATAAATCTGGATTGGTTTGGTAGTTGTGAGTGGGCACAACAAAATTTTGCCTCAGGTTTGCTTTAGTTCAAGATCGAATTGATCAATTCTGCCCCAAGTGTTGTTGGCAAGGTAGGAGAGAAAAAGGGTCTGTTGAACTAAGAAATGTTTTTAGCCAGGTAAGTTAGTTGAAGTTTTTTAACAAAACCAGACGCATATGGAACCATACTTTAGGTTATTTAGTTCCTTTTTAAATTGAGAGGAGCCAAGTTTCAAACTGGTGGCAATGATAGTTGAGCACGTTTGCCTTGAGTTGCCAAGCTTAGGTAATGTTAGGGTAGATTAGGAATTTCAATTTGCTTGAGTTGGCTAAATGGATAGCAATTTGTGCAGGTTGCTGCAGTGGCTGTATTGTGTATTCAACCAGAGCCGAGTTACCGCCCCCTCATAACAGATGTTGTGCACTCTCTTGTCCCACTGGTTCCTCTTGAGCTTGGAGGGACGCTAAGAGTTGCACAACCTACAACTCCTAGAGGTCATCGACAAGGCTAAGCATCAGGGGAAACTATTTTTGGATGCTGCTGCATCTGCTTTAGTTTGTGTTTGATGAATCATTGATCCACTGCACTTTCTTATGTGCATATTTTGATGTATCATTTGATAATTCATATCTTTGGTTATTTCGGACAAGAAGGTTGATGTCATGCGTTTCAAGAGCATTAGAATCTTTACTCTTGTAAATCGAAACCAAGTTTAGAGATAAAGAAAAATAGCATCCCAAATTTGCACCAAGCTCATTTTCAACCTCTTGGCTGTGTACGTAATCAGTTCATCTTTTCTGCAACTTCAAAGAATCTGTAAAACAACATTTTACTTGTCTCATGAATCTTTTGGATCTCTAGATTCAGCAGAGATCTCTCTTCTGTGCTGCAATTCTTTTCAGTTTTTCCCTAATAAAGTTGGAGGTGATCACAGTAAAGAGAATGCCTTGTGAAGAGAAGGTAGAAAGGAAAATTGACACCATGTCACAGTAAAACTACAACTCGCACCAGCTGGGATGTAATAAACAGCCTCAATCAAAGCTCAGTTTACATGGATTTGTGACGGTCATACCAGTGAACATTATTACAAAATTTCTGTAAAATAATATAAACTCAGTAAAACATCGAAGTCACCAAAATTTATTAACTGTTGGTTCTGGTATACCCGTTCACTATCTCCATCAACTGACATTATGGTAAGAGTCAATAATGGCATCAGCAAGGTATTCACATTTGGCCAAAGACAGTCCTGCCAAGGATATTCTTCCATCCCTTGTCATATAGACATGCCACTTGTTGGTCATATTTTCGCTCTGATCGAACATAAAAAGAACACACAGAAAGATCATGAATTAACGATGGCAATGGAGAGGTTTGAGGGAAATGGAAAAGAACAAATTCAAGAATTCAACCATGAATATAAAATGAGAACAAATGTCATTTAAAAGAATAATATGAAGAAGATGAGTTTTTTTTTTAATGATTCTACCACAACAAAATCACTCGAAAATCGCTAAAATGATAAAAATTTGAGGAGAAATCACCTGAGTTTTGTTCAAGCCTGTGAAGGAGAACATGCCAATCTGCTTCAGTATAAAAGACCAATCTTTCCCACTCTTATCTTTTGCGGAGAGACTGTCAAATAGTTTCTGCCTCACATTTTTTATCCTTCCAGCCAGCATCTCCATCTCTTCTTTCCATTCATTAAAGAGAGTTGGATCCCCAACAACGTTAGCAACAATCCTAGCACCGTGAACAGGAGGATTTGAGTACATTGGTCGGGCAATCCTTTTCAGCTGGCTCTTAACCCTGAAAATTAAAAGAAAAAAAAACCATTATTTAAACAGGTATTATGACGTGAGAGAAGTTTTCCCTATCGAATTGGTGGTTCAAACAAATTGTTCACAGGACACCTTTGGCAGAACCCTAATTACAACAAAGGTTCACAAAAGGTCACCCAATAATGAGAAGCAAAAAGTGTAATATTCCATTGTTCACACGACTTAGGATACAATCAATGTCCTCACATCTATGCCATTCCTTTATGGTTCATTGGAAGGAAAAAAAAGAGAGAAGAAAACATTAACACAGTTCTACTGTAGATATTCAAGCATTCAACAGAAACACGACCTATCAGCTTGGAGACCAAACCAATAAATGGTGATGACAAAACGGATGGTTGCCTGGTTAATATTTAATAATACTTTTATGCATCATATCGAGGACATATTTTTAGGTAATCTTAACCAAAACAAAGGCTAGAAAATGAACAATGCTGCAGTATAGAATAGCATGTATTTTAAGGGAACAGCATCTCAAACTCAACTAGCAAGTGAACAAGCTTTATTTAGCAAATCTATTAATCGCACCTTGCTGCTGCATCTGCCGATGAGCAGACAACATTAATTGCCCCAATTCTTTCAGCATACAAGCCCAAGTTTTTGCTGTACGACTGAGCAATCAAAAGCTCCATACCACGTGCAGCAAACAACCTCACTGATGATGCATCTGCATCGAGGCTTCCACTAGCGAATCCCTAAGAGTACATTGAACAATTGAAATTAAATATCAGTCCCTGAACAGTATTCCAATTCTCAAGGAATTTTTACACGATTACTACAGCAACAAACCACTATAAAGATTTTGTAGTTCACAAAGGCACATCTTTGGTTCAGCAGGACAATTAAATTGATGGTGCAAGTGTAACTCAGATCAGCTTTAAAGCAAATGTATACCTGGTAGGCCACATCAAAAAATGGAACGTGGTTCTTTTCTTGAATGACATCAGCAATTTTCTCCCATTGTTCAGGGGTTGGATCAATACCAGTCGGGTTGTGTGCACAGCCATGAAGCAATACAAATGATCCCTCAGGGGCTGCCTGCAATAAAATAATAGTACACTTCAGAGAAATGATTCAGTCTGAATCTGAAGTTATGAAAGAAAGATTACCCCCTCTCTCTCTGAATTCCCATACCAAGCACTGATAGTGTATAATTCAATCGCATGCCTGAGCACTGCCCATCCCCAGAGGGAGGGAGGGGGAGAGAGAGAGGAGAGTACGCTAGTGCAGATTGAAGTAGTGAGAAAGACAAAAAATGAGATGAAAGATACAGCAGCGTGCTGTTTAGGATGGCCATCAAATGATTCAACACAAAATGGCGAATTGTTTTTTGAGTGGAGTGTAACTGATCTACAACAAACCTTTATGTCTGATATCATCCCCTCAAAATCCAAGCCAACTGTTTTGGGATCATAGTATCGGTACTCGGACCATGGAACTCTTGCATCATTGAAAATATTCTTGTGATTACCTGCAAAATTAGTTTGCTGGCCATTAATGTTGATAGCAACGAGACAAATCATATAAAATGTACAAGGGAGTGACATCACACACCCCAAGTTGGAGATGATATCAGAACTTGCGCTCCAGGAAAATATCTCTCAATGAGCGCTGCAGCTAATCGAAGCGAACCAGTGCCTGAAAGACCTTGAACAGTTGCAACCTGGAAATTTTTTACAAATCGATATCCAGTTTATCATTAATATGTTACTATGTTCTCAGTAATATCTTTATGACAGGGATAGGAAACTGAATTCCTTTTAAAAGAAATAAAAGCTTATGTCTTCAACATACTCTTTGTTGTTTTATCACTGGGTTGTCAGCTCCGAATAATAACTCTGCAGTCACCTTATTGAATGCAGCCAAACCTTCAATTGGGAGATACTACATAAAAATGATCGATGTCAGGTGAGTTGAACAAAATATGGAGATTGGAAATTTGTCATTCTTACATTTGAAAATATTGACATACCTCCTTGTTTTCACCCCTCTCCAGCATAAGATTCTCAGCCTAGAAATGAAAATCAATTTCAGATATGCCATCATAGAAATCATTGTCGCTGCTTGTAAGTTAAAAGATCCAAAGCTAGATTCCCATTATAAAAACATATACCATGTAGACTGAAAAGTTTACTGACCTTCTTAACGACATCAAGCACATAAGGCTGTAACTCTTCAGTTCGGTAGGCCCCAACTCCAAGGTTGAGCTTCTTTACATCCGTGTCTGCTCTAAAAGCTTCAGAAACACCAAGGATAGGATCAGGAGGAGCCATAGCTATACCCTCAAAACGAGATACATTAACTGCGACAGTCATAGATATCCGGCCAAATGACTGCAAATCAGGGAGAGAAAAAAAACTCACATCTCGAAACCAATACATATCAAGCTCCAATCCTACCAAATAACGCATGTTAAGTCAAAATCAAATCACATCAAAATCTTTAAAGGACCAGAAGCACGCACTGGTTAAAAATCATGATTTGAACAAATATGTATAAAGCGTCAATCTTTTACACTTGCAAAAGAACATAGTTTCTGCTTTAGCAAAAATCAAGAATCCTCCAGTAATTACAAAACACAGGATCATAAAAACAATAATTGAATAAAAAAACTAAAGTCCCATTAAGAAAAACACGGCATATATACCTTTGCCTTGATAAAGGGATTGCCTTTCTCCTTGTTAAACAATGTACTCACACTACCACTTCCAAGCCTCGCCTTTCCCTGCACAAAACCACAGTTAAAATTCCTGATCCACACCATAAACATCTATTTGGTTGCTAAGAAAACAACAAAACAGAAACTTTTGAATCATAACACAGATTTTCTTAACTTCAATTTACTTGATTGGCCACATTTTCCCAACAACCAAACAGAACACTTCAAAAAATGATGACCCAATAAGGAAAAGCACTAGAAAGTGACAATCAAAGAGAGAATTATCGGTACCTTGAGAATTTCTTGCATAGAAAGTGAAGAAGAAGGAGTGGTAGAAGCTAAAGAAAGCATTGTTGAAGCCATCTGAATAACAAAAAATAACACTGCTCGATGATTAGATTTCTAAGGAATGATTTTGAT
>Ga0307517_10011864_pt1 | contig 12030 bp, 16 predicted proteins | sample 23_EM_MG_FD_194515 | JGI IMG/M metagenome (GOLD analysis project Ga0307517, IMG submission 194515) | Populus trichocarpa ectomycorrhiza microbial communities from riparian zone in the Pacific Northwest, United States - 23_EM | ecosystem: Host-associated > Plants > Roots > Unclassified | place... | reverse complement strand
ACGATCGGTATTTTGGTTGACGAGATTGCAGCAAAGAAGGGTGACAATATTGTAAGCACTTCTTGGGACTTGTTGGTATATCATTTTCGCTCACCCCTTCACACAGACTGTCGTGTTTGACTCTTGCCATTCAGCGTCGGGGACGCGTAATGAGGATGACAACTCATTGACACTTGTTCGCTCTGCAGAATTGGAGGATGTTCCGTTTAGAAAGGAAACCGATCATGAGATATGGGAATCTCTCTCAAGAAGCCCCCGCCCCGACGAGACGCATTCACGTCGTTATTTGGGGTCCCATATATTGCTATCGGCGTGCAAATCCTCGGAGGATGCAAGGGAATATAATGGTCATGGAAAGCTCTCAATGGCTTTCCTCAAGCTTCTCTACAAAACCTCGCCGAACAAGCTCAGGTATTGTGATATTCTGGCCAATATGGAACCAATTTCTCTGTCAGTGTGCTTCTATCATCGCTATGAAACATTTACGTTAACTCATTTTCTTCCACCTTTCTTAGACAGAACCCTCAATGTGAAGGTCATTCCCAAGATCGACTTCTGTTTAATGGCAAAGTTCTCCTTCCCCGGAAGGATTATCCCATCCGACTTGACGAGGACACCAAGAAGTTTACCTTGGGAGCTGGAGCCGCCAATGGGATAGCAATTAACGCAGAATTTACGGCGTATTCCGACCCCGACGAGTTGCTCAACCCACTGGGGACGTTCGTCGTCAAAAGGTTGTTGCCATTCGAGTCGGACGTGATACCGCTCACCCCGTCGAGTACCCTTCCTATTCAAGGAGCCACCGCTATTCAGACGAAGGAAGGAAACGTCGAACTATTTCGTCTCTACATTCCTCCCAAAGATAACTTCCGTCGCCAATACCATTCAATCCAAGCATCAAACACAGCGGATCGGCAGGGCATTGCCCTCGTCAACAATCCAGGAGAAGCGCAATTAAAGGTTTTCACAAGTCCCCTAGACGGTCGCCTCACCTTCATGCACACGGACAAGAGGGTGACTCAGCATGGAATGAACCTTGTGAGCGATGGAGTGGAGTCGGATCCTGTTATCGTTGGGGGAATCCTCGAGACCGCAGCTTTTTATTTCCGTGAACTCAATCGGACCACTTCTTCGCATGATATCATGGATCTTATCGAGGTGGAGTTCTATAAACTGTATGTCCCGAGTATTCGCGTTGCAGACCGTCCAGTGTCAGAACAATTAAAGCCTGTTGGGCCGAACCTCTGCCATGAAAACAAAGTCATCGACTTCGTGGTCTCCGATATTCCAAACACGCCATATGGGTTTAAGATCATAAATAAAGCTGAAGAAGACCTCTATGTAAATGCATTCTATTTTGATAATACAAGCTTTGCAATAGGCGAGTTTCAATATAGCTTCCCCTCGGCGAGACATCATCTGACCAATTGATATAGTGCCCTACTACACCACCAAATGCCTCAGCGGAGTACATAGTAAACTGGAATCGCCTCTAAAGGGTAATGGAGAACTCTGTGTTGGATATGGGTCTGGGGGGTGGAAACCTTTTTCCTACCAACTCCAGAAGGGACAAAACTTGGATATTGGCTTTCTCAAGATCTACCTCTCAACGCGACCGGTGGATATTTCTGGCATACAGCAACATTCAGCCTTCCTAGGAGAGCCTCGTACTGCCACGGAGTGGCATCCCGAGCCGCAGGATGCATGGGATACCATTTTAATCCCAATAATTCAGCGTCGGAACCAAAGTCAAGTTGAGCTGGAGGAATAATGGGTGAGTGTATAACAGGGCGTAGTGATATGTACAAGCATGTAGCTGTGTGTGAATGTTGGTTAACTCAAATTTTTTGGAAAGAAGTCAAGTTCCGATGCGATCATATGAGAAATTTAGAATAGACGCTGAATTCAACTGGAGTGTTGTCAAGTATAACTTGGCAAAAATTTAAGGAACCTCTTGGCGACTTAACAAAGGGTTTTATGCCCAGGTTTCCTTCAACTAAGTGAGAAGTGAGCCAAAACAACATACAATCACTTACAGTGATCATGACAATTATGTAGACAGCGTCGCTTAAATGATTCACCAAAAGTCCAGTTCCAACGGCCCACATCACACCCGAAAATATCTGTGCACTTTTGAAACCGTGAGAGGTGATCAACCAACCACAGATAGGTGGGCTTAGCAGAGCACCGAAACCGCTATAACCCGAGAGAGTGCAAGTTTAGCAATCTGCTTTATGGAATGAGAATGCAGGTATGTAGTGCACCGGATACTCAGCATCTGCCCAATGGCTACACCAGTCTTTCCTGGATCGTCCTAAAAAGAACCAACACGTCAAAAAGAGTCGTAAGTATGACTGGATTCAGAGGGACGCACTAAAAGTGGAGGTATACAAGCCGCCTGTATGCTAATTATACTGCCCGAGGTAAATCCATACATCGCTTTCATTGGATTGTCAGGGCGTCCGTGTTCGTTCCGATGGGTCCAAGACTCACCCCCTACAAATGTCCTTTGCAGCAATGCTAGCGATAGACAATACAGTGGAGGATATACCAGCAATGATCACGATATTGTAATTTGCATCGACCCCATGCATCAGCCGCCACACTCCTTGGCCACAACGCGACACATCTGGGCCAATCGACGATACACTCGTGTGTTCCCCCTGTTCGGTGTGTCCACGAAGACACGAAACAATGTGTGTCACACAAGCGTGGCGGCTTTACACGCCCACTTCAGGAGCTCGTTGTTGCCATCGATGTCAACTTAGGTTGAAAGTACATATATTTCCTTTTTTGTTGTTTGCGGGATCATCTGTGCTGGAGTTATCTGCTCAAGTCGACGTGAGAGTTGAAAGTTATGTATCAAGATAAAGCTAGTATACATCATATTATACATCGTACTTACTAGGACTTAGAAAGTGAGAGTGAATGCCAACTGGAGTGGTTGGAGACCCTCCACCATTGTAAACGCCCACTGTGCCGCCTCCCCTCTCACTTGGAATCTTCGCCATATCGGAACCGGCAGCACACTGTGGTGTGGTTCGTCGGTGCATCGTGTTGTTGGCAGGTATCGCGGCGCGCTCGTGTCACGGGGCAGGAAATATCAAAAGGTGTGGGTAGGATACTATAAGTTATCCCTCACGCTCTTCACATCTGTGGTGCTCCGGGTATCTTTTTGGACATTCCTGGGTTCTTTGTACCTTCGTCAGTGGTGATCGTGGGGGAAAATGGGAGACCGCCGGCGTGCACGGAAGTTATGGGGGCCGTGATGATGCTCGTTTTTCCTGCTGAGATGGTGCGTGGGGTGGTGTTGCAGGAAGGGGAAAATGAGGTGAGGCACCTGGTGTCTCAGTATTCAACTGCTGGGACTATTTTAAGGACGTTGTTTGAATTTTGCCTAAGTCACGTGAATCTCCTTATAAGGCAATTCACGTGACTGGTAAAATGCATTCTAAATTTTGCCATTTCATTTTGAACCTTGTTTGAACCCCCCCCCACAGCAGTGTCCCCCAACTCCTGGACGGTGCGAGGGAAGTGTGATATGTCATGTAGATTTGATCGTCACGCTGTCGAAGCAGGACACAGCTAGTCGGTCTCGCACCGAACCGTGAAATTCATTCTGAATCTCGTAAGTAGATAGGAAGAATAGTAGATCCAGCAATTTACATAAACTTCATGTGTCTGAAGAATTAATAGGTCATAATTTACATATGGAAACCTGTTGTATGGATATTCTAACTCGACAGGAGCATCGAAGAGCGGAGGATGTTGGGAAGATGATGAACAGACTACTTCGACTACAAGTTACAAGCGCGTTGCATCATCTACCTTATAAACTTGAAGAAGTTTGAGCCATGATAATGTGGCAGGGGAGGTTCGGTGATTACTCAGTGATCATCATGATACTCGTGGTGCCTGCCCAGCTCTCGCTCTCTTCCGAGCGTTGAAGGCATCGAATGGTACCGTGTACATCATGCATCTTCCTTCAGAGAAGTTTCAGAGGTCGCCTGACTCTGGATCTCACTCGGTGTTCCGGATGTCAACTTCTGACCCCAAATATAGAATCCGATAAGGCGATTCAAACGCTTATGGCGCTAATGAGCATACCAACGCAATTATCTACGCGTAGTGATCGCACCAAACACCATTGTGGTCACCGGAACATGATATCAGGTCGTAGCACTTGATGCTAATATTGTGCTAATAGAGAGTTAGAGAAAAGTCCGAGAGCTGTGCCTGGTGATATGCGGACTTCGTCATAATCGTACCGTTGCTCTGGGCATCTGTAATTACATATAGACAAGGCCGAAATGGATGCCCCGAGGAGCTGGAACAACGGCCACTGCTTTGAACGTGGCTCGAGAGACTATGTAGTATAAGCAAAGTTCTCCGGTTGTCTAAATTATTGACCGAGCAAACTTTGATATCGAACGAGAGGTGCGGGGCACAGCCCGCCAAAGCTTAATATGGGACCGGGCGCCTAAGCTTATCTCTGGACGCTCGTTATTCTTGGAGAGTATGACTCAACCCATCTCGTTCAATAAGTCCTTATTTATCTATTTCCTGCCACGTATCATCCCGCATGTCCCATCGGCCCCCACTCTGCTCAATGGCAATAATGTGTTGAACCAACTTTATGTGTGAGTGGTGGCAGTAAATGCTCTGGGCTCCTCGCCGACAGACTTTGATTTAGGGAGCGAGAGATCGCCTTTCAGAACGCAGCCATGAATCGATCCAAAGTCGAGCGCAAGACTCAACCTTCGTCTAACCCGAGCTCTTCTTGGACCGAACGCTCAAAAAACACCAAACCTCTAACCGGCGAAGCACCTCAGTAGTATGTCCATCGCCTTCTTTTTTCGTGATTACACCTTTCGACGCCGTATTCAGTCAAATTCCCCGGTTGTTTGCCCTCATTATTGGAATTAATGTGTATCAGATGAATCATAGGACTCTTCGAGGTGCTGTCCCGGATGGAAAGGCATTCAAAAACTATCTGATGAACCGGCTGTGTGTCCCGGAGAGCCATATCATTTCATTATTCGATCGTTACGCGACCCGAACCAAGATAATCGAAGGCTTTCGAAAGCTCCGCGACAACAAGGACATCAACGAAGGGGATCCTATATTCATATTCTACGCCGGACATGGGAGTCAGAAACGTGCGCACCCGGACTGGGCGCTCGAGGATCGCAAAGTAAAGACAGAAGATCACAACGCACAGACAGAAGATCACGACGTACAGATGCAAAGGCGTATGAGGGAAGTCATTCTCCCTCATGATTGCGATGCTGTCAACGAGGAATACCCAGAAGGGGTAGAACCCATTCCAGACCACACGATCGGCATTTTGATTGACGAGATTGCAGCAGAGAAGGGTGACAATATTGTGAGCACTTTTTGGGACTTGTTTGCATATCATTTTCACTTACCCCTTCATGCAGACTGTTGTGTTTGACTGTTGCCATTCAGCGTCGGGGACGCGTAGTGAGGATGACGACTCATTGACGCTTATTCGCTCTGCAGAATTGGAGGATGTTCCGTTTAGAAAGGAAACTGACCGTGAAATACGGGAATCTCTCTCAAGAAACGCCCGTCCCGACGAAGCACATTTGCGTCGTAGTTTTGGGTCCCATATGTTGATATCGGCGTGCAAATCCTCGCAAAAGGCGAACGAATATAATGGTCGTGGAAGGCTCTCAACGGCTCTCCTCAAGCTTCTCGATCGTGATAGCACCTTACCCAACAAGCTCAGGTACCGTGATATTTTGGCCAGTATGGAACCCATTCCTGGGTCAGTGTGCTTCTATCATCGCTATGAAACATCTGCGCTAAATGATTTTATTCCACTCCTTTAGACAGCACCCTCAATGTGAGGGTCATGCCCAAGATCGACTCCTGTTTGATGGCAAAGTTCTCCTTCCCCGGAAGGATTACCCTATCCGATTTGACAAGGACACGGGGAACTATACCTTGGGAGCCGGAGCTGCCAGTGGGATAGCAGTTAACTCTGAATTTACGGCGTATTCCGACCCCGACGAGTTGCTCAACCCACTGGGGACGTTCGTCGTCGAAAGTTTGTTGCAATTCGAGTCGGACATGAGACCGCTCACCTTGTCGAGTACCCTTCCCATTCAAGGAGCATCCGCTATTCAGACGAAGGAAGGAGACGTCGAACCCTTTCGTCTCCACATTCCTCCCGAAGATAGCTTCCATCGTGAATACCATTTAATCCGAGCATCAAACAAAGTGGATTTGCGGGGCGTTGTCCTCGTCAACGAGCCAGGAAAGGCGCAACTAATGGTTTTAACAAGCCAGCACGACGGTCGCCTCACCTTCGTGCACATGGACAAGAGGGTGACTCGTTTTGGAATGAATCTTGTGTCAGATGAAGTGGAGTCAGATCCTGATATCGTTGAGGGGGTCCTCGAGACCGCAGCTCGTTATTTCCGTGAACTCGACCGGACCACTTTTTCGCATGAAATCGCGGATCTCATCGAGGTGGAGTTCTATAAACTACATTCCCCGACCATTCGTGCTGCAGGCCGTACAACACTGGAGCAATTAAAGCCTGTCGGGCCGAACCTCTGCCATGAAAACATTATCAACTTTGTGGTCGATACCGCAAAAGCACCATATGGGTTCAAGATTATAAACAACGCTGAAAGTGACCTCTATGTAAATGCATTCTATTTTGATAATACAAGCTTTGCAATAGGTGAGTTTCAATGTAGCTTTCCCTCGACGAGAACATCTCACCAGTTGATATAGTGCCTTACTACCTCACCAATTGCCCCAGCGGAGAACATTGTAAACTTGAATCACCTCTGAAGAGTAATGGAGAACTCTGTGTTGGGTATGGGTCTGGGGGGTGGAAACCTTTTTCCTACGAACTCAAGCAGGGACAAGATTTGGATGTCGGCTTTCTCAAGATCTACCTCTCAACCCAACCGGTTGATCTTTCCGGCATACAACAAGAATCAGCCTACCTGGGGGAGCCCCGCACTAGCGCGGTGTGGCATCCGGAGCCGCAGGATGCATGGGACACCATTTTAATCCCAATCATTCAGCGGTCGAAACCCAGTCCAAGTTGAGCTGGATGGATAGTATAACAAGGCGTAGTGATATGTACAAGCATGTAACTGTGTATGAATGTTGGTTAAATCAAGGCTCTTGGAGAGAAGTCAAGTTCCGATGCGATCAAATTTGAAATTTAGAATAGGCGCTGAATTCAACCGGAGTGTTGCCAAAAAATCCAAGGAACCTCTTGGCAACCTGAATAAAGGGCTTTATGTTCAGGCTTCCTTCTTCCTTCAACTAAGTGAGGAACGAGTCAAATTAATGAAAAACCACTCACAGTGATCATGACAATTATGTAGACAGCGTCGCTCAAACGATTGATTTTCCGCTGGATTTTGCGAGGTAGCTTCTAGTGACGGCCTATGATCAATGTCAAAGAGATCCAGTGACCATGAGTAAGACTGCACAACAACGGTTGAAATAGGAAATACTACTCACCAAGAGTCCAGTTCCAACGGCCAACGTCACACCTGAAAATATCTGTGCACCCTTGAAACCGTGAGAGGTGATCAACCAACCACAGATAGGTGGGCCTAGCAGTGCACCGAAACCGCTATAGTCCGAGAGAGTTACTGCAAGTTAAACAATCTGCTTTGAAGAATGAAAATGCAAGCTTGTATCGCACCTGATACTCAGCATCTGCCCAATGGCTACACCGGTCTTTCTTGGATCGTCCTAATGAGAATCAACATATCAAAATGAGTTGCAAGTATAACTGGGGGGGACCCACTAAAAGTGGAGGTATACAAGCAGCCTGCATACTGATTATGCTGCCGGAGGTAAATCCATACAGTGCTTTCATTGGATTGTCAGGGCGTCCGTATTGGTTTCGATGGGTCCAACACTCACCTCCTACAACGAGGATACTCGATGTGTCCTTTGCAGCAATGCTTGCGATAGTCAATACAGCAGAAGATATGCCGGCAATGATCAAGATATTGTATCGACCCCATGTATCAGCCGCCATCCCTAGAATATAAATATGTAGATAACAACAAAAGGGAAGGAGCTACGCGTAAGCTGACCAGGAAGGATGCGTCCAAACTTTCAGATAGGTTAATATAAACGGGTCGCCATTAGAGGACAAACTATCACTTACAAATGAGGCTGCATTCAATATTGATATTGAATAGAATATCATATTCGAACTGAATCCATGTATCGCTCCATAACTTGGTAGGTAAAATATGAGGAAGAACATGCCTGCCATCCTCGTTTCTAAATAAGTTGAGAGAAGTACCTGGAAGTTTAACACACCGAATACGATGAAAAGCATTCCAAAGCTGTCGAAATTTAAGTTATTAATTATATCACCTGTTGGTCAATCTCAAATAACCCACCAGAAGAAGGCGTATGCCGGTAGTCTGAAGAGAGAGAAAGCAAAGAATTCTGGGTCCGTCCTCGGTGGAAGCCTTCCTTTTACCATCGCGGCAGCCCCGGTGGTCATAACAAGAGCGGTAAACCCACAGATCCGAAGCGCCCATCCAAATCCAACCTGAAAGTTTGGGTAAGAAAATTTCGACAAAATTTTGGTCCTAGATTGTGCCCAACATTGATAATCAGATTGTTGATCATAATCGGCCACACGACGCCGCCCACTGAAGATCCTGAAGTAACGATGCCGAGTGCAAACCCACGGCGTTTGTAAAACCAATGATTTACACTTAACAAATCATGAGCTTCGAAGGGTTTAAACGAGGATAATACTGTACCTAGGAAATGAAGGGGAAAAAAGGGCGGAAAGACATGTTCCTTGCAGCAGCGCTTGCGCAAGAAAGAACTGCCAATATTCCTTGCTGTCAATTAAGGTCAGATTTTTCAAAGGAAGGCCTCGACTGACGCTGACCAGATACTTTGCATCATACATGCGAAGGAAAAGCCAACTCCCCCTGTTATAATCAGTGTCTGCGGAGTTCTGGGCAGTGAGAGCGGTGATTAAGAGGTGACAAAAGCACGCACCCGAGCTCCGAGCCTATCGAATACACTCCCGAAGACGGAACCCATAAATAACATACTAAGAATAATTTTTGAAGTGCTACAGACGGCTCCAAGATAATCCAAGAGTTACCAGAATGTTTGAAATGCCCCAATCCATGCAATCTCGCTTTCCGATTTGTGGGCCAACTGATGAGACTTATAGTATGCTTGGAACCTGAAAAATAAGTCAGAGGCTGAATGGATGGAGTTTGACTTGAGTAGAATCTCACACTGAGTTCAAGTCGAGTACACGAGTCAAAAATAAGCTGACAAGGAGAGCAAATGAAGTTTATAAGAGGCGTACCTCCGAACGCATTGAGGGTTCCAAACGAGACGAAGACGGCCAGCCAGGCACCAGCAACTACCTGTAGGAATTTAGCGTTAACATCCAAGGCTGAGAACCTGATTACTGACAGTCCAAGCGTCCCGGCCTCCGTCAGGAAATCCTTGTCCTTTAACCGAGGGTATTTCTGCCTCTTCCAGGGATTTTGGATCGGCTTTTGTGGACGACGTTTGGTGGTCCTCAGCAGTGTCCCCAGACTGCCTAGGTGGTTTCTCTCCGTCCAGCGACATACAGAGTCTATGTCCAGACAATCCCGGAGGGAATATGACTCAAACCACTGGTAGAGGGAATGGGAGGGAAGGCCTTGTCGTCGAAATTTAGACAACCGGTTTACTTAAAGCCGAATTTAAAGAGGATATTAACGTCTGTCACGAGTACAATTCCCCTCCCACGTCGTCGGGTTGAAGGGGCAACGGCCTGCCATTGCTCACTCGCAGATATTTTTGTCCATCTTGCCGCAGTGGCAGCCTTGTGAAGTACTGATATGATCTAATTAACTTACTCAGCAAGAGTCAGCATATGTTATTTCCGGAGGCTGGAGTTGACGAGGACACTAACTGTGACCTATGGAGTACATTGTGTAGTCAGAAGTCAGAAGTCCAGCTGACCAGCAGCATTACATGGTTGCAGACCACCTTTTTGAAAAAAAGAATATCTTTCAGTTGTTAGTCCTTGTTGGTTGAAGAAAACGAAAGAGTGCATGATCAAGAAAACAGCTGTGGAGTTGTAGCTTGATCAATGAACCAGCCTCGGACCGAACCGCGAAATCAACCCTGAACCTCGTAAGTAAGTAGATAGGAAGAATAGTAGACCCAACAGGTTTGTGCCCGAACAATTAATATACATGTGGAAACCTGTTACATGGATATTGTAACCCATGAGCCACGAGAGGAGCACCGCAGAGCGGAGGAAACAGAAAACTTACAGGCGCGTTGCACTCCTCGCCTTACAAACTTAAAGAGGCATGATAAAGTCGCTGGGCACCTGGGGGAGGTTCGGTGACTACTTGGTGATCGCCACCCGCGGTACCGACACCCGCGGTACTGGGGCCGTGTAAGTATTAAAGCCGTCGTTCGCCGTGTAATCATAGCCTTAGCATAAGTGGTACGTACGTCATGCATACTGGTTCCGAGTTTGTCAGGTGAGCGCAAGTGATTGATGTATGCCTTCTGAGTCGGGGAATAGCTTCGAACTTTAAATGTTGTTGGACCTACCGAGTCATTTCTAAAAATATCAACCGGGGGGCAAGCTGAATACTTACGACTTAATAAAGGGAGTCTGATGTTCTGGGTCTCTGATGAAATGCCGTACCATAAGATCGATATTGACTGTTTTTTGTGGAATTCTGGCCAGTGGCATGAGAGCCATGATGAACCCGAAGGGAATCGGTTGCTTACAGTGTACACCGATACCTTGGCGAAATTTGTCGAAGTTTCGAAAATGATGTAATGTTTTTTTTCAAGGAAAACGAGTCTGAAATGAATATTCCGTATTCCAACTCATCCGAAGAGAGGGCGGAGTGGGCAGAGTTGGGGACGAGTGCTCAGAACAATGATGGCGGCGAGAAGAAAAAGGCAAGTGGTGACATGCGACGGCAGACGTTGAGTGCAGGTTGTTAAGCGACTGTTAGTCGCCGGGGTTGGTGTTAGTGGTGGGCAAGAAAAGTGGGAGCAGGGGCCGACGACAGAGTATCGTTAAGGACGAGTCCGAGGCGAAGTCAGTTCAAACTCAGCTTGTAAGCCCACGTGGTCGTATTTGTTGATGGAATGTTGAATTTTCACAGTCAACCTTTCTTCCGCAACCCACCACCTCAACCTAGGCCGTCAACGTGGTATCTCCTCACACGGTGTCGTCGTCGTCGTCGACACAGCTCCATGACCTCTCTCCATCGCCATGGATGCTGTCACCCGCGTCCTCAATCACTGCGGATGCCCCCACTTCAACCAGCGTCAATGTGGCTGGCGCTGCCACACTGCCTCCATGACCAACCAACATTTGGACACGGTGACACGACCCCACCTCTTCTTCCACCCGCATCGCCGTAGCTCATAGCCCACTCGCTGCGCTGTCAGCGCCCATTTTGGTAAGTGCTGCCCATATCCTCTTCGTTGCCTGCTACTAATCTCCCCAGTGTGAGGTAGGAGAGTAGGTGGCACCGTCAACGTAGTTGTAAGCCCTTTCCCATCTGACAGGGCATGCATTGCGGTATGAAGCTGCCCCTGTCACCCTCACTATCTATATTAACCGTTTCAATTTGCAGTAAAGAGGCCGGGTAACACTGTATCCCCCACCCAAGCACGCTCTTCATCCTAATTGACGTCAATGTGGGTGATATCGCTCCATCCAACTGATGACAATGTCGACTCACCTCGAGCAGCCCCACTTCCACATCTTCTACCGCAGTGGATGCGACCGGCTTACCCCCTTCAAATGGCGTCGGTCCTCTCCTCGGTCGGTCCTCTCTCAATGCTGATCCAGATGTAGGTATTGTGAAAATTTGAAGGCACCCAGCTGGATGCGAAAGTCGAAGTGAGTAACTCAAAATGGTCTTATGCTTTCCCAGTCTGCCTTCGCTGCTGCCTTGAAGGACTGCGAGGACCGAGGCTGAAGAAGATGGCGATGACGTAGACCAG
>Ga0307517_10011863_pt1 | contig 12030 bp, 7 predicted proteins | sample 23_EM_MG_FD_194515 | JGI IMG/M metagenome (GOLD analysis project Ga0307517, IMG submission 194515) | Populus trichocarpa ectomycorrhiza microbial communities from riparian zone in the Pacific Northwest, United States - 23_EM | ecosystem: Host-associated > Plants > Roots > Unclassified | place... | reverse complement strand
CTGAATAATTCATCAAAAGAAATGACAAATAAATGAATTAAATGACAAGGAAAATAGTCTTTCTATCTTGTTCGACGAATTCAACTTTAACATTGGAGCAGGAAAAATAAAAAAAATAAAACAGAGCCGGCGTTCTCTTTCCAAGCTAAAGTTGACAAATACGAATCAAGCAAGCAAAGGTTCATCTTTGAACTGAATATTGGATCGTAGTGTGTATTCATACTATTTTTTTTTTCTAAGGATTGCAACTCGACACTAAACTAAAGATGAATTATTGGCATTTCTATTCATTTTGACAGATGAATTGAGGGCTTAAGGTTTACCTGCTGCTTTTGAGTATGAATATGTCCATTATTTGCTCATGAAATGATAAAAAGAGATTACCTTGCTAGAGCACATGGATCCCAAGACGATGGAACTGCTTTTCGGACTTCATCACAGAGAACAAGCGGATACCGATCAATACGAAAACTGAATAGAGATATGAAGTAACCATCAAGTCCCAAACATTTGGTGTTAGCTGCATCAGCTGCCCAGGTACAACCTTCAAATCCAAACATGGAGTTAAACAGCCCTGATGGGATTTTCCCTGGCACAGATGCTTTTTGGTTGAACAACTCTGACATCTGCACTATTTCACTACTCATAAATTTATAACCCCGTGTACCAACATCAGTAACAGGAATTAAGAACAAAAATCTTCTTGAAGACCATAAAATACCTGATGGAACTCAAGGATGTCTGATTGATATCGAATACGATCACCTTTGTCACACTTTATGTCAACAGAAACATCTTTGATGACCCCAAAGCCGGGTACCTTGAGCTCTTTTTTCTCTGCTTCATTGAGGAAAACCAGTCTTTTTTCTCCTTTGCAGAACTTGAGTCTGAAATCTGAAGTTAAGTCAAATCCCCTTCCAAGGCTCTTTTGAGCTCTCTCCATTATTCCATTGCTCATCATTCTCCCCAACTTGGCTAGCTCCCTCACTTTCGTTTTTCTGTTTAAATAAGTACTTTCTTGTTGAAGAGATTTACAGGTGAAGAACGTAATATATAGTAGCTTGAAAAATAGGGAATGGAACTATATATATATGTGCATGATGTTTAAGAAACTTTCTGCGTGAACTATAGTGATGGTTGGAATGGGACAATTAGCCATGTTGTATTCAATACATAATCTGTTACCTGTTCTCGCTGCAAGTGACTTCAAATTCTGATCACACACTCACAAACAAACACACGTCGATCGTTTCTTGCGTACAGTATTTATTAGAATGTTTTTATCAATTTCATCTATACCTTATCTATCAGGGCAACTTGCAGGCCACAAGAATATTGGAAATTACTAGGGAATATGTTGACGAGGTATGATCAAAGATCCTGTACATGTTGTGCCCTCATGTAAGTTTCCCTGAAATCCTCGTAACTGTTGAACGTTGATTTATCAAAGCCTAATTATTCCTTAATCTCCTCCCCGTGTTGAATGTGATTAAACTTTGAATATATTCATATGCCCTCACCGGACTTTCCATAAGTGATGAAGGGACAATTTTTATCCACTTGAACAGCGGTTCAGATGAAATCTAAAGGGTTATAGTATGATTAGGTGTTGGTGCAGCTCATATTAGCTAGGGTACTAGGTTTATCGTAATTTTTGTTTTGCTTTTATAAGCTTCATCTTAATTAATCATTAATGACTTGACCTAAAGCTAGACAAATTAACGGTTAATTCTGTGGTTAAAAAGGAAAACTCCTTCTTAGAAGTCAACGTGAAGACTTGAACCTTGTAAGTATCTTACTCTGGTTGAGTGATAAATGTTCCGCTCACAACTAGACGGCCTAATAAATATGGAGTGGTGGGCGATAGCTTATTTAAAAATAAAACTATTATTTCTACTATCATAATGTTAATAAATAAATAAAATCATATTAAAATAGAAAGCTAAAAATTGACTACCCGCCACATAATTTTAAGTTTTTTAAATAGAATTTTTATTCAAAATATCAAATTGAATATAATAACGAGGTAAAAAAACCTGAAGATCAAGATGGGTTAGCTACCATTATTATTAAAGAATTCAACTTTTTAAGGAGAAATTATTATAAAATAAGGGTATGTTTAAGTTGTTTTCATGCATAGCCCATTTAATAAAAACACAATTTATATATTCAAAATATCAAATAAGGGTATGTTTTTATAATAAAGTTATTATAAAAACACAAACCATATCCCGTTTTTTTCCTCTTCAATCAGGCATAGAAGCTGTTATCTAACAAAACCGTGAAGATTTTGTTGTATGAGATGCTGCATGAAACTTGCCGGAAAACCTGCGTATAATTTTGCTGGTTTAGAATTCCAGTCTCTAGCCTCGTTACGTATAATTTTGAAACAATCATAGAGAAACCAACATCTCTATATATGATGCGTGCAAATCAAGATGTACTCCTGCCATTTTCCTTGATATTTTCGAGATTATTATTCAAGGAAAAGGGTTCTCGACTTCTATCATGTTCAAAAAATATAAAATTATACGTAACTAACACTCAACTAGCTAGGCCATACATTTTTTATCTCAACGAGTATCATTCCACATTTTGTCCATTAGCATTCTCCGACATACATCACCAGTTACATGTCTCCGGCACTAACGAGCCACTAGTTACTCAGGACCAGTAAATTATGTTCCAAATGATAAAAACAAACACTGAAAGACAAGATATATAAATCAATTGTTTAACTGATAATATGATCCAGGATCGGATGGATGATATATCTAGAAGGACGATTTACATAGCAGCAAAAGGAATTTGGTCGAAGCCCGAATGACAAAACGACAGAATGAGGAACGGATTGAAGGACAGCGCATCCTTGTGCATGTATGGAGATATGGAAAACTTAAAATGTATGCAACACATGGACAAGTCAAATGAACAAGAGAGCAGTCAAAGACTTTTAATATTTGCTTTTTAGAAATTACGAATCTTATAAACTTCAAAGCAACTTAATATTTATGTGATTATTACTTTTAGAATATATTGAATTAGTCAAATGTGTCCAAACTGAAATGAATATCTACATAAAAAAATAACAACAAGAGAGCAGTCAAGATATAAAACTTAAAATGTACTGTAAGCCTTACAGACCACTGCATAGAAACAATTCATAGCGTTGGATATCAGAATGCCAGAATCTGCAAACTGCCAAACTCGCCCAGGAGAAAGAGCCAGAGACAGGCACATTGGACAGAAAATCACATCAGAAAAGGTTAAATTCCACAATTAGCCCTTTTTTCTGTATTATGGGGCCAGATGAGTTTTATCTTTGGAATATCCGCAGGAAGGAACAGTCCTCTTCTCGCGTTGCTTTGTCATACACCTACCATGGCGGCATGGATGAATATCTACCGCCTTAGCAAATAAGATTGGTGGCCTGCATACAGCCTCATGGAGACAGGTTTTCTTGCACACGTGCGTGTTAACCACCATTCATTTTATGGGAGAAAATGCACCAAATCAACAAAATACATTTAATTAAAACCGTTTTATGATGAATTTTTATAATTAAAATAAATAAAATATAGGTTTTCACAAATAAAAAATAGCTTATTTCATCTATTACAAAATCAAGATTTAAAATAATAAAAAACAAAATTTATTTAATTAACTAAACTATTTGTTATATTTAAATCATAAGTTACCTTCTGTCTTACACGAACAAAGAATAATAATAATAATAATAACAAAAAAACAACGCACGACACAAAGTAGCTGCAGCAATCCACAAATACAAGAGAATTAGAAGCGTTAGTAAAACCTTTTACCGTATATTATCTTTTTTAAATTAAAATATTTAAATAAAAAAAATTATTCCACATTAAAAAAAAATTATTATAAATATAAAATAAACTTTAAATCTCACATTAATAAAATAAAACATTATTCTATCTAGTATTTATATAATAAAAAAATTAATAACCAACTAAAATATATATATATATAAAATCTCTAAGAAAAAAAATACATTTGCAAAAAAAATATATGGCTCAACCAGATTTTGCCGGGTTTTTGCCCATCCCATTCTTTTGCCTCACCCGGACCGATCCAGCTGCCGGGTCCCGAGCCGACCCGTCAGGCCAGTCCTGATTTAATAGCTATGATATAAACTCTACACAGTTAAATGTAAAAAATTATCAAATTTTCAAATAATATCATCATCTTCCATTCTAAATTTCTTCTTTATAAACTCTAATCCTAGTCTTCCAAATTAAAGGGAATTTGAAGCAGGCACTCAGCACAAAAACTCAACTATCACAGATTTATGGCACGAACATATATTTACAACTTCACTAGTCTGAGATCAAAGACGAAAGAGTTCCGGTTGCACATCTTCTATCAAATAACACTGATAATGTTCACATCAAAGAAAAGCTAGAAAATACGGGGCTCAACCTAACACGTAGAAACAAAGAGAGTTCGCCTTTCACTATGTCTACTCTGTGAGAGTCTGTTCTGAAACAGAGGCCAAGCCTTGCATCAACCTAACAATTTCTGCTGTATCATCGAGGTAATATTTAGCCTTACTGGGTTTTTGACCAACAGTACAAGCAAACACCTCCGCATTTTGAGTAGCTGTCATAGAAGTGGTTATTACCTCAAACATATCGTCATCAGACCTATCATCACCGATGCACAGAACAAAATCCGGTGAGATTTCATTTTCTTGCATGATGGAGAGTAGGCGTTTGGCTACAAGTCCCTTGCTGACACCCTGAAAACAGACAAGCCTTTTAGGGACCTTTTGGAAAATTGTAAGATCAAGACAGCTTCTCTCGAAAGTTGCAATTGAATTACGTGATCTTTAAGTTGTGGAATGTGCCCTCCAAGGGGTAAAAAAAAAGCAGAAAATTCTGAAATATGTTCACAAGAAAGTTACCAAATTCCAAGTAAAAATGAGAAAGAAACTGGTAAGTGTGAACCTAAGCTAAATTAAAGCATTCTTTCTCCATTTCTTTGCCCTGATTTGGTAAATATTTATCGGCAAGAAAGCTATGAACTAACGACCGATATATTCCGATAAATACCTAACCCCACTTGGTTTCAGCCTTTCTGCTTTTATTATTTAAATTTTAATCCGGTACCTTTCCTAGTTTTCTTTCATTTGATGTGTCAATCATTAATTAGCAAATTATGCAACACCAAGTAGATGTCTCGTCAATGAGATAATACAGATTTACGTGTCAAAATGGTAATTCTTCCACCCCTCATCAGTGAAAATGCAACACGATCAATCTAAAATAGACCCAAAATTCAAGCCAGAGTGAGAAGTGTTGATGGAATGCATGCTTAAGGGTTTCTTTTCATTATTATCACTACCACCAGCAGTACCAAAGCTTGTCAAGAGGTTTAATTGCAAATTAAGCCAACCACTCCCATAGAACTTCTACCAAATATCTCTAAGGATTTAGCTGACATGATATCAGTTCAAAGGCAACCCCACAAGATGTAAATTCAGGCAACAAAATGAAACAGAGAAGACAACATAACAAAAGGATATATAATGCAAACCTGAGGTTTAACCTCCACTATGTTCTGCCCGCTCTTGACTGTAACAGGTTCATTGGCTAGAACACTTTCAAGATGATCAAGAAGTTCTTTCGCTTGGCATGACCCAAAGTCTGGATCTGCATCCTCATAACACCACACTAGTGCAGTTTCTTTGTCCTCAACAGTAGACCCATCTGTCGTTTCAGTGTAGAGCTGCATCACAGGCTCCGCAATTTGCTTCCAAGTGGTATCTGCTACAGGAACGCATGTCTCCCACTCTGCATCTCGCATTAGCCTGCAACCACATCATCATCGTCAATTTCCTACTGGACCACCTCCAAACCTAGTATTTGGAATTAGTTTAAAAACTGCACCAATTTACCTAAGAAAGTAGCCATGTTCTGCAGCTAGTCCCAGTCTCACACACTGAGAGAACCATTCTGCAACCTTCTTGCGGCTTCGAGCACTAACAAGGAAAACCATGTTGTTCTTATCTCTGCACAAGCTGTTTATGATGCCAATGGACTTCGAGGATGGGCTCTTATCAATAGAAGCCTGAGGCATTAGTGTACCATCATAATCCAGAAGAATTGCCCTAGTTGTGGTCCTCTTGTAAGCTGACACAATGCGCTCCATTGAGAGCTTCTTGAAGTTTGGATCGAGCGCCACAACTCTGAAGCTCAATCCAAATCCAATACCCCAGCATCTCCTCCTTGAATGATTGCGACATGTCCTCTCCAAATCCTGAAAGAAACTGCGTGCCCAATACCCAACATCATGGGTACTGACATATCTATAATGCTTCTCATGTCTTAGTTGCTTTTCAGGGTCAGCCATTTCCAGGGCACAGTCCATTGCATCTGCCACTGCATCGATATTCCAAGGGTTCACGCGAATTGCTCCACTTAAGGAGGGCGAGCAGCCAATAAATTCTGAGATAACCAACATGCTCTTCTTAGGGGTAGAAGGTTCTTGTCCCAACAACTTATTCAATCGATCATTTCCTTGGCGACTGATTATGTATTCATAGGGTATGAGATTCATTCCATCCCTTACAGCAGTGACCAAGCAACACTCTGCCACAACATAATAGGCCACTTTCTCATAAAACTTCAATGGTGCATCAATCAAGACAATGGGGTCATATCCAGGCTTCCCAAATGTTTCATTGATCCGCTTCACAACAGCATGTGTCTCAGCTTGAACTTCTTTCACATCTTTTCCTTTACCCCTTGCAGGATTCGCTATCTGCACCAATACTATATTCCCTTGCCACTCTGGATGCTGCACAAGCAACTGTTCCATTGCCAGCAACTTCAAACTTATCCCCTTAAAAATGTCCATGTCATCCACCCCCAGCAACATTATCCTATCTTGATCACAAAACTGCTTAATGAGCTCCTTTACCTTTGCTTCAGTCTCTGGAAGGCTCAACACCGACTGAAGCTGACCCATATGTATACCAACAGGAAGAATTTTGATGCTTACAGTCCTACCACAGTACTCAATGCCCATGTAACCTCTCTTGGATTCATAGGAAAGACCAAGCATTCTACTACAACAAGACAAGAAATGTCTAGCATAGTCAAAAGTATGGAACCCAATTAAATCAGAATTCAGCAGGGCTCGCAAAAGCTCTTCCCTAATAGGCAATGTCTTATAAATCTCAGACGAAGGGAAAGGACTATGAAGGAAAAACCCAAGTTTCACCTTATTACACCTCTTCCTCAAGAAAGTAGGCAACACCATTAGATGATAGTCATGAACCCATACGAAATCATCCTCCGGGTTAATCACCTCCATAATCCTATCAGCAAATATCTTATTTACCGACACATATGCTTGCCACAGTGACCGATTAAACCTACCCCCTAGGTCCGGTGACAAGGGCAACATGTAATGAAACAAAGGCCACAACTGTTGTTTACAAAACCCATGATAATACCTGCTAAAAAGATCCGGCGGGAGAAATGTTGGCACACATTTGAAGGTCTCCAAAAGTGTTTGGGAGACCTCTTCTTGTTCACTAAGGTGAACTTCTTCCTTCAAACAACCAACATAAATAACCTCAATTTCATCATCCCCCAGACCATCTTTCAGCTGAAGAAGCAGTGAATTCTCATCCCAGTTGAAAATCCAAGACTTACTGCCATCCGATTTTCGCTGTGCCCTTATTGGCAGCTGATTGGCAACAATAATGATTCGACACATTTGCACTGAAGAGGATGATGGATCGGAGCAGACACTCTCTGATGGATCATCATCTATGTCGGACATGATGCCCGCCACCGTCATAATCCGTGGAATTCGCCGGTTCATGCGCTCAAAAGATGGAGACTCACCAGAGGCAAGCTCCAAGAGATTAGAGTATGATCTTGACACCATCTCTTTAGCTAATTTATACTGTTTTCTTTCACTGTGGCCAAGAAAAAACTCTCATTTAAGCAAAAATGTTTCAAAGTGAAAGATACCCTTTTCAAGACTCTTAGCAGATAAGTTACCGGTGACTTCTTGTAAACCAGGACGTTAATTAGAGCAACAAATAAGAAAAATTACAAATTTGGAAGATACCCTATTCAGGATTCACTGAATACTAAGACTATATATTACTGAAAAGCAAGGTGGAAAAAACTTCTTGAATCTGAAGTAGCACTGGAGCAAGAGAGATGCAGAAACTGCTAAGACCACCACCACCACTTCATTGAGCAAGAGAGAAAGCTGTGTGAAAATGAAGGGAATTTTCAGGGAAGGGAATAGGAAAGAGATTGAATAAAACAAATTGAAGCAAGTTTCTCAGCTACCCATCCAGGTAAAAATGGAGAGAGGAAGAAAGAAACAAAAAAATGGAATAGATTCAAGATTATGGATGGAGCTAAAGAAAATATACTGCTGCAACTATCAGATATTATCCCACTAGAGATTGTTACAGGACTTTCGTTTTTTTTTTCTTTTTTCACTTGCCCACCTATTTGAACTTTCGAGCTTTGAACACCCACCACCTAAAAAAAACAAAAAAACAACCAGGAACGGTTCAAGAAAATTACCAGTTTCTTTCTTCAAAATAGAAATTTTCCTTCCATGAGTCCAAGAATAGATAATAAAAATAAATAAATTCTGAGCCCTAAACTCCGTTTTTTAGAGAGAGAGTAAGTTTTTTTTTTGTGGCATCTTCGAAGAGCTCAATCTCTCTAATAGTGACTGGAAATATGACTGACGAGTGTTTTTAAAAAATATAATTTTTAAAAACATTAATATTTTATTTATAATTTTAAATTATTTTTATATTAATATTAAAAATAAATTTTAAAAAATAACCCCACCACGGCAGGACCAAGCACGAAGTAAGTCGTCTCTGTAATTGGTCCTTGCCCCCTTGTAACACCAAGAGAGAAAAGAGAAAAGTTTTAAGTTAAAATAACAATATAAAATCCAACTTCGCTTTCATGTTAATCTGGTTATAGTTGGTCACTATAGTTTAATAAAACTATAAATTAATCCACATGGGTGGTTTAATGGTTAAACCCTAAAGGTATGTTATAGAGACAGTGCTTTAAATCATTCATTCATGGTTTAAATGACACGCGTGCAAATGTAGATGTTTGAGTTTGCGATCATATCAAAATACATAATTATAAAAATCATGTATTTAATCTCTATTTTCTTTCAATTTATTTATAGTTTATTCCATTTATTAATTTCATTTTTATAACTTTGAAAATTAGAATCAGCGAATAAGAGTTTATAGCTCAGAAGAAATTTGAAAAAGAAAGAACACGTCTCTAGAAAAATGGATTGACAAGAATAGGAGGAATTTTCTAACTATATTTAATTCCATCGGGACTAATTGATCAGTTGGAGACTTGTAGTAACTACAAGGACTGGCTCGTAATTTGCTCTTCGTATTTTAACGTGCCAAGATATAACATCCCAGGATACGGGTGGAAAGTGAGAAGCTATAACAGTCGTTAGATGGGTACAAAGAAATGTTGATCCAACGGTAGGGTAAAATATAGATAGTGGAAGAGGGTCGCTCGTGGATGGTTCTTATCCTTTTGTTTTTAGGTGAGTCCGCCACAAGGTGTTGGGGCTCTGGGACCCGCCCACGGAGAGGAGTGTTGGTGCCTTGGTGGTGGTGTTTATTATTATTATTATTATTTATTATTATCTCTGAAACGAAAAGGAGCTGTCTTGGTGATGAGTACCGCGTGGCCTTTTACTACTCTACAACTTGCTTTTGCAAGTTTTCATACTTTGCCTGTCAAATTATCCAAAACTCCGTTGACAGCATGCTCGGAGATCCGCGTCTCGGTTTTTTACCGATTTATCGGATGTTTCCCGAGGGGGAAAATAAATATCCGGCGTTTTTTTTAAGGTATACGATGATGAAATTCGCTGCTGTTTGGGTTCCAATTGTTGTTTTGTTATGAGAAATTAATGTGGTTGGTTTTTATTGACTGCTTATACAGGAATCGAGTACAGCTTGGAGCTTGCTGTTTCTTTTTCCTTCTCTCTCTCTGTTTTTTTTTGAGGATATGCCCTCGTAGAACATTAATGTGTTTGTCACCTTGTCTTGTAAGAAAATAAGTTTGTTCCGAGAATAGAATAACACCAGGTTAACCAGAGTTTTATATATAGAATATTATCTATTCTCCTTTTACATTGCATGTAAGTTTTTGTTTTCTCATTGTCTTTCCTTTTATAATTTTGTTTGAAATTAATTGTAAATAAAAGTTTAAAATAATATTAAAGTTTTTATATAATTTTCAAATAAAATTATAACTTTTTACGATAATATTAGTGATTATTTTGTTAATTATTATACACGAATCTAATATATAATTCTTTTAAAACGTTATCATGAGCACTCAATAAAAACAAATTTTATTTATGCAATTACCTTCAAATTATTTTTGTATATAAAAATATATATTTCTATAACAATGAAAATACATGAATAAGAAGAGAGAAATTTTATATAAGAGTTTTTTTTTTTCCTTAGATGATCGAGGATGTTTTTTAATATTTATCTATCCTCTATTTTAAAAAACATGCTGACAGTAAAAATACGTTTAAAGTAAAAACAAGGCGTTATAATCAAGAGTTACTTGGTATACTAAATATATTTTTCTAATCAAAAGAGACAATTTTAGATAAAATCAAAATAATATGTTTGAAATATCAAATAATCTCAATGCATGTTTATCATCAATGAACCCACTCGCGTTAAAGTATGAGCTGTCACCTGTCAGTACCGAAGAGCACCTAATCCTCTCTGCGCATCGAGAGCAAGCAAGTCGGAGGATGGCGCGGGTCTGGGCAAGCTGTGCCATCCCGTCTCGCATCAAATCAGCTGAAAACTATTGCTATCACCACTGTGAACTGTGAAGGGAGGGTGGGGGTTGGGTCGGGATCTCCTGGAAGTGGATCGTCGCAAATCGCCATCGCTGCTACAACTCCCAACAACAATAGCTGGACGTCACACTGTCTTATCCACCACGTCATCAAATGGGACCCACGCCTGAGAAGTTAAGCAGAGTAAAAAATGCAAGAGATTAGATTAGTGATTACTATAAAAAATTGATATAAGTGGATAAGCACGAATAAGTACAGGGGCAAGACGACACGTGTCACATGAATGCCATTTTTTGTTTGAATTTGCATGGAAACCACAAGCAAAGCCGGCGACGCCATTGCGCATTTCCTCTCGAGAGGGAAAAAAAAAAAGTGGGGTTGTGCTCTAAGGCTTGTTTTGGTATTTACCAACCGCAGGCTGCACGTAATAAAATTGTTTTTGCTGTTAAATTTGTTTTTTAGATTTTTTTATATGAAAAAAATATTAAATTGTTATTTTTTTAATTTTTTTATAGTTTTAACATGATATTAAAAATAAAAGAATTATTATAATAAATCTTTAATTAAAAAACCACACACACTGAATCTAGATAAGAAAATGGTTAGGACAGTAGAGAAGGGATAACATCAAGCATCTTTGCTGGGTATAAGGTATAGTCATATACGAGAAGAATAAATAGCTGGTTACGGCTCATTTTATTTTATTTTTATGTTAAACACTTCTGTTGTTACAGTACTGCTTTTAGTTCCTGTTTGGTTTTATATTTTAAAAATATTTTTAAAAAAATTAAAAAATATTTTATTTTATTTTTTATTTTAAATTAATATTTTTATAGTGTTTTCGAATTATTTTAATGTGCTGATATCAAAAATTATTTTTAAAAAATAAAAAAATATTATTTTAATATATTTTTAAATAAAAAATATTTTTAAAAACAACTCTAACTATACTCCTAAAAAAAACCTTAGTTATATACGATTATACACTCAAGTGAAATTAATACAAAAGAAGCCAGATACATCAAAAATGTATCTTTCAATGGCATTAAAATGAAAGCAGGTGGAAAACTGCTAAACAAGAAAAGTCAGTTAATATTTAATTTTTATTTTCTATAAGTACAGTGATTGATGGTT
>Ga0307517_10011862_pt1 | contig 12031 bp, 5 predicted proteins | sample 23_EM_MG_FD_194515 | JGI IMG/M metagenome (GOLD analysis project Ga0307517, IMG submission 194515) | Populus trichocarpa ectomycorrhiza microbial communities from riparian zone in the Pacific Northwest, United States - 23_EM | ecosystem: Host-associated > Plants > Roots > Unclassified | place... | reverse complement strand
AACCAAGACAAAATAAGAGGAAAAATAACATTTCAATCAAAGATAAAATCAAAAATAAATTTAAAGTTCACAATATAAACTAAGACATAAATTATATAATTAAAAGCAAGAGGACTGAGCCAAATAACAAGATAAAATAAGATGACAACATGGTAGCAAGACAAAATAAGAGGACAACATGAATTTTCTGATTGGACATGTTTTTCAAGGTAAAGAGAGAGAAAAAGAAAAGAAAAGAAAGAAAACATCATCGGAGTCGAACCGCCTATTGAACCACCACATGCACCATCTCATTTGGAAGATGACGCATTGATCTTTCTAACGCCATCATGGATGGGCAGTTTCCACCATCTAAATTCTCTGCATGCTTCGCTGGAAGCATGTAAAGTGGCTTAACACGATGGCACGTGAACAAAATGCACCAACAAACTTTCTTCTTTAAATATTTTTTGAAAAATACTAAATTACCCTTGTCTTGATTCCATTACTAAAAAAACCAAAATAAAAGGATGAACAAGCATTTATTTCCAAGTTTAAAATTTTTTGATTAAAGAAGTAACTGAGTAAATTTACTATTCATTCTCAAAGCAAAAGATGAGTGAGCCCTCGCATCCTAGTTAACATATATTTGTTTCAAGAGGCACCAAAGTAAATTTAATGAGTTTTTCTAAACAAAAAAAACAAAATCGCAATTTTTTTTTAATTTCAAGAACACCTGTCATTATACTATACAATTAAAAAGAGAAAGACATCCTAGACTATAATAAAATAATAATAACAGATTAGTTCATGTGCAATTACAGTTACACCCCCTGAGGCATAGTGATTTCTCCACCTCTTTTAGTTTTTTGTTTTCTTAATAATTTTGCACTGGGACAATTGAAGCAGCAAGATAAGAAGCACATGACAAGAAATGGCTAATGTGTAAAATGATGAGTGAAATAATTCAAACACAATGGCCAAAAACATCTACATTATTTACTCACATCATTGATCCATTTAATACAAGCATGGAGAGGACTAAAGTAAAAAACAATCTCTCCCGGTCCAAATCCCACTGCCTCATTTCCATACACTGTAAATGCTCCCGTTATGTATTTTTCAACAATCCTACTGGTAGTAGATATTGACAAAAAAGTAGAAACTGAGGAAATGAAATTGACAAATTCTGATTCAAAATTGTCCCCAGAGTGAGCTGCCTTTGCAATCTAACAAACCACCAGGATCCAGTAAAGGTCAAAGCAGCATAGATCCTCCAAATCGGCCTTTAAATATTTACAGAAAACAGTGTCAGCAGACTAGTGTGGATCTCAGTGTCCATCAAGCTCTCCGTTGACCTTTTCAAAGATTTCCATCAAGATCGAATCGTCTGCACATATATGCAGAGCAACTTCATTCAGAATATCAAAAAAAAAAGAAGGTAAATTCTTAAAGATGCACTGAAGCATGTAGCTGCAAAAGAAGCACGGAGAATTACTAATGCATCATTACACTGATGGAATGCCCAGAGTAGATCCATGCAAACCAGCCAGTCAAGTAATACGCAATTCTAAAAACAATTCTGGAAGTGACTAATACGTGTGAATGTTTTTTTTACTTTAAATTTCAAAAGCAAACCAGCTAATTATTTTGTTACAGAACCACTTATAAAGGGCTGGCTTCTCAAACATTTCAAAACAAATCATTCAGAAAAGATGCAGTGATAAAGTCTACCATCTTGGGGGTGGTCCTTCCTTTCAGTGTCTTCCTAGCTGTTTCAGCAAATGCTTGTGCTGCCTCTGCGTCAGCTTCTGCTGTCTCAGCCTCCCTTGTTGCCTCTTCAGCTACTGCTATGGCAGCTTCTGCCTCCGCAACTGCTCGAGCTGCTACCTCAGCAGCCTGTTCTGCAGTCATAGTCCTCATCCTGCCCAGATCCAAATCAATCTGAGACATTGTAAACATATTGAAACCATCCCTTTCAATTTTAGGAGAGATCCTCTGTCTTCCTTCCAATAGTAAGGGAGAAACCCTTCTTCTCTCGGCAAACACTGAAGTAGGTGCAATTCTATACTTCCGTTTAACCTGCAAAAATACAAAGCTGCTGGATGAGATCCAACATTAAGACAATCAAAGTACAATTAACGAGAAAGTATACCAACATGGTGACAAAGTATTTCTTTTTCTGAAGCAGGATTTACACAAACTAGACATTCAACTCAGCTTAAAATCTTTTTGCAGACTCGAATTCTAATGGGAGATGAAAACATAATTGAAGAAAGACAATATATAATGTTGTGGATGATACACATCCTCTCACTGACTTCCTTATACCCCCAAACTTCAGGAAATTACTGAGCGTAAAAAATAACTAGCAACTAACAAAAGCAAACCTCTAGATCTCTAACATCATCTAATGTGTCCAGCTGGTTATCAACAATAGTCGGTCATAATCCATGTGTCTAAATGCATCACTAAATGTTCAATTCTGATCCAAAAATAGCGTTACTAGTAACAAATAAAATTATACAGGAGACATTTGAATTAACAGCATTTAATATTCTACGCCATTTAATTGCAAGCATAGCAATTACTAGTGTCGAATAAGTTACCATTACAGCACAATCTTGGAACATAATTACCTTAATCAGTTTACCATTAGCTGCCAAATACTTCAATTTCGCTGATAATATCCTCTTAAAGTCATTTGGTGGCCAATATTGTTCCTAAAAAATAAGACAGGAAGGAAAGCTAATTAAAAAAATAAACTTCTTAACGTGAAATTATATAAAAGACACAATATTTGCTGCAGAATGATTCCTTCAACATGATATGGCCAAAAAAAGGGAATGACAACAGCAAAAAATGTCAACAAAAATATTACATTGCCCAACAAATTGTTATTAGCACCTGTCCTGGATATCATCCTGGCTGGAATTTGTTGGCTCACCATATTATTAGTCGTGATGAGTGAGTAATTGCAATATAAAAGGGCAGTAGGTTTTAAATTTATTTTTATTGCATTATCAAGTCGGGCAAGGGCAATCTGGTGTGAATTGCTCTAAAATTATTATAAAACAGTGATATATATATTCCTTGAAGCAGAAAAGTTAAAGTAGGACCCTTGATATTGTTTGGCTTCAGACAAGCTATATGATAGAACCTTCTTAAAATAACCAATAATTGTTTATCCCTGTATAAGATAAATAACAGAGAATTATCTGAAAACCATCCAGTCATGTGGATCAATCAAATTTGACAAAATCCAACTCTGAAATGATTGAACAATAATAATAATAATAAAAAAAGCACCTCAACCTTCTGTCTAAATTGTTGAAGCAATAGTGGTATTGCCATTTTTGTATTGCCTGTTTTAAAACTTAAATTTGCAGATTTTGTGTCTAATTCTTAAATTAGCAGTTGCATTAATAAAGGCTCATGCTACTTTTAAGTTGGATCTACTACAGCATTTACAAATGGAAGAGTACCTCTATGTATGAAGCAATTGCTGTCTTATGTGAGCCCCCAGGCTCCTTCAAGCTAGTTATTGCCTCCATTATAAGATTATCCAGCCTGCAACAATGGCTACTGTTTATCAAAAGTCATAAAAAAGGTGAATAATATCTAACAGTTACTGATTGTGCTTCATATAACCAACCAATGGCCACATGCACTAAAAATTCTTCAAGGTCAGATAATGAAATTATAACAGGAAAAAAAATCTGAAGTCTCAAACACACTAAACAAACAGTTAAAAGAAGCTAATAAAATGTGACACAAGAATGATAGCTAATGGGTGGCCAGTGAATACAAGAGAATGCACGAATTCAGTGATAAGTGCTTGGTTTCTTCTTTTTTTTCCTTTTCTTTTTTTGCTGATAAAAAAATGTACAACCTTACAGTAGTTCTCTTTGGATTAGCAACCAGCAATGCACCACTGCTAACTGCAAGAGGCTTGGCATCTGAAATATCTTCATCGGTTTGACCAACAGCCATAGGGTTCTCATCCTGTCTTAGGACATGGTGCACCATCTTAGGTGCTAACTTAGGCTTCTCTCTTGATCCATAGCCATTTACCATTACACTTATGTTTCTCCATTTGTCCTACCCACACAAAACACCAAACAAATCTATCACCCTGAATTGCATCATAAAAACATAAGACAAACTTCTGATCCCACAAATTCACTAAATTGATCAATCAAATAGCGGAACATCTAAAGCTTACAGCAAATTCTACAAACATGAACGCCCTCCTTTAAAAGAAATGCTTAAGCAAGCTAACCTTAAGATCCACATTCGAACGCAGATACAAGACACCACTAAATTCTGGATCTTTAAGAATCGTGCGCCATTTTCCAGCTCCATGCTTAATAACTCCAGCTTTTAGCGCTGCTTCTTCTTCTGCTGTCCATTTCTGTTTCGGTGCACCCATCAAGCGTACCAACAAATAAACTCCTCAGACACACCTATCAATTACCAGTACGTCATATAAGCAAATGCAAAATAAAAAATAAAAAAAACAGGAGAGAGAAATTAAACCATCAACAGACAACACAATCAAAACCCGCAAAAAAAATAAAATTATTCTAGAAATCAAACAATCCTCGTCCATGACATGTACAGCTACTCCTAACATTTTTTTAGCTCAAAGCATAGGAAACGGAATTTCCATGCATATCTTAACTAATTGAACAAGCATGCTATTGATCTGATCAGAAAAAATTATATACACAAAAAATATCAAATTTCCATAATTCACACACAAACCAAGTTTTTCTAGCTCAATTTTTATTCAATTTCACTTGCTCACCAAAATTACCAACAGAAATCATTGAAGTCTAGCAAAAATATAATTCTCCAAAAGAAACCCGAAAAAGAACACAGATTCTCAATTCTTATTGAAAATCGCCGCTTAACAGCATCACAGAAATGAGAATTGAAATCGGATTCCGAAAACAGAGCGACGGTATTGAAATAGTAGAGAATTAATGACCACGAATCGATGCTATCATCTAACGAACCCTAAACCGGTGGGAAGATTTTTTAAATTACTGAAATATCCTTGCTGAATAGAAGAGAGTGTTTCTTTGTTTTTTTATCAAAACATTCTGTAGCTTCTTCGGTCAATGACTTCTAACCAAATCTATTGTTGCTTCTACAAGCTAATAGTTGGCTATCACATACATATTTATCATGATGTATAAAATATCTAAGTAGTTTAAAAATAATATTTATGAGTTAGATAATTAATAATTTTTTAAAATATAACAATTTAATTTTTTTTAATTAGGGTGATTAGTAACTGGTATATAGCAAGTCAAAGTAACTAATAGTTGATAACGGTAAAAAGGTTCTCTTTGATAAATAAAATTTGAAAAATATGTATGCTAAAAATAATAAGAATGAAGAGATTATAAATCCTTTATATAGATGGTTCAGGGGTACTTAGAGCCCTTAAATTTTGTCATGTTGCTAGAATGGAGAGGTCAAATAGTCATTTCCTCCTTATAGCATTAATGAGGCATAAATATCTCTTACACAAATTAATAAAAAATAAATATTCCTTATGCAATATTAATGTTTATGAAAATATAGCAAACCCTTAGAAGACTTTTATACACCTATGCATGTAGAGATATAAGTATTTTTAACATTAATATTTTATGTTAAAATTCATAAGAATAACACAAATGAAGCATCGTGGCCCAACATGGGACCTATAATGATCGTCAGGTCAATACTTACTTAGGCTTAATGTATAGCTAAATCCAAGAATGGTGGGTCTAGCAACTTACTCAACCCATATGTACCTGGACTTAGTGTATAGTTGAGCCCAAGGATGTTGGGTCTAACAACTCACTAGACCCATATGTGTATTTAGATTATCACCCTGTCTTTGACCCTTTTAAAAATGAACTTCAGCTAAAAAATAAATTTTAAAAATATATTGATTCATCAATAGCTCCCCAAGTCTTTATGTATTGAATATGTAAAGATTTGAAAGGTTGTCATCTTTAATGAGACTTTTTACCTTCTCCATGAGATAGGTTATCCCAAGTAGGATTGTTAGGATTATGTCCTTATTGAAAAAGAATCTATGGGAAACAAAATAGAGCAATGTGCATTTAATGCAGTAATTGAGTATATTTCTAAAGATTTTGTGGTGTCATGAAAGGTTATTCATCCAACAGTGATGATGAGAAATTATTGCCCTTATAACCCTTGTTATAACCCAATTTTGACTCATTTGCTTTTAATTTAATTTTAAGGGGATTAAAATTTGAAATTAAAAGATCAAGGATTGATTTTAATTAAAGGTATGATTTGTCAACTTGTGAAAAAACTAGGGACTACAATGTGTTTTTGTCATTCTCTCCTTATATTAAGATTAAGATAATGATAGTTATACTTTTTCAAATTTGATTCTTAATCAAATTCAAATTTCAAGAAGAGAATGAGTTTGTTTGAAATTTTATTTTTCATATGTTATGAGACTTTTGTATTATAAATACAGATCTCAGTGCATACAAAAAAAGGACAAATTAAAGATTTTAGAGAGGCCATTGGTAAAAAACCTAAGAGAGCACATAAATATATACAAAAAACAAAAACCTAATTTTTTTTATGGTGCCGCCACTCTTCCTCATCTTCACCATTTTTTCCTTGGCTGGAAATCACCATAACCAGCGAGCACCAAATCTCCCCCTCCTCACAAGCTACAACCCCTCATCATCAGGAAAAAACAAAACCGGCCACCAGCAAAGGAAACTAGTGACCAAGCCTCTCCCCATCAACTCTCAACCGTGGGGAAATCTAAAGAAACACACACAAAAATTTCCCCTCACGTCTTTTTTTGTGGCCGATCCCTCAGACCAACGACACATTATCTCCTTCCCCTATTAGTAGCTCTCATTCTCCTTCAGCCGACTACCAACAACAATAAAGAAGCAGCACTTGAAGATCTTATGGCTACAACCACAAGCAGCTTCAAAACAATGAAGAGTTTTCCTCAGAACTCAGCTACAGCAGCAACCTCTTCTCTTCGGTCTAACACTTCAAGCAACACCAATATCGTAATGCAACAACAACAGTAGTCATATATTTCCTCCTAAAGTATTAAATAGCAACAGTAGCACGACAACCGAATATTCTTCCAGCCTCTATTGAAGCAACATTTGGAAGATCTTCTTCGTGCCAGCACCCCGTCTCCACCTTGAACAACAGGTTGGATTGACAACCGTGAGCAACACTCGACCGTCTCCCTCAGCGTCACCTCCAGCAATAGTCGTGCCGGGTAAGTTCTTATTCTTTCCCTATTTTGATAAATTAATTACATTATTATTGTTGCATGCATGCGTGAATTATTCAAGGACAGGGACTATGCTTTTGTTGGTTGAGTTTTGTCAACTGAGTATTATGTGGGGGAGGAGAAAACAAGGGCATCTTATAGCAACCAAAAGAGAAAAAAAACATACGTGTGACCTGATCCTGAAGGATGGGGGTAGGGGGACGACAACCGGAAGGAAACACCAAGCTTTTTTTCTTTTGATTTTTTTATGGGGTGGCTGCACACAATGATGTTCTAGGTTTTTTCCGTGTAATGTGTTTTATTCCGCTTCTTTGTAATGTCCTCCCCTTGGTTTTTTGTATTGTCCCCCTATATTTATAGTACAGGAATCCCACTCTATATGAAAAATTAAGTTTTAAACAAATTCATTCGTTTATTTAAGATTTGAATTTGATTAAGAATCAAATTTGAAAAGGGATAATCACCATTATCTTAATGATAAGGATAAAATGACAAAAATACATTGTAGTCCCTAGTTTTCCAACAAGTTGACAAATCACACTTTTCATCGAAATAAATCCCTGATCTTTTAATTTTAAATTTTAATCTTTGTAAAATTAAATTAAAAGCCAATAAACCAAAATTAGGTTATAACAACCCTAACCACTTTCGCTTCCATTTTTCTTTTACTTTCACTATTTGTAATTTCTCTGTAAAAACAAATTGTTGAAAAAGCCTTAAGCAAAACTTGCTCTGTTTGTTAAGAAAAAATTATCATTCTAGGTATTCCAACCCCTAAAATTTCTCTCTTCTTCCTTTTTATCAGAAAAAATGAACTCTAAAAGGGTTATATCTGACCCTAAAAGTTTGGATGTTGCTTCCTCTAGTGATGAGTTTAGGTTTCAACTAGAAATTAGAGGAAGCAATAAGGGACAAGAGTCCATTAGACTGGGCTTTAAAACTAGAAGGGGTGAAACTTTAATGTCCACCTCTGAAAAGGGGGGAAAGTAGTTCTTAATATCAAAGAAGTCCTTCCCTTGTTACTTTTAGGGGACACTTGGGAAGAAAGAGGTTGCCTCAAGCCCCTAAAAATGATGCACCTAGCACCATAAACATAGATGAGGTAGCCTTTGTAAATGATCAGTAGCCAAGAGATTACATGGCTAAATTGCCTTTCAGGGATGAAAGAATTATCCAAATGAACTTGGCCTCCATCCGGGGCCATTTTGAAATTATTGCCCCCAATATATATGTATAAGTTGGGGTATAACTTTCCTCTCCAAGGGTTTATGAGAGAAGTTTTTTGGTATTATATATTGGGTCTAGGCCAGCTATATCCCAACAAATAGATAATCTTATCTGCTTTTGACAAGTTTCTCATCTTCGTTGGAATCAAACCTACCATAAATATCTTTAGGATTTGTTACCACTTGGTTATCAGTACTGATAGCGACAATGATATGTGCTAGTTTTTTACCTTTGCCAACAAACTCACTAGATCCATTAAAGGGACCTTGCAGAGCAAGCCTGAACTTGTCAAGAAGTGGAAATGGACGTGGATGACAATGATATATAATGGGACGGTCTACCCTAGAGATAAGATGCAAGAAATCTAGGGTTGAGCCTAATATTTGAGAGTACCCCTTCTGAGGTAAACAATAGGCCCTGTTTGAGCTCGAATGATGATAAAACATGTAATATGTTGGCCTCGACCTCAACCGAGCACGACATTAAGAAGATGACCAAAAGGAATTACCATGCCTTGTTGCAAAGTATGCAGTTTCTTTATCTCTTGTTTTTGTGCTTTAAAATATTCATTTCTGACCTTCGTTTTATATAGGGTTAATAACCAAAGGAATATGAAAAATTTCAGTAAGGTCTGCGAATGAGAGTTTGTTTATATTAAGAAGAGGATCTTCATCTCTTAAATTAAGTGGATCTAGGACCGAAGTAGAGATGAAAAATGATCTCATCAACATAAATGAGCTTTCTTTTCCTAAGAAAACTATTCATGAGAAAGCAATGGCTGGAGCCACTACTCTCGTGGAAAAGAAAGGAGCCACCACTCCTCTGGTTGAGGGTTAGCTAGAGTTGAACCTTCTTGAAGTGATTGTGGGTGTTGCTACCTGTTTTAAGAGAAAAATGGTCTCTACCCTTGTGGAGTTTAACATTGTAACCTCAACTATGAAGACCTCTCATGTGGCACTACCAGTACCTTTACCCTCGTTTTAGTTGTAGAGACCTCTTCAATTTTTAGGACTTTTGCCCATGATGTTTTTCAAGGAATTAGATAACTTGGGTTTGAGGATACTTTTGCCAACCTTATTTTTGGTCGAGCCTTTTATGCTTTCCCTACTTTGATCAAAGAGGAAAAACAGTCCATGGAGGCTATTCTAAGTGGGAGGTATAGCTTTAGAGAAAATGGCCTAAATATGGTGAAACACCTATAAAAGGTCTAAACCATACCTTCATACATCTTGATGATGTCTAATGAGAGCTACAACTACCATCTAACTTTTACTGGATAAATGGCCTTCAATGTAGGAAACTCTCTTATCTGACCTAACTATTTTAGCTTATCACTATTATTTTTAATAATTATTTGTTCTTGGTAGATTTTGATGATGTGCGCTCATTTTAAGAGGTGTTGAATGACTGAGAGGAACCAAGTAAAGAAGGGCATTGCTAAGTATAGGGCAAACCATATTACCTTTTAAAGAAGGAACCTCAATATAGCTTATACAACGTTGAAGAACGAAATCGAGCGATTAGGTCCTTCATATAGGATCCATTAAAAAAGAGTTTTGTCTGGCCTATAATGAAATGGACTCCCTGAAGTAGGGGATAATTGAGATAAAGGTATCTCAATATGCTCTGAAGGTTAAGCTCCTTGCTGTTAAGAAAGAAGCTTAGAGCTCTCGTATGCTTTTAGAGGCTCTGATGAACTCTTTTGAGGAGTTCTATAAGTTTTTTGGAGGGTCTACGACCCTATCTTGGATAGTTAGGGACAAGATATTTCTTGTCATATCCAACTTGTATTTCTTTAATATGTTTAGAGGAATGCAAGTGAACTTCGGTGCTGCCTTACATCCCATCCTTATGCCCTTCATTGATGTCTTCCCTATTAGGGCTGCAGCTACCCAACATGGAAAATACCTTACTGAAAAGTTTGACCTTAATATTTAAACTTTAGCCCCCCCAACTCCACTTAGCTTTGTAAATAACCCCGATCTTATGAGGTTTGTCACTTTATAATGAATCATTACATTTTATAAACTTGGTATTTTATTCATTTTTATGTTCAATGAGAAATATTTTGTTAGATTTGTGTAATCTATGGGTTCAACACATATACATATTAAAACATTTTAGGAGAAAATCCTTTAGGCAGTTTCTATAAGTCGAATGCCCATACTTAGAAAAATATTCAAGAGAAAATCATTTAGGTAGTTTATATAGTTCCAACACCCATACTTAGAAAGATTTTTAAATTGTTGTAAGATTTGAACTTTGTCTAACCTTAGTAGGACTCTCCCCTTACCTGGAACCAATAGAAAATCTAAGTTGCAAGTATATTCTTATTCAAAAGTTCCTACTCCTTTTTTCTAGTTGTATGTGAACTTATCCCTGGTGAATTGGTGATAAACCCTTAGACATCACTTAAAAAATTGGTGAGGGCATCACCTAGAGGTTGGTGTCGTTGAATTAAAAAGGCCCTAGACCCATCCCTTTGAGAGGTATGCAATCATACTAGGAAGACTAAGTCAATCTCTTGGAGAATTGTGCAATCACATTAGGGGTATCGAGACAATCCCTTCCTTGGATAAATGTGCAATCGTACTAGGGAGATTATTGATCAATCCTTTTCAAAGGGAGTTGTGTTATCTCATTAGAAAGACCATGTCAATCCATTGGAATATTGTGTAATCGCACTAGAAAGATCTTTAATCAATACCTTCCAATGTGAGTTGTGCTATTGCACTAAAAAGACCATGTCGATCCCTTAAGGAATTATGCAATCTCACTAAGGAGACCAAGTCAATCCATTTCTTGGAGAAATATGCAATTTCACCATAGAGATATTTGATCAATCTATTCAAAGTTGAGTTGTGCTATTGTATTAAGAAGATCACAACAATCTCTTAGAGAATTATACAATCATTATAGAGAGACCGAGTCAATTATTTCCTTAATGAAATGTGCTATCACACTAAGATCCTTAATTAATCCTTTCCAAGATAAGTTGTTGAGAGGTCTTTAGGCATCGCATAGAGAAAATAAAAACATAGTCATTTTGAATTAGTCATTCATATATATATAAAAAAAACTTACATTCTTAGTCATTAACTGTGGTATATTTTCAAATGATCTTGTAGATGGACAAGTAGAAGAAATTATATTCTGACTTAAAGTAATCAAATTATTGCATAGCCTTTGGATTCTTTCCCAAATAATGCACATCTAGTATTCATAGTAAATCATGTCTTCCAAACTGTTTTGGAACATTCTTGATCATTAAAAGTAGTCTTTTATACTAAAGTAACTTCATCGGTACCATAAGAAAGAGCACAAGAAAGTACAACATTCTTTTTTTTATTGAGTAATGCCAAAACAATTTATGGAGCTCCTATTGACTAATATATTGGCGCTAAAACATGATATAATTTTAGCATAGAGGTCGCTAAAACCTATGATAGAGCCAGGATCTAGGTTGTTATACCAGGCTTGTTGGGCCTGATTTTGCCCTTGAGTGTCAAGTACTAC
>Ga0307517_10011861_pt1 | contig 12031 bp, 10 predicted proteins | sample 23_EM_MG_FD_194515 | JGI IMG/M metagenome (GOLD analysis project Ga0307517, IMG submission 194515) | Populus trichocarpa ectomycorrhiza microbial communities from riparian zone in the Pacific Northwest, United States - 23_EM | ecosystem: Host-associated > Plants > Roots > Unclassified | place... | reverse complement strand
AAAAGTATTTTCTTTGTTTTTCTTAATTGAAAATATTTGATTAATTCAATGCAGGTACTTATTCAATCTCAAGAAAAAGGTTAAGAACAAGGCGCATGTTGAGGCTTCGATATGTGAGGCCTATATTGTTGGGGAGATCTCAACATTTATCTCGTACTATTTCGAACCTCATCTGAGAACGAGAATCAATCGCGTTCCCCGACATGATGATGGCGGTGAAGTGTCTTCCAGTGGGAACTTGTCAATATTCTTCAATCCTAGACAACCCACACCTAAAAATTCCGTAAGAGAAAGATATTTGTCGGAAATAGATTTCAAACAAGCACACAATTATGTTCTATTTAACTGTGATGAGCTGAGACCTTTTATTCAGTAAGTATATATATGTGTAAACTAATTAAACTTTGTAAATAATTTATATACTTGAGATTATATACCTCGAACATATCATACTATCATTATCACTTACAGGCAACATCGACAATATTTGTTGTCCAATAACTCACAGCTGACCGAATCCCAGATCTTTCAATTACAAGATGAACAATTTTCCACGTGGTTCAGAACACATGTAAGTACTATCACAAACTCATCCTCACTTGCAAACTTACTATATGCATGTCATTACGAGAAAAAAATATATTGTTCATTGATGTACATTACATTCAAGGTTTATCAAATGGGAAGGAGTGCTGCTAAGTCATTGTCTTCACTAAGCTTGGGCCCTGAAAGAAACGTTAAGTGCTACAACGGGTATTTTGTCAATGGATATGTGTTCCCTACTGAAGAATACGGGCATGGAAGAAAGACATACAATAGCGGTGTTTGTGTTAAGGGATCGACTAGTAGTGAGTTAGAAGTTGACTACTATGGTAGATTAGAAGAGGTCGTCGAACTGCAATATCATAGCGAGCAGAATAGAGTGTTTTTATTCAAATGCTATTGGTATGACACGACTGACAGAGGAATCAGAGTTGATCCGCCTATGGTCTGGTCGAAATCAACTCAAAAGCTAGACTCCGCAACGTAAACGATGTTTTTGTTTTCGCAAAGCAATGTCAACAAGTTTATTACACATACACCCATTTCTTTAGAAAGGATCGATCAAGAGTGGATTGGTTGTCCGTTTTAAAAATAAAACCCAGGGGTCGTGTTGAGCTTGTTCAGGATGAGAACGAAAACACAAGTGTGCAAGATGAAGTCTTTCAAGTTAGTGAGTTGGTTGAACCATATCGAGTTGCTCCATCGATTGACTTGGAAAAAAAATCAAATTTTCATGTTTTCGATAATAGTCTTGTTGATGTTGACGTAAAGAAGTTGAATGTTGTTTTGTTCTGTACCAGACAAGCAAATGTCAATGAAGATGATGATATTCATATTGAAGATTGCGATGAAGGTGATGACTATTCAATTGACGACGAAGAAGAAGAAAATTCTTACTAATTATCAGAATGAAGCCCTGTGTAAAACATTTTTTCATGTAATAAATATTATGGATGATATATTTTGTAACACGAAATATTTATTTTATAAGTTTATGTATTGTTTAAGCACTGTTGTTATTGTTTTGTGCGATGGACAATTTATCATTTAAATGTTTGCAAGAAGGTAAATAGGTAACACAAATATAATCTTTCTTTACATGAACTATCACCGACGTCCATACCGACGGCCTAAAGTTCGTCAGCATTTCACAGAGAGTTGAAAAATAATTACTGGAAAATGCCACAATCACCAACGTCCATACCGACGACCTAAGTCCGTCGGCATTTCATAGAGAGTTGAAAAATAATTACTGGAAAATACCACAATCACCGACGAATGTGCAGACGGATTTAAATCCATTGGTATGATGTCGGCGGGTCAATATTACCGACAACATCACCGACGGACCGTGCGAATTCCAAAGGGCGGTGCATTAAATGCATCTCTGACCACGTCATTTTTCCGACGGACCGTGAAAATATGAAGGGTAATTAAAAAAGATGGTGTGAAATTCAAAAGTTACCGACGGCTTTTTGGAGCGTCACTGACGGAATAATTTGAATTAATATTAATTTTATAAGGTCGTCGATGAATCCGTCGATAAAACTACGCTATAAATCCAAGTGACCGTCCTTTCAGTTCATTTTTTCGCCTACTTCATTTCACAGTTTCGTTTTTTCCTTTCATTTCCTTCAAGATTTTTGTGTTATTTTGGCTTGAAATATTTAGTCCAATCTTCAGCAAATTAAAAGGTATGTACTTCCTCTTCTTCATTTCTTAAATATTTTATTTTTGTATTTTTATTTTATTTTAGCTATTGTTATTTTTGTTATGTGTTTTGTTTTTGTGTGTTTTTATAATGTAGATAAATTCTTGAAATAAACACGTTATTAAGGTAAGCATATTTCATTCCTAAAGTCTATATTTTTTTTTAATTTATTGAATATATTTTATTGTTGTCTTGCCTTAGAATTAGTAATTGAATATGTTGGAATAATTAGTAATTTTACTCTATTATTGCATGATTTGTGTTTAACTATTTCCATTAATTTTAATTGTTAGTCTAGAGTTTTTTTTTGAATTTATTGAATATATTTTATTGCTGTGTTACCATAATAATTGAATAATTTGTTGAATTGTAATTGTTAATGTTGAATTTACCTTGTAATTAGTAATTGAATATGTTGGAATAATTTGTAATTTTACTCTATTATTGCATGATTTGTGTTTAATTATTTCCATTAATTTTAATTGTTAGTCTAGAATATTTTTTTGAATTTATTGAATATATTTTATTGTTGTGTTGCCATAATAATTGAATAATTTATTGAATTTACCTTGTAATTAGTGTGGATGTTATTTGTATAGATGTTATGTTATATACAAAATTAGTATAGATGGGGTCAATTGGTTGTGGCTATTGTCAATATTTGCAGGTTTGTGGATTTGGGTAGTCTCCAGTATAGAGAAGGTGTTGTCGAATTTTTTTTAACATTCGAATTTAATTATATAATTATTCGTATAAAATTGTGTAGATGCGTAGAACGAAATCCACAACTCGACGCTCACGTATGGTCGTAGCTAGTTCTTCTAGCAGCGAGGATGACATATCCTTAGGTGCCTCTCAAGAGGAGGCACCTGTGCCGTCAACAGATGCTGCCTCTTCCAGCGCGGTTTCATAGCGCAGAGGCGGCGTGCCTTCGTAGCAGAATCAATTCACCCGCAAATACAAGGCACAGTGGAAGGACGACCTTTCAATGTAAGTTTGTTAAGGTTTAGTTTTTTTTTAATTATAAAATAATTTATGAACAACTAATCAATATTTCATTAATTTAATTTATTTTTAGGTTCACAAACATTGAGGCCGCCTGAGTAATATCATCGGCATTTAAATCATCGATGGAGATTCTATTATTTCAATGGAGTCAGGTATCCAGACATCCTAAATGGATACCTCAAATCGATGCATGGTTTGACCAATTTGAGGTTGGTGTTAATTTATAATTTCCAGCTTAGTTCTAATAATTTATTAATATAATTGTAAATAAATTATTATTTTTATTTACCTAATTATTTATACACAGTACAAATTCACCTGGGACAGGGCGCATGACAAAGTTGTGAGGAGGGTGTGGGAAAATCACGCGGCAACTAGGTAACATCGAAAACAATACAAGATTTTTTTAGAAAACAAATTATGTTTCAAAATCTAATTTCTCGTTATGGAAGTAGGTTGCATGATTTTTGGTATGAATCACAAAAAAAGGCAAAAAAAACCGCGAGAGATAAGGGTCTCCAAGGCTGGAATGACGTGGCGGTTTGGAGGGATTTCAAAATGATATACATCCCGACAGATATATGGCCGCACTATCTTGAGCACGTGACATCTGAGCGGTTCACACGACGCTCACAGTCCGGTGCTGGCAATGGAATCGGCCAATTCATGGCTCGGTGACAACGCATACCGGCGGCTCCGTTCCGTTTGCTGCACATGTGAAACGGATGGTAAGATTAATTTAAATGAAATATATTGTTAAGTTAATTTGTTGTTAATTATTTTTTTTCATTATAGGCTACGTCTCTTGGATGTGAGCCGAACCCAATAGAGTTGTTTATTGAGATGCATGTGCGGAGTCAAGATCGCCAAAAGGGGGCGCAACAGTTCGTTGACAACCGTCAACACTTTATGGTATGTTTGTTCAACCATTTTATTTCGTAAGTTATTATTTTTATTGAATTGAATATGATGATTACTTTTTGCATTTTTAGGAGACCTATAATAGCCGGTTGAGGGAGAGATATGGGGACGATCCTTCGACCCATCCGGATTTTGATTTGGATTTGTGGATGGAGGTTGGATCGTCTAGTGGACCCGATAAAAATCGAGTGTATGGGCTCTCCAACACTACGGTCGAGAACTTGCGGGCGGCCCGTAGTGTCTCAACCGTTGGGAGCTCTCAATCAGTATCGAGCACCCAATCTAAGGAGTTCGTGGCCTTGCAGCAACACACGACTCAGCTCACTAAAAAATACGACCACCTAATGGCGGAATATACACAACTCAAAGCGAATCATGAACAACTTCGCCAAATGGTCCTGAACATGGCATCACAGAGTGGTGATACATGTTCGCCTCCTCCTTTTTGGTCGTATAACAACCAGCCTCCTCCTCCTCCTCCTTCGACTCCACTATTATGTTAATTTGTAATTAATATTATTTAACTTTAATAGTTAACTTAATATTTTTTTTACAACACATTCAGTTTGTAATGAATATTATTTAACTTTAATTTTTTTTGTTTTTGATGTTTAATAAAAATTTTATTTGCATAATTAGTTTTCTTTACTATTAATTTATATAATTTTATATTATTAATTCTAAATAATTTTTTAAAAACATATTTAAAAATAATCACAGAGGGTTTTACCGACAGACTGTATCCGTCGGCATTTGACAGAGAGCGGGAAATGTCAATCATTTTAGCGACAAATTTACAAACGAAATTAATCCGTTGGCATTTCACAGAAGCTTAGTGCAAATTTCACAATCACCGACGCCTTGACCGACAGAAATATTATGTCGGTAGTTCACACTCATCGACGGAATAAATCCGTCGATATATTTCAAGCGGGAACTTGTTTTTTTTTGTGTGTGCAATTTCCGTCTGTAAAACCATCGGCAATTGTTTTTTTTTACCGACTAATGTAGCGATGGAATGAGGCATTACCGACGAAAGGAAAGCCGACGGAAAAAGTCCGTCGGTGAAGGCGTCGGTAAAAATATTACCGACGAACTATGAATCATATACTGACAGAATATTGCCGTCGGTAAAACTGTGAAATCTTGTAGTTTCTTGTCCTCTTCAAAAAGTTAGATTTCTAAAAACTCATGCTAACTCTTGCTATGACTTAGCTCAATTATAAGCTTATCCAGTTCATCTTGCACCTCCTCTTCATTGCTAATTCTCTTTCTTTTAAGTTATTTGGTGACAAATGGTCCAGTTTCATCAACTATTGTTGGCTTTTGTACTTCAAAGCTATCAAAGACCCTGAATAAATCATTGTTTCTCCTAGCTCAATAATTAGGACTAACTAAGAATTCGACTTCTTCACCTTTGTGAACTAGTACAAGTTGTCTCCAATCTTGTTTGCTAACTTCTAATTTGGCTAAAGAATAAAAATCCTTGAATAGCCTAGTGTATTCAATTAAACCCCAAGTTCTTGGTATATATTGATGTAACAACCCGGCTTTTCAAGCCCAAAACAATGGTAAATGTTTTTTCTTTGTACTTGACACACATCGTGTCGAGAATCGGCGAACATGTTCCCTCACATCATCAAGATACAATCCATACATCAACAACAATCAACATTTCAATTAAAAGTGAATCTTACATAAACACATAATATTATGTTTTCATGATTAGCAGTTCACATTAAAACAAATATACCTACATAGACATGAGTTTGCATTCCTATCCTACTAATAGTCATCATGAATTTTAAACAAAAGGATCTAATAATAGTTATACATTCAATTTATTGATTCATACAAAATACATCATGATTTAGAATGCAACTATATGATTCCTTGCAAAAGTAGGTTCCCATGTAATGGGTTTTCCTAGGCACCTCGTTGGTGTGATGTCCCAGTCATCCGTTCCGATACCATTAGTCGAAGCTAATCATTTATTTGTCCTGGTCATCCATTCAGATACCATACGTTGAAGCTAATCATTCATTTGTCCCGGACATCCATTTGAATGCCATTAGCCGAAGCTAATCATTCATTTGTCCCGGACATCCGTTCGGATGCCATTAATCGGAGCTAATAATTCATTTGCCATGAGCCGAAGCTAATCATTCATTTGTCCCGGTCATCCATTCGGATGCCATTAGCCGAAGCTAATCATTCGTTTGTCCCGGTCATCCATTCGGATGCCATTAGCCGAAGCTAATCAACCATTTGTCAACATTTAAGCATTTGGCAATCTGATGTCTGAACTAACACAATACAGTAACATTCATGATAAAGTATTTCATTATTCAATGTTATTAAAAAGGAAGCTGAAAGTCACCTACTTGCAATAGAAGCTCTACCCGTGTTCCCCTATTGCTGCAATTGCACCACGCCTGTGGTCCCTTCTGCAAATCACAGGTTTATCTCATAAACTTCCCTCACTCAAGAATATGTTTTATAATAACCATATCAACCGTCAATAAATCTTTCTTTCAGTCATTTCTTTATATTTTATGTTTTTCCCATTACACCTATTAATATTATTGTTCTTTGTCCAACCATAGTTATCATTCTTTTCTTTATATTTTAATTGTTACTGTTTAAATCTTGAACTGTTACTGTCTAGACAATGGACTGTTACTGTCCAACCGTTATTGTCGTGACATTGAACTGTTACTGTCTGACCTCTCCTCAGATTTTTAACTATATCTAGAGTTATAGAACTCTGTTTCAAGCGAGATTGGTCTCGTTGGAAAGCCAAGACACGAGGCTACAAGTTATTTGAAGGAAGGAGAACCCATTTCTTCCTCTAAGACAGTCAATATTGCTCATCAACAAACATTAGACTGTTATTGTTCAACCGTTATTGTCTAGACATTGAATTGTTACTGTTCGACCTCTCCTCAGATTTTTAACTATATCTAGAGTTACAGAACTCCATTTCAAGCGAGATTAGTCTCATTGAAAAGCTAAGACATGAGGCTATAAGTTCTTTGAAGAAGGAGAACTCAGTTCTTCCTCTAAGACAGTCAAAATTGCTCATCAACAAACATTGGACTGTTACTGTCCAACCGTTACTGTCTAGACATTGAATTGTTAATGTCCGACCTCTCCTTGGATTGTTAACTATATCTAGAGTTATAGAACTCTGTTTCAAGCAAGATTAGTCACGTTGGAAAGCTAAGACACGATGCTATAAGTTCTTTGAAGGAAAGAGAACCCAGTTCTTCCTCTAAGACAGTCCAAATTGCTCATCAACAAACATTGGACTGTTACTGTCCAACCGTTATTGTCTAGACATTGAACTATTACTGTCCGACCTCTCCTCATATTGTTAACTATATCTAGAGTTATAAAACTTCCTTTCACACAAGATTAGTCACGTTGGAAAGCTAAGACACGAGGCTACAAGTTCTCTAAAGAAAAGAGAACCCAGTTCTTCCTCTAAGATAGTCAAAATTGCTCATCAATAAACATTGGACTGTTACTGTCCAACCGTTACTATCTAGACATTGAACTGTTACTGTCCAACCTCTTCTTATATTTTTAACTATATCTAGAGTTATACAACTCCGTTTCAAGCGAGATTAGTCTCATTGGAAAGCTAAGACACGAGGCTACAAGTTCTCTAAAGGAAGGAGAACCTAGTTCTGCCCTCAAGACAGTTAAAATTTCTCATCAACAAACCAGACCTACTACCCTACAGGGCTATCATGACCCAGTCTCGGTTGGTGACCCATAGTTGGAGTTATATAACTCCAAATTGAGCAAGACAAATTTTCTTAGTTAGTCAACATCCAAAACTACAATTACTATGAAGGAACCTGATCCTAATTCCTTCATCCTCCAACCCGAAATCTCTTTGAAATTCAAGAGATGAAACTGTCCAGGTTCGTCAACCTTTCCATTTACACACAACACATGAAGTTATTTAATTTTAGCAACTAATACTTTTTCCTCAATTCAAGTCTAAGAACCATAATCTATAATTCAGCATCCAGGCATCAATTCATAATTGACTTTTAAACGACTCATAAGACCATGTTTAGAACACCTTACCGGTAAGAATCAAGGTTTTGATCTTCAACTCCCTCCTTTTCTTTTTAATCACAGTTGGCCCTCCCCTCTTCTATTCTTGTTCAAATTTTCTTGTTAAACCCTTGCCCACAAGTGTTTATTCTACCTATAATCCTTAATCTTGGTTGGGTTCTTGAAATTTTGGTGTTTCTCTCTTGATTTGTAAAAATGGATACAAAAACTCCCTATTTTCCTTCCTTACAGTTGCTGCCAATTTTTTGGTGAGAAGAGGGGTATTTATGCTCTATAATTATTCTTATTTGCATCTAGACCCCATTTTCTTTAAGTGTATTATTTTTTCCCCACAACTTTTAGTTTAGTTTATTTTCTTTAATTTAATCCAGGCTTGATTTTTCCTGGGGTTTACAATTGAATTCCCCTAAACTACCTAGCAATCAATGAAGGTGAATAACAAATATAGCCAGATAGTCCAATCAGCGAGGCCCATACTTTATCTCTGCAATTCATGATAAAAGATAAGGGGCTTTTCATCTAAAATTACTACGAGGAACAACCTAATATTTCTCTACCCATGCTCTTTCATCCAAGCTACTTCAATCTTCACTCACAACAAGCTTTAAAGGCCTCATGTTGAACCACCAAAAATTATTGAAAGCCTCTAACTTACCACCTATATGAACAACAAAGGAATACAACATCATATTGCACCCTTTTCCATGTAACCTACAATGGTTTAGTGATATGAAAGTCTTAACCAAGATAGTTATAGTAGTGTTAGTGGCTTCAACACTAATAATCCCACCAGCTTCTGATCGAAACAACACTAAACCAAAGATGGCAAAAGCAACTACTTGGTATCTTTCATCTCCTAACTTCCCCTCATCTTTGTTTGTCTTTAACCTATCTTCAATAAGCTTCCACTTAAAACTTCCATTAGTTGTTCTATATTGACCAATTTTGTCTAAGTATAGCAATTTAGTGACTACAACAGTTGTCTCCAATTCTTTGTTTGAAATAAACCTTATAAGGGTTGTTTGAGAAATTCAAAATCTGAGCATACTCATCAATAGTAGAGGTCATGTCAATGTCTCTAAGAGTGAAATATTTGTAATTTGGGTCCCAGAAATGCAATAGGGCTTTGACCGCTGAAATTTGTACCAGAATCTTTGTTAGATGGGCGATCCTCCCTACAACCTTTCAAAAAGAGTCTCATCCACATGACCCATAATTGACACAAGTTTCTCAATATTATTTATAGAATAGTTTACTTTAGTTATGTGGGGTAATTCCCCGACCTTAATCCTTAGGCAATTCCTCTCAGCTAGTTGCATCATCTCAATTTTTTGCTCATATTAAAAACTATAGATTTCATGGTCTTAGCTCAGAAAAATCCTACTAAGTTCAGGATTTTTAATTAGGTTTACTTTAATGCAAAATGAATTATTAGAGAGTCAAATGTCCTAAGAGTAGGTTTTATTCATTACATGATGGGTAGGCTTACTACCTGATCTCAAAATGGTCTATGATATGCCTAATGACTACATCATATGAAGAAAATATAAAGGTTTATAAGGAATGGTTGGGGCACAATATAACCATCATTACGAAGTCAACACTCAAATCACAATTGGGTGTTTCATGAATATGAACCCCAACTGAAAGTTATGAGAAACATTAGTAACCTCCTACTTAACCTAGAATTAGGTTTATACTCTTAGAATTAAAGCACATGAAGACATGAATCTATATTCAATATACTTATGCATGAATAGTATGTAAGAAAATACATGTTAAAATTAAATCACCCAGACCAACAAATAAATAGGACATAACAATCAAACAAACAACAAAGTTTAGTCGTCATCCAGTCATGACATGTATGATATCGAATGGCAGATCTTCATGTAAACCCCGGAAAAATAAAGGTTGTGTAAATTGCAAACAACTAAATGGGAAATAAAAGTGAAGAAATTCATGCATAGGGTTAAATAAAAACAGGAATTCAGAAATTTTTGGATATAAATTTTCATGCGAAATAATTTGAGACATTATAAATTAACCCGGAAATATTGAAGGTTGAATTAAAGTAAATAAAATAAAATAAACTAAAAAGTTATGGGGTGGAATTATAAGATCTGAAAAGACGTATAGCTTAATTATAAGAAGAAAAAGATGTAGGGGAAAAAATAATACACTTTAAGGAAATGGGGCCTAAGAGCAAATAAGAAAACTTATGGAGTATAAATACTCCTCTCCTCACCAAAAATCTGCAGCAACCATAAGGAAAGAAAAGAGGGAGTCTTTGTATCCATTCTTGTAAATCAAGAGAGAAACACCAAAATTTCAAGAACCCATCCAATATTAAGGGTTTATAGGTAGAATAAACACTTGTGGGCAAGGGATTAACAAGCAAATTTGAACAAGAAGAGAAGATGGAGGGTCGGTTGTCATTAGAAAAAAGAAGGGAGTTGAAAATCTTCGACTGGTTGAAGATCGAAACCTTGATTCTTATCGGGTAAGGTGTTCTAAACATGGTCTTATAAATCGTTTCAAATTTGATTATAAATTGATGCCTTAATGTTGAATTGTAGATTAGGGTTCTTAGACTTTAATTGGGGAAAAAGTATTGGTTATTAAAATTAAGTAAATCCATGTGTTTATGTAATTAAGACAGCGAAATTATGATGATTTGTCAAAGAAAAGGTATGGGTAATTAAGTAAAGGATGGCCAGCCATATAAAGAAAAAGGGGGGGGGAGTCGTGGTTTTTTCTTATGGAATCTATTATAATAGATTGTTTGTGGATGTTATGTGTAAATGGAAAGGTTGACGAAGCTGGACAATTTCATCTCCTAACGTTTGGAGAGATTTTGGGTAGGAGAATGAAGGAATTAGGATCGGGTTCCTTCATAGAAATTGTATTTTTAGATGTTGACTAACTAAGAAAATTAGTCTTGCTCAATGTGGAGCTATAGAACTCAAGTTATGGGTCACCAACCGAGATTGGGTCATGACAGACCCTGTAGAGCAGTAGGTTTGATTTGTTGATGAGCAATTTGGACTATCTTGGGGGCAGAACTGAGTTCTCCTTCCTACAGAGGACTTGTAGCCCCGTGTTTTAGCTTTCCAACGTGACCAACCTCGCTTGAAATGGAGTCCTAAAACTATAGATATAGTTAAAAATCTGAGAAGAGGTTGGAATGCGACCTCTGCAAACAATAACGATTCAAAACAGTAACGGTTGGACAGTAACAGTCCAAGGTCTACACAATAACAGTTGGACAGTAATAGTCCAATGTCAAGACAATAACAGTCCAAGGTCTAGACAGTAACGGTTGGATAGTAACAGTCCAATGTCTAGACAATAACAGTTCAATGTCTAGAAAATAACAGTCCAATGTAGACAATAATAGTTCAATGTCTAGACAGTAACAGTTCAAGACAGTAACGGTTAGACAACAACAGTCCAATGTCTAGACAGTAACAGTTCAATGTCTGGATAGTAACAATTCAAGACAATAATGGTTGGACAGTAACAGTTCAAGACAATAACGGTTGAACAATAACAGTTCAATGTCTGGACAGTAACAGTTCAAGACAATAACAGTTCAAAACAATAACGATTGGACATTAACAATCCAAGGTCTTGACAGTAACAATACAAGGTCTAGACAGTAACAGTTGGACAGTAACAATTCAAGGTCTAAACAATAACATTACAAATATAAAGAAAGGAATGATAACTATGGTTGGACAAAGAATGACGATA
>Ga0307517_10011860_pt1 | contig 12032 bp, 14 predicted proteins | sample 23_EM_MG_FD_194515 | JGI IMG/M metagenome (GOLD analysis project Ga0307517, IMG submission 194515) | Populus trichocarpa ectomycorrhiza microbial communities from riparian zone in the Pacific Northwest, United States - 23_EM | ecosystem: Host-associated > Plants > Roots > Unclassified | place... | reverse complement strand
CGAGGTCGAGTATATCCCAGGACCGAACATCCGCTTTCCTTTCGCCCGCTCCATGCTATAAGACCCTTCGAGAATCCGGCAAAGGAGGCAATCCCCTCTAAAGCACATTGTAACATCAGTAGCATTTTCCGCGATCCTGCAAGCGCGTCTCGTTCCATGGAACATCATCTGGGCATTTCCGACAAGGTTGCTGGAAGGAGGGTCTATTAGCCTGGTATGACAGAAATAGAAAGGAGGATATTAACCAATAGTCACTGAACTTTGCCAGATGTATAAGACCAGGGCCCGAGTATGCGACATAAAAGATTCTCTTGATGTCAGGGAGCCTCTTACTTGAATTCTCCCAACCGTCTTTGAACTTCTTGGCAACTTCAAAACGATTAAAGGTCAAGGAAATGTGACAAAGGAGTCTCAGGCTAATCTCACTGAGGTTGTATTCAAACTCTCCGGGTTGCACATGAATCAGATTCTGCAGTTTTGGTGTCTATAAACGAAAATCGTACATAAATTGAAAGGGCGTACCACAGGTGATGTCCAACAAGTGTGGATATGCACACATCCTGAAGCGTCAAGGGCGGCGTGAATCAAGGGCGAAACCATTTCAGTCTAAGATTGGATGTGTTGCGGAAAGACCAACATACTATTTACTTACGCCGGCCGCAATGGTCTTGTTTTGGAACCGAGTCGATCTATACCATTTGACCTGGGTAAATTCATGTTACTTATACAAATGCAATGCAAAATCGGGATTAGATGACGAGTTGAAGCTAAGCGCCAATATTTAAGCACTAGTACTTATGTAATGGTACATGCCGAAATTTTGTCTGTTCCTACCACCACCAGCAGAAATATGCTGAGAGCCGTATAAGAATGCGTCCAGTTCCGTCCTGTGTTTTAACGTAGAGTGGGAAATACCAGTGCAGACGGGTAAGCAGTGTCACAACTCAACTTCATACCAAAGGGATCGATTCGACCACCGCCGACTCGACCTACCACGCGACCCCACTCTCCTTCCCATAAAACAAGATCTCGACCCCTGGAATACCGCCTTCACCGAAGAAGAATATGCCATGACCCTCGTCCACGGCCGCAGCGTCCACGAACCCTTCATCCACCCCCGCACACACTCCATCCCAGTTGCCAACATCCACTTCCGCTCACACCAACCTCTTCACCCACTTTGCCCTCCACGCCGCGTCCTCCCTCGGAATTCCCACCTCGGGCGTCGCCTCCCTGCCGACGAAACGGACGCTGTGGACCGTGCCGAGGAGTCCCTTGACTCCCTTCGCATATAAGAAGTCGCAGGAGAATTTTGAGAGATTGGTGCATAAGCGGGCGATCAAGGGATGGGATGCGGATGCAGAGGTCGTGCAGAGGTGGGTTTCGTATTTGAGGACTCGTGCACTCACGTGCTGGCGGGGGTGGGTATGAAGGTGACGATGTGGGATAGGGTTCGTTCCTCTTGAAATTGGGTTGAGGATGACACCATCAATCCAATGTTGGTGGCACCGCAGAAGATTAAGGAATTAGGGAACCAAATAATACAGGACGAAATGGCGGCTGCAGAGAAGCAGAAACCCTTGACATAATTATGGTCCCTTCTGTAGTCACTCTCCCAATCAGATGAATGATTTTCCAGTAAGTACGGCGATCATGTTCCTTCAAAAACTTTAGGGTGAAAATCCACCCCCGGGAACACCTCTTAAATTAAGATTATTTCCTCAGACGTGTTTGAGGGTCTCATCCTGGAGAAGAATACAGCTGGCAATCATAGATGCCGGTGTTTATTACATACAGAACCTCACGTTGGTCAACTTGCAGATGTCAACATCCACAATTGGTAAAGGCGGAGCGTTCTATGGGTACTAGCCGGACCTGGACTGGTGAACACGGTATTGCCGTCTACATTCCCACTAATCTCGGATATAGGCCTCCTTAGTGAGAATGATTATAGTTCAAGCTACTTAGGCTTAGCTACCAAGACGGGTCTTTCTTGCCAAACAATTTCCATTATATCACCGTCAACAAAGGTCGGGACGCGTTAACGAACAAGCACCCTTCCTGGCAAAAGTGTCACAGATGACGTTGATCGTAGTACTGGCGTGGTCGACGGCAATTCGAAAACTCGATATGGGCCACAGAACAAATAAAACCAACCCGTTCCCTGGGAGGTACAAAACTCGCCAGGTCACCCTTCGCATCTTTTGACACGAACAACACACCTAAAAATCACTACTGTCGACCGTGCTCGTTGATAGTGAATTCCTGTTCACGCCTTTAGCGCCTTGCTCAACCACCACATTCCATCGAAGACAGGATGACCTGGCTGGAGGCATCCCCCGTTTTCCTCTCGACGGCCATCCTGACTCGGAACTGTTAACTCAGATCAAAGATCAAAGATTGCTCGGTCTCGTTCGAGTATGACAAGCCATAGATTGCTCGCAACCGCCGGACGAAAGCCGAGGACTTTGATCAGATTATGATTTGAAGATAGTTGAACTCGCCACATCATATCGTTCCTTGCGCGATGCCACTAGTACAGTTCCTTCAGTATGTTTGATACTTGGCAATGCATTAAACCTATACCAGACCATCACACTCTGACTCAATTGTCCACGTATGAATGTCTAGATCCTCATCAACCAAGGGCCAGGCGCAACGTCCGCCGTAGAATGCGGGACTGTGAGATCCACCATTTCCTTGGTTGCTAGTGCGCATACGTGGGTTGACAGCCTGACCGCCAGGCAAACAGGCAATCATCCCATGTTCGCTTTGCGCGGATGACACAAGCACCAGATTTTCGATTCGTTCCGAGTGCGAGCATCACGTTGGAATAAAACTAAACCTGAAGCGGCCAACCAGGTTTAAGGGAACATACCCCGCCTTGGTGACCCCAGGACAAAAATGTATTTCGCCGTCAGCCAATACAGGGACTTGCTCCGATACAGGGACTTGCTCCGATACAGGGACTTGCTCCGCTAAACAGTTAAAGTGGGCAGCATCACCGTGGCCGATTTCCCCCTGTTGCGCGTGTAAAAGACCGTCAGCAGTTCTGAGCGACAAAAGATATCGATGACGTTGTATCCTGCCTTATCGAACCCAAAAAAAGGGACTCTAAAGACCCGTACGACGAAATTTTGCGTTACCAGTTGACCACAAGCTTGGAGAAGACTCGCACAAAGTCAGGACCAGGAAAAATGCAGGCGTGCGGCGTCGGATTCAGAGATGATGTCAACCGCACGGGGCAAGACGAGAAGGGACTTCTGGAGCAGGAAAAAAGGGACGTAATGCAATCATTTCGGTCGACCCACTTGCTTAGAGTGCAGGTTCTCGAGTTGATGATTTGATTTTACTAAACAGAAATATTAAACTGTACGAAACGATGAATTGGTGGTCTTTACCTGCTACGTAACGCGCAGGCTTTCTTGAATGATTGTGGGTGTTCCTGAAACAGCCAAGTGCGGGGATTCTAACGTATCGGCAGCTTAGATGAGAGGGGGAGACCTTTGATTCCGCCTATTCGCGAAAAATAAAAATAAAACAATTCCTCCATCATACCTCACTTGAGGACACGGTCGGAATGTAGTCCGCCTTGCTTGTCGGTGCATTCTCTCCGTCAAAGAGGGTAATCGTTAAGACGAGAATAAAAGTCCGGTCGAATTGGATAAGAGAATGGCTCTTCCAACACCAGCAGCAACTGGCTAGAGCATAAGAATATCGTTAGTCGCACTGAGTGGGGACAGGGTCATTGTGAGTAATCTGCCAGTGCCACGAGTAAATTTCAGCATGAAATACAGATGCAAAGAATCGTTTCACTTAGTCAACTTACCTCTACCGTCCCGCGTGGTGCATTGGACATGTCTTGAACAGGTTTTGGTTACAGTGCAAGGAAAACAACTGTACTCCCGAAAACCCGAATCTATCTGGCTCTCTGCTACTACTCTGGATGTTGAGCCGAGTTGAAGATTAATGCAGAGGCTTCGAGAGGCAGCGCCAATATGTACAAACAAATTAAATTTACTATTAGTTGTTGATCTCTGTCACGCGTGTCACGGTTGACCTGGATTCAATTTCTGGCATCTGCAGTGCGGCTCAACCATGCCCGAATCGCTCGTTATGCATATGGCTTACAACGCGAACTGATGTCTCCTCCTGCCCTGGTCTCTTCACGCGCTAAATGCAAGGAATTTAAGGAGACTGGTAAGTACACACATCTGAGTTCTTGGCTGGTCTAATTTGAAGGCTCGTTTAGGCAATTTCAAGTTGTAATGCATTCAGAATGTGGACAGGTAGACGGAAATCGGCACACTGTAGTGTGGGCCCGATGACCTGCTGTTTGTGTACTTGGTGCCCTTGAACTGGAGGAAGTCAGCGAAGACTACTACCAAAGCTTCGAAGACTCCTGGTGCCAAAGTCCACAGTGCGTTTCCTCTGCCACAGCATCCGAAGTAGTGTTTTTCTTATATGACTTCACTAACAATTCACAAGTTGATCTTGCAGTATGCACCGAATTTGCCAAAGGGGACTGTGCCAATGGTTCTTTTTCGACCGATAGTGCAGTAAGTAAGTTTAGTGATATATTTATTACTACTCATTCGCTTTTACAAACGAAGGTTCAGGAGAAGATGTCCCATGTACCCAACGCTCCTGCGGAAGAGATTGTCGATGCTTTGGAGATCATGGGTGAGCTCGTCTGCGCCTAACACACCATTCCTCGAATGCGCCCTGCGTTCGATTATGAAGAGAGTTAGTTGCGCTTCTACTGCACCTGCCGTCATTCAGAGTGACCGGAATCTGCTTACACTGGCCCCGGATCTGCTGACTGCGGAAGCCCTCGCCATTTCACTGTCTGTGAGTTGGGCTGCTCCACCATTCAACACGACAGAGGAACGTGCAACCGAATTCCTCTCAAGATCGTATCAGGCAGCCCGGAGTTCCCTGACCGATTCATTGGGAGAAAAATCTCTTACTGCGAATGTCCAGATCGCATCTCCAACCACGCAGGCACATGTCACGAAATGGAGAGTTTTGCTTTGAGTGTTGGCGGGTTTACCTTGGTTTTGCACCAATCAACCAGGTATCCTTGGTTGGCAAATCCTGTTTTCGCGGTTTCTTCCTGGACGCAGACTCGGAGGAGCTAAGGCGCAGGGGTGGCCCATGGCCCATGGGACACATCCCGGACCTGACATTATCACTTTACGGCGCTGGGATCAGAAAGCGTCGCATAATCGTTCATAATGGGATGTAGAAGGCATGACCTCGGTGCATTCTTACAGTGTGTCAGTTCCACCGCACGCAACATCTCCCTTGCCTTTGAAATTCCAATTCCATTCGTAAATACGATCCAGGTCTCAGTAGTCTCAATGCCCCGACTGTATCTATTTCATGTGAAAAGCTCACGAGAATATAAGCTGCAGTATGAAATACTTTCCATCGTCTTTAACCATGTGGAACAAACTATATGAGCAGGTGAAACATTGGGATGAGAAGAGTCACAGGGGATTGACAGGAGTCCATACTTCATGTGGAGTTTACTTGATTTTTCCCTAATAATCTTTTTTGGGGGAATTTGGATCGACCCAAAATGCCTTCCATTGCTCTATCTCCGCCTGCTTACCATCTTCCAGCAGCTCCTCGCCGCTTCGAGTGCAAAATATCGCGTATTCCTCAGGTGTAGCCAGACGCCGATATGCCACAGATGGAAATGCAGTAAAATCCGGCATGTACTTAGCAGAATCCATAACATGAGGTATCTAGCAAAACCTGCTTCTAAGCCTCTCCAATGCTTTTCCGGCTTCATTCTGCCCGTCATTCATATTACCTATACCCCAAAATTCGTGGCTTCGATTCTTGGTTTCCCATATTTCTTAATCATCGGCAAGTGGTAATAGGTAGAAATTATACATACATCGATAATTTCAGCATTCCCGGTCGCAAGAAGCTCGTGTAACAGATTTGGATGCTGGGTGAATCTATACCATTGCGCCTGATCCCACTGCGATAAGAAAGTAAATCCACATCATCCCAGACAAAATCAACAGATTAAAATTACCGCCCAGAGCCGATTCCAATCTGCCGCAACTGCACTTGAGAATTGTTGTTGAAGTCGATCCGCAACATCCGGGTCTTCAGAGTACGTTCTAATGCGCTCTGCAACTTCTGGTATAATGTCGACAAACTATTTGGCCTGTGTCAATGTGTCAATGGTGACTGCATCGAGAGGGAAAATACCTTGAGTGACTGGTATAGATGAAAAGCGGTTGGGAATCGTTTGTTGTTGTAGATTACTGGGTGTGCCGACATGATGTCGAAAGCCGGGTGGGGATTGGTTGAATGAAAAATAAGGAGACGGAAACCTGGAGCACCGGGTGTAGCAGCTTTTGTAATGTTAAGTGCATATCCTCGAAGCTTATCCCTCAGCCTTTCCAACGCCTTTCCCCATTCATTTGGCCCGTTTCCCTTGGGTCCTACTCCCCAGAAAGTATGTTCGGTATTCTAAAACTCCAATTATCAACGGAGGCGATACGATATGTGCACTGACGACGTAAACTCACATTAATAATCTCGGCGTCAGTTGCAAGTAATTCTTGAAATAATATCGGATGTTGAACAAATTTGGACCATAAAACCTCGTCTGCCTGATTGGAATATTCGAGTCTTAGTTAAATAATATTTTCTCCACAATATGTATTTCTCACCATTTTAACGCGAACTCGATCCCAATCTCGTCGAACTGCATAGTTGTGCATCTGGGCAGCCTCGAGGACTTTACCAGGATCTTCTGAGCACGTTCTGACCTGCTCTATAATAGCCGGAACCAAGAACTGTTCATTTTTAAGTTGAAGCTTCGGATTTGAGGATATGTCAACCTGCCTTTAACGACTGGTACAAATGGAAGCTTGTGGGGTATCTCTTGCAGTTGTATATCACGGGATGTTGCGACAGCATGTCAAAGGAGGGATGGGGGTCGTCCGTATTCTGGATCAGCAAACGAGTCCGCTTCGGTGTTTGGTTAGGAAAGTGTGAGGATGCGGGTGTGTTAAGTCCTTTTGCCACCAATCGGGCCATTTGCAAGCGTAGTATCAGGATCGACTTAACCTACTGGACGTGATCAGTGCTTCACATCGCGACTTTAAGAGTTCGCACCTGGAACCTCCTTACGCTGGAGTTGATCATCTCTTTACACTTAATTATTTTGTCCATGTCGCCGAGGTGATTCAGTACGCGAGTGAATCTGCTGCGGGTCGCCTGTTCAGTCAAAATATCTTGTATCGTCTCCAAATCTCTGCAGATCATGTACATCAGTGTTCAGGCGCCAGTGTTCAATAATGTAAAGTTACTCTCTGAAACGAATCATATCTGCCACCAAAGAAGGATCAAGGTCAGCGACTGTCAGGCCTCGTGTGGTCTCGATCATATCCAATACCAGCTGGATGGCCTGATTAGCAACTATAATGCACTCCTCTTTGTTATTCCTGACTGTCTGGAAGTTGACTTAAATGCCATGCAAACAACAGGGGGATAAAATCGTGCACTTTTGCGATATTTGCAACATTTTGAGCCAGCACCGCAGCCATTTTCAGGCCGGGTATGAAAGTAACTGCATCCGCGAGAGTCGTGACGATCTGAAGGACAAACACTGCTTGATCAATCCTGGAGACTGGACTGCGATCGCCTGTCCAAGTGGCCATTTCGTAATACGTACGAGCTTAGTGTTGCGCCCGAGTTGTGGGAATCGTGATGAGAGTTTGGATCTGATATTCCTATTGAGTATACCAGGTTAGTTTCACAGCAAGGCCTCTTACCAGTGACCAAGTGAACGCCAACGTTCAAACCTTCACTGCTACCAAGTGCTCCTAAACCAATGACCGCGATATAATCTTAATGTGAGCATTGCGAATCGTCGGCTAAAAGGATGCGCGAATCTACCCGGAAAGAGGTCACTCATATATCGCAAAATTCCTTGAGGTTCAAGTTGGTAAAAAGTTGCTTTATTTCACCACGCATGTTGGAGGGCGACTAAAAAAACTGTGTCTCGGCGCATTGTGGAGAACAAAAACATCTCTACGCAATTACACCCCGAGTTGATCGTCAACCCGAGGTTTATTTTAGGTAGGTACACCTATGGATTGCCCAATGAAGAGGACAACTTTCTGGATTTGCACGGCCAGCTCGCGAGTTGGTGCGAGGATAAGCGGGTCTCTTTGACGGCAGTGTCCACCTAGAGATGGCAGAATGAAATATAAATTAGTTGACCTTAGCGATAACAAAAGCTGCGATTTGCCTGTCAGAGGAACAATGGGACGTTGTTGGGCAGGAGCCAGCTTCGAGTCCAACCTCAATACAGCTGAACTTGCCTTCAGTACAGTTGAGAATTGCCCTCAGCCGACTGCCCCGGGGAACTAGCCACCCTCGAAGAAATCGTAAGGTTAGAAAACCCCCTGCAGGCCCGGGTGATGATGCAAGTTGAACATCAAGTTGGTATTCGGCAGTCTCCTTGATTTTGACTAGTTTTCAAACCTCCATCATGCGCGTTCCACTCGAGGTTGAGTTGTTTTCTCCACGGTTTGACATATCATTTTTAAAAGCGTCTATGTCCTACAGATACTAGAAACGCTTTAATACCGTCAGCACCAGGTCAGCACAATATGCTTCTTGATCGTGTGTGGGTAGTGTGGATAGACCCTTTTTTCAAGTTGGTCAATGGAGCTGAAGCGGACCCTTGAGTCAAGTTACGAAGTTGAGATTAAGTCATCAAAACCTCCCGAGTGACCAAAAATCTTTGAAACAGGAAGTGACTTATTAAGTTGAGGTTCGATGTTTTTTTTTAAAAAGCCCACACATATTCATCGAGCAGACCGCAAAGTTCGGAGTTGGTTTTCTATTGGTGTTCAGGATAGTGACGGTTCCCAAGGCCTTCGCATCTTCTATTACCCCGTCCTGGACTTGTGTAGTCCACTTCCATGAGCCTCTGCATTGATTTCCACACAGCTCATAAACCAGGTCCTGGCGCACGCTGGATTGACTCGGCATTTAGTGGAACTTTGTCACTCCATCCGGATGTCCTCCGACTGGCAGTCTCTTATTCAAGTTTCTTATCAATAATTTCGTCATAAGGTCAGAGTCCCCCCAAATATCGTTAAAGTTTACCAATGGATCCAACATCTTCCTTTCAAATGCTTCTTAATAATAGTTTGCACGCGACGACTTTGCGATCTCTCGGGTAGTTTCGTGTGCGACTAATTGCAGCTTTGGAATTTTCAGGAATCTTATTGGGGACATAGATATCACTCTCAGTAGAAAGCTCCAAATTTTTCGTAGCCCCGAAGTATGCTCAGAACACGTTAGTGAACTTAGCTGTTTCCAGCTAACTTGAATCTGGTTTCACGCTGGAAATCGACGCAGGTTGACCTTGATGCTATTTATATTCCAACTTGCTTCCAACGTCCATCTTAAACTCTACGCCGCCAACTCCAATCGCTCACCTGAGGTGTGAAGCTTGAGCTTGAAATTTCGAAATTTCGAAGGATGCGATGTTTTCGGAATCTCTGTCAATCATCCTCGAATGGAAGAGATTGCCTTAAGGTAAGTACTGCTAGGCGGGTGTAAGCTGGCCACCTTACATTCACCATATATAGTCCCGGAGGTAACTCTTCTGTTATCTGACCTTTTGGTTTAGCGGCTTTGCGTCAGGGCTCTGGCTTGCTTACAGCATGCCTAATTTATAAGAGTCAGACGGCCATCTCAACTGTCTTTACCAGTTTATAAATTGTGACAGAATGCTGCATCAAACTTATATTGAATCAGGATCTCCAAACCTGGGTCCTGCTCGTTGATCGGCTCAGTGTTCTTCGTTTCCAAGATCCTTATATATGGCACCTGAAAATCAGCTTCGCTACTTCTTTGATCCCTTTCTTTCTCTTGACATACGTTGGCAGCGAAGTTATGAGCGAAAAGGAGAACTCAGAAGACAGTGTTCCGTCGGTGAAGCCGATGGAATACGTCATGGATGATTCTGTCAAGGAAAACAGGATTTGGCGCAAACTAGACCTTTTTATCCTGCCTTTGGCCTCGATGTTTTACTTTCTGTCCTTCCTGGTAATCACCTCCCTTATCTTCAATCCCAGTACTGATTCCTCAACGCTGACAGGATCGAGCTAACATCTCCAATGCTCGTGTCGCGGGTTTACAGAATGATTTGAAGCTGACGAACATGCAATACACTATTGCCTTGACTGTGACGTCTATTCCATACGTTGCAGTCGAACTTCCATCCAACCTCCTCCTCAAGGTTTGTTGAGCAATCTTCTCCGAGTCAGTGTTCTTAGCTGGTCACTTCTAGGTTGTCGGTCCTCACATCATGCTACCAACCCTGCTTACCATGTGGGGATTGGTGACGACCCTGCAAGGTTTTTATTTTTTGCTTTTCTTTCGTTCAGGCGCTGAGGGATTTAGGTTTTGTTCGCACTTATTCTGGACTCCTTGCCTGCCGATTCTTTCTCGGTCTTTTGGAGGGTTAGTTCCATTGAGAGCCAGTCATGGTCGTGTCATTAATTTTTATAAAAGGTGGTGTGTTGCCGGGAATAGTCCTCTATTTGTCGTATTTCTACCCACGACAGCTGATGCACTGGAGGTATTATACTATGATCCCACCATATACTGCGTATTAAATTCTGTGCAGAATCTCTCTCTTCTTCTCGACAGCTTCTCTTGGTGGCGCCTTCTCTGGCCTTCTTGCTTTTGGCATTGTACATATGAATGGAATTGGTAACAAACGGGGCTGGGAATGGATTTTTATCCTTGAGGGACTTTTCACGATCTGTTTCGGGATATTCTCCTTCCTAGTTTTACCCCGATCTCCTGCGCATGCACGATTTTTGAACACCGAGGAGAAAACCTACATTGCCAGTATACTCGAGCGAGATGGCAGTACAAGCAAAGATGAAATCACAGATCATTTTAGCTGGCGAGAAGTTGGAATGGCGTTTGCTCTTCCTCAAGTTTGGATGTTGGCTGTTGTTGCTTTTTCTGGCGGTATATTACTTCTGTTGCTACATCCCGACTTATGCTAATCGACTGAGCTTAGGGATGGTAACGTTTGCACTCGCCTAGTAAGTCTTTCATTGAGACTTCTGGACAACATAAATTGACATCGTTCATTAGTTTCACTCCCTCAATCGTCCAAGGCTTGGGGTATACGGCAACGCGTGCACAACTTATGACAGTCCCACCATTTGCCGTTGCCTTCATTGGTAAGCCGATTATGGTGTTCTGTAAAGGCGAAGAAGTATTGATTTGATTCAGTGGGCATAGCCGTCGCGTATATGTCAGACCGGTACCATTGCCGTGGCGCGATATCCACATTCTGCTCCATTCTCTGCATTATCGGGTTCTCAGTGTTTTTTGCATCCCCAAAGCATAACATTCATTACGCCTCCTTATTCTTCTCAATTTCCGGTGCATACAACAACGCACCAGCGGTTTTTGCGTGGAATGCCAATAATACCGCACCTCATACGAGACGGGCGACCTCCATCGCTGTTATGACCATCGTAGGCAACTTGGGTGGGATTCTGTCCATTTGGCTTCTCGGGGTGCTTTCGCCTGCTCCACGCTATTTCCTCGCTACACAAGTTTTTCTATCCTTCTCGGTGTTGATGTTTGTGTTTTCCATTTTAAACACTATTTTCCTTTGGGACCAGAATAAAAAGAAAGCAAAAATTCGTCGTACATTATCGTTTATCGAGGAGAAACCAGGTCTTGGTGACCGGTCTGCTTGGTATATCTATCATTTGTGACAAGTTTTATTTGGTGTCGTAGCTTACTAGATGGTTGGTTGAATTCGGATAAGAACTGGAGTGCACGACGATGGACTCCCAGGTCTATAATATTAATGCCATCATCACAAATATTGATATTGGAGAGACCGAGGATTGAAATCCTCGGGGGTTTCTTCTTGTTTGGGGAGCGTTGCTCTTTCGTTGACTCTCGTATCACATGACCTTTCTATTCTTTCTCGATTCCTTATCCTT
>Ga0307517_10011859_pt1 | contig 12035 bp, 7 predicted proteins | sample 23_EM_MG_FD_194515 | JGI IMG/M metagenome (GOLD analysis project Ga0307517, IMG submission 194515) | Populus trichocarpa ectomycorrhiza microbial communities from riparian zone in the Pacific Northwest, United States - 23_EM | ecosystem: Host-associated > Plants > Roots > Unclassified | place... | reverse complement strand
CGACAATTTAATGAGAACATAGCTGGACTATCTGCTTCTTTGCCTTTTTTGTCAAGTTCCTTTCTTCTTTGTCTTAGATCTTGGAAAAGTAAGTGTTAATATTCTTGTTAGTGTTTTCGTTTGTGGAAAAACGTAGCTATCCAAACTACTTTCCTGTCTTCATTTCCCTGACAATTTTAACTGTTATATTGAAATGTAAACTCAATATAGAAAAAATGATTTCTCTCTTCTTCCATTTTCACAACACAAGCTTTACTTTCATTAAGAAATTTGTCTCTTTCAGTAATTTGCATGATTAATATATTTAACTTTTTCTGGAAAACAGGTTAATGATAAAAATAGTGAAAAACAATGGAAGAGAGTTGAGGTGCAGCTCCAAAACCATGTTAACATTCCAATCTTTCCAATTGGGTTGTCAACAACTTCTTATGACAACTACTTCAATGACTATAGTCTATATATCAAGAATAGCACTGAAGCAATTTCCACAAAGCCAGCCTTTATGGGAAATTCATCTTGTGAAATATCCCACCAGCAAAGCAGCTGGAAATATCATTTTCAAGCTTCACCATGCACTTGGAGATGGTTTTTCTCTCATGGGAGCTCTTCTTTCTTGTCTACAAAGAGCCGACAATCCTTCTCTTTCTTTAACATTTCCTTCGCTTCAATTTCCTTCAAATCCAGACTGCAGCTTTAGTAAGTTGAATATCACTGTACCGAAATGTATTAGTTCGATCTTTAACACTATTTCTGATTTCGGATGGAGCCTTCTGAAGAGGAGCTTTGTAGGAATGCAAACCTACTCCCATCATTACCGTGCTTATACCAAAAACGACTCTCATCGTTGTAGGAATGCAAACAGTTGTTAACGAGACACTTATGCTGTTCCAACATTCAAAGATTGTTGAATCTAGTACCGGTGCTCATTCTGGATCTAGTACCAAAAGGAGAATATAGAAAGAGATAGTAGTTTGATTTTATTCTTAATATTGCTCTATGGGATTACAGGCCATGCACGTTTGATTTTTTTTAAAAAAAAAACTCTTTTCATGCTCTTGCAAATAAGGCAGGGATGGAGGACTTGAAATCACGGCAGCGAATAAGAAGTGAATAGAGGGTTTGTTTTTGCTTCTTTTCTTTTTTTTTTTAGTATTTTTGAAAAAAAAATAGATTTTTTTTTTATTTTCATATTATTTTGATATATTCCTGAACAAAAAAATATTTTAAAAAGCAACCACTAACACACTCTTTTTAAGCTATTAAGTAATCAGTTCCTATAATTTTTCAACATTGCATTTAGGTACCAAACTTCATTTTTCTCTTTTTTAAGTTCTTTTTTGGGTGGAAAAGAGAGAGGGTTGCCGGATTTTATTTTAAATAGAGAAAGTTGTTGTTACGAAAGATTTTGGCTACCGAAATCATTGATTTTTGTGTGAACTAGTTCAATATAATGAAGGAGTTAAGATTATGTGTGTTTTTTTTTACCTTATAAACACCTAAAAAAAAGATCTAAACTCTGGAAGATTTTTGGTTTTCAGGTCGATTTTGGGTTTTGGGGTGGTTTTTTATGTTTTTAGAGGCCATGTATTGGTTTAATGATGTTTTTAGAGTGTTTCATAGGTATTTTGGGTAAAACAAATGGGTTGAAAATAATTTTTTGGTTAAAAAGTCAAGCTTCGTTTTTCTAGTCACATTAGTGGCCGAAATCTAGGGACGCATAGACGACGCGTTGTCTGTAGAGAGAGATACATGTCAATTTTTTTTAAAGCATTGTAGGAGAACATGTGTCGTCCACCCCATTAACTTAACAAAAAAAAATTAAAGGTTTGTGTGCATGGGCCTGACCTTACAGGTCCGCGAACGAGCCTTTGAAGGGGGGGCCACGTGTCTGGCCTCATTTATTTTTTTATTATTATTAATACTTGTTTTTTATTTTTATATTTGAAAATAATTTTAAAAATGATGTTTTCATTAATACCCCTTTTTCTATGATTTTATTTTGCCTTATTTAGCCTTTCTTCAATTATTTTTAATTCTGTTAGGTGTGTTTAGTTTTTTAAGAGGTTAATATGATTTATATATAATTTTTTTATATATTTCAAATAAATTAAGTATTTATTCTTTTATAATATTTTGAATATGTGTAGCCTTGCATTATATTTTTTTTCCTTTTATGTTATTCAATAAATTTTATGTGTTTATTGATTTCTATTATAGATTGATTTTAGTAAACAAATTCACTAAATATAACAAGGTAAATGAACCATGTTATAATATTAAATATCTTGATCTATATTTGTCTCTCAATTTTTCCACTTGCATTTTTAATTATTGGTAATGACTTTGTTTTTTCATTTACTTACACAATGGTTCGTGCTTTGTTTAATTCGATGCGTGCATAAGTTTTTTTATTTACATTTAGGATTTTTTTAATGTAAAAAAACACGTTGAGAAATTCTTATTCTTATTCTTATGATTTCAGTTTGATTTTTATTCTTATGATTTCTCTTTTTTTTTCCTTAACCCTTTTATAAAAAAAAATGTGCGTAATTTCACCCTTCAATTCAACGTGATGTAGTGTTGTTTTTTTATTATTATCATTTTGGTCCTCATTGATTACTTCTTATATATATACATATATTCCTGTTTGCTATTGTTGACTCTCTTTTTTTTCCCATATGATTCAAATAAAACCAGCTTATTTAGTTGGTCAGGACTATAACCCAAGTTATTTAATGTCTTTAAAAAAAAGCACTTCTAATATAACAGTGGTGTTTGTGTTAAGGGATTGACTAGTAATGAGTTTGAAGTTAACTATTATGGTAAATTAGAAGAGATCGTTGAACTGCAATATCACAACAAGCATAATAAAGTGTTTTTATTCAAATGCTATTGGTATGATACCACTGACAGAGGAATCAAAGTAGATCCCCACTATGGTTTGGTCAAAATTAATTCAAAAGCTAGACTCCGCAACGTAAACAATGTATTTGTTTTCGCCAAACAATGCCAGCAAATTTATTACACATAGACCCCTTCCTTTAAAAATGATCGTTCAAGAGTTGATTGGTTATCTGTTTTAAACACGAAACTCATGGGTCATGTAGAGGTTGTTTAGGATGAGAACGAAGACACAAGTACGTGAGATGATGTCTTTCAAGTTAGTGAGTTGGTTGAATCATATCGAGTTACTCCATCGATTGACTTAAAAGAAAATTCAAATTTTTGCATCTTCAATAATAGTCTTGTTGATGTTGACGCTAAGGAGTTGAATGTTATTTTGAGCTCCAGCGGACAAGCACAAATCGATGAAGATGATGATACCAATGCTATCAACGTTGAATATTGTAGTGGAACTTATGACAATTCAATTGAAAAAGAAGAAGAAGAAGATGATTCTGACTAACTATCAGAACACGAAAGTGTAATGCAATTTTTTATAACGTAATATTTATGGATGCAGAATATTTCTTTCATAATTCATTTGTGAACTATTGTTATTGTGTTGGGTGTGCAATTTCAATTCAAGTATTTGCAAGGAGGAAAAATATGAAAACAGAAACAACTCGTCATTCACTATGCACATCACTGATGGAAACACCGACAGTTTTTGGTCCGTTGGTGTTTTCCAGAGGTGATGGGAACTGTTCACACATTACTGATGGAAACATCAATGGTTTCTGGTCCATCGGTGTTTTCCAGAATCGATGAGAACTGTTCAACTCCCATGACGGTGATGTCAATTAAAGTTCTCTAAATCAATTGCACTTTACCGATGGAATTATCGACAGATTACGAATTTCAAAGCACGTGTAATTAATGCATCTCTAATTGTGTGTACTATTTTACATTAGCGAGGGAATTACCAACGGGTTGTGAAAATTCTGGAGGATTTTTTTGAAAATTTTAGAGTGAAATTAAAAATTGTGTGAATTTACCGAGGAAATCACCAACGAATTAATTAAAAATAATATTATTTAATATTACATCAGTGAATCCGTCAGTGAGTCCATCGGTGAGTTCGTAATATAAATCACAGCGAGAGCCCCTTCAGTTCATTTTTCTCTCTCTTTCGTCTTCAACGTTTTTTCAATCCCAAATCTCTCTGTTTTTTTCCTCTCAATCTCTAGTTCTATCTTCATCTTCAAAGTTTAAAAGGTATGTATTATGATTCAATTTACATAATGATTTTCTATATTTTTTCTTTTTCTTCGTTTTATTAACAATATATTTTTGTATTTTTTTTTTGTATTGTATGTTGATAAAGTCTAAAAATAAACACATTATTAAGGTAAGTATTTTTCATTCCTAAAGACTATATTTTTAAAAAAAAAATTGTTGCCTATTTTATTGTTTTAATTGCAATAATGATGGATTTTTTTATTGAATTTTAATTGTTATTTTTTATTTTTCTATATAAATGTTAATTGAATATATATGATTAAATTTAATTTTTTTATCTCAATTTTATTGTATATATTGCATAATAGAGTGTTTGATTGTTTTGTTGAATTTTAATTGTTATTGTTCAATTTGTATAAATGTTAGTTAAATATATAGAAATAATTTTTTTTCTATATTTTACTATTAAATTTGTATATATGTTAATTAGCTTATATGTAGGATTTTTTTTTCTTTATTTTATGATTAGAAATATTATATTATCATGTTGAAAATGAGATGAAATTGAATAATCCAAAATTTTTGGTAGAAATAAAATAAAATCAACTGGTTTGTGGCATATATCTTGTCAATATTTGCAGGTTTGAACAATTTGGGTAGTCTCCAGTATAGGGGAGGTGTTGCCGATTTTTTTTTTTAAAAAAAAGAAATTTGATTATGTAATTATTCATCAAATTTATGTAGATGCGTAGAACAAAATCAACTACACGTCATGAGCACATGGTCGCAGTTAGTTCTTCTAGCAGCGATGATGACCTGTCATTTGGTGCCGACCAAGAAGAGGAACCTGCGGTGACTCACGACGCTGCCTCTTCCAGCGCGATTCCACAATATAGAGGCGGTGTCCCTTCACAATGGGATCAATTCTCCCGCAAGTATGAGGCATATTGGAAGGACGACCTTTCAATGTAAGTTTGTTTTGATTTCAGTTTTTTTTCTTCTTTTAACGTAATTTGTGGACAACTAATTAATATTTCATTGATTTTATTGATTTTCAGGTTCACAAACATTGAGGCCACCCGAGTAATAACATTAGCATTTAAATCGTCGATGGAGATTCCATTGTTTCAATGGGGTCAAGTTTCCAAACCTCCTGATTTGAAACCTTATATCGATTCATGGTTTACAAGATTTGAGGTTAGTGTTTGTAAAATTTTAACTATTTTTATATTATATTTTAACTATTGATTTATTTTTCATAAATTATTTATATACGGAAGAAATTTGAGTGGAATAACGCAAATGACAATGTTATGAGGAGGGTGTTGGAGAATCACGCAGCAACTAGATAACATCGAAAACAATACGATATTTTTTTAAAATCTAATTTGTCATTAATTTGTATAAAATACGTTCATGGATGTAGGTTGTGTCACTTTTGGTATGAAGCGCAGAAAAACAAAAAAAAATATGCCAAAGATAATGTTCTACCAGGCTGGAATGACATGGCGGTTTAGAGGGATTTTAGGCTGCCTAACTTGCAACATTTTTTTTCTTACAGGTTACATCTCTTGGACGTAAGTCGAGCCCAATAGAGCTTTTTGTCGAAATGCACATGCAGAGTGAAGACCGCTAAAAGGGGGTGCAACAGTTCGTCGACAACCGCGCTCAACACTTCATGGTATGTTCATTCAACCATTTTCATTTGTAGGTTATTATTTTCTTGAATTGAATTTGATGGTTTCTTTTTTAATTTTTAGGAGATGTATAATAGCCAATTGAGGGAGAGATACGAGATTTGTGGATGGAGGTAGGATCGTCTGGTGTAACTAATAGAAATCGAGTGTACGAACTCTCCAACACTATGGCCGAGAACTTGTGGGCGACCAATAATGTTTCAACCGTTGAGATCTCTCAATCATTATCGAGCACCCAGTCTTAAGAGTTTGTGGCCTTGCAACAATACGAGAAACTATTAGTGGATTATGAACAACTCTGCCAAATGGTCATGGACATGAGATCACAGATGGGTGGTAAGTGTGCACTTTCTTTTTGGATGTATGATCCCGGGAACGACTAACCTCCTCCTCCTCCTCCTCTAGCGTCGCCACTATTCTAGTTTAATTTTTATTTGTACAAATAAAATTGTAATGAATATTTGGATTTTATATTATTCAATTTTATTTGTTTAATTATTTTCTTTTTTTATTATTCTATACAATTTTATTTTTTAAAAATTTTTTTAATTATCACGGACGAATTTACAAACGAAATCCATCCATCTGTATTTTACAGAGGCGATGAAATAAATTTATTGTATATGCAACAATCACTGACGGAATACGTTCGTCAATGAATTACCGATAGGAATACATATGGAATCTATATGTCGATATATTCTAGAGAGTTTGAAAAAAATTATTGCATATGCCACTATTACCGATGGAAATATACTAATAAAATTTTTTTGTCGGCATATTTCCAACGGGAAATTTATAAGTTTTAAGAATACTTATGTTATGTTTTAAATTCTCTCATTAAATGTTAGTGCCCCTTTTCCCTTTGATTTTATAATATGATTTGTGGGTCATGTTTATATTGATATTGTTTGTAAGGATATAAATATATGTGTGTGTGTGTGGATTGTATAAGGTGTTGAGTATTGATGATGGAAATAAAGTCCAAAACCCTTATACCATGTTGTAATGGGTTGAATAGGTAAATTGAAAGTGGTCAATAACTTGGGACATTCTATATACAAAGGAAACTCTACCGAAATTTCGGTAGAATTCTTTAAGAAAAATAAAAATTACCCTCACATTAAAAGCATATATCAGGATCTTTTAGCGTTTATAGATTAGAACAGTCGGGATCGTTACAAGTATCAAATTCCAAATCAGTCCTCAATTTTTTATTTGTTCAATCAAATCCTTCATTGCAATTTTTATTTTAAGAATCCATTCAATTGCATCCCTACCAAATTCAAATGTCAACCTTGAAGTTGGTCGCCTTTTTCACTTTAGTCCTTGGTTTTGAACTTGTGCATTTTGACCCTCAATTGAACAATAAAATTTTAATTTCTTCAATTTCACCCCTGATTAAGTCGATTGGGTTCCTGAAGTTTGACGCCTTTAGCAAAATGGTTCTTGACTGTGAATAATTGACCCCAAAACTTTTATTTTCTTGCAATTTTGCCCTTGATTTCAACCAATTGACTTGGTAAAAATTAAATTTGGTCTCTGAAAATTCCAATCTTCTCAATTAAGTCCAAATTGGGCTCCTAAACATAATTTTGGACCAATTAAGCCCCTAATAAAATTAATTTGATCCATTTTAAGTCCTGACACTTGATTAAATCCTTTAATTGGACTCAAATTAATTCTCAAACATAATTAAACTTTAATTTGTCCCATGATTAAATCAGATTGGCCTATTAAAAGTTTAATTATGCCCCTAGACTTAATTTCTATGCAGATTCGTCCAATAATCATTTAATTTGACCTATAATCTACATTGTTTCGTTAGTCTTGGATATAATGGGGTACAATTAGGCTTTGAATTTCATTCAAAATTGCAAATTGATTTTTTCATAAGTTTGAGATCCTCCTCAGCCTGCTTTCTTTGCATCGCCAATCTTTATTTTATTTTTTATTTTTATTTTGGAAGAAAAAGAAGTGAATTTGGGGAATAACATAAAATGGGTTATAACAGATTAAATAATTTAGTTAAATCTCGAACCAAATAGAACACATATATGAGACCTTTTTAATCATCATGCTCAAAATGTTCTGAATATTTTTCTTGGCATTAAGAAATTAGAGGGGAAAAAAACAGTAGATAATCTATCAGACCAGACCGCAGCTCTGATACGAGGTGGTGTTATAACTGATGGCCTTATACGATGTGATGTTATAAAAATATGGTTATGGATGCGATGAGAATAAATTAAGATTATCTGGTAAACGTCCAATCATAGATGAAGAATCTAATGCCATCCATTGAAATTTCCACGAGGTAGTGTGTATAACGAAATTTGAGGGTTCATCACAAAATATTAAAGAACAAAGGGGGAATATATTTAAAGACTATGATTTTAGCCTTTGGATCTATTTGAATATCCTTAGAACATTACAATGTGTGATGTTTTGGTGATTTTTATAAATAAAAATGTATTAAAATAATTTTATTTTTTAATGTGGTGTGCTTTTTGTGTCAATTTGAGGTTCTGTTTCTATTACATATGCCCTTCAAAAAAAACAGAGGCATAATGGTTTTGAAATAAGCCTAGCAATGCAGTTTGAGATCTGGAATTAGCAAGCAAAAAATGGGTCATTTAGTCATCTACAATATAAATGTAACAGTATCAAAGATTTACTCTCTGATTATAGGTTACTAGATAGACAAAGATTATGCGCCTAAAGCAATTGTATTACATATGCCCTTCAAAAAAACAGAGGCATAAGTTTAAACTATTAGGTGAGGTCCTAGATATGATTTATATTATTTTCTAATATACCCTCTCAAGTGAAAACTCTTTGGGCTTGAAACTTGCACAGACCCACATTACCTTGTGCTTGATTTTTTTATCAAATAAATAGGGATGGTGATATTCAAACTCGTGACCGCTTGATCATCAGTTGAGATGGTTCTTTGACATAAGTCCCATGACACAATATTCTCTAAAAAGCCAAGGTCATGGTATTTCTATGTTTTCTAAAGAAATTAATATTTAATTTAATTTATATTCTTAATAATAATTTTAATTCGAACAACAAGACAACAGAACACCAAATAATTTATTGATTTTACTCATAACACAACACAATTATTTATTATTAAATAATTTGATATGGTTAATCTCACAACAAAACACAAAACAAACTCTTATCCTTAAACGAGCATTAAGTTTTACTACTTAGAATTTATTAATTTGTATTATACATGTACGTCGTATATTATCTTTGAAGGCTTGTATGACCTCTATATTATATTTCTTTTTTTTATATATAAAAACATTTCTTTCAATCAATTAATTAAAATAAGTGATTTTTAATTATTTCATTGTTTTCAAGAAACATAAGCCTTTTATTATGATATTATTGATTAATTTATAAATAATTATGTATTAGCATAGTAGATAAAAAAAATTAAAACGATTTGCTTATTAATATTGACAAAGAGAGAGAACCGGATGAAACAAAAAAAGAAGAAGAAGAAAAACCGCAAGGGAGGACGAGAAAATCACCCAAGTACTCCCTCAAAATTCTTCCAAATTCGGGAGGTAAGAGTAACCCTTTACCCTTCGAACTTGTTATATGAGGTGTTAGGTTGTATGAGAAGAAAGCCCTAAATGAAGTGATTTAGGATTCTTGAATTAAATTAGGGTAAATGAAAAATCAATGCAAATACATACTCTCGAGCATAAATAGTCTAGGAACATAATATCTTTTAACTAGTATTGATGAATGTGGGAGTTGTTAGGAAACCCCCACCATTCGTCCAAAAGAAAACAAATATGAGGGGAAGGGGAGTCTTCAATGGTATTATACTAATATAATGATGTTCTATGTTCAATGATAAGGATTGATGAAATGTGCACTAAGTTAAATTATTTTTAACTTCTTTTCATATCTCTTGATTTGCACTTTTATGCTTTACGTTGGTGATTTAAGTTGTGTGAATCATGTTATCATGAAAATAAAAAATAAGAAGAAGAAGAAGAAGAAGAAGAAGAAGAAGAAAGATTTGATGTCTCGATAAGGAATGAACTTTAATTGCTGGTTCCTACTAGAGTTTATGCGTAATGGAATCCTATGATGTTAAAAAGATGCATAGGAAATGTTTGATTAGTGTCTCAATCCATGAATTCAAGTTTGGGTAGTTTGGTAATGGAAATCCCAACACACATTTGACATAGAAGATGATAGAAATTGTTGTAACGTTTTATATAAAAGTATAGAGGAATGAATTAGCTAACATTTAGCACTAGTCTTGTCTCAATTGGAGTTATATAGAACTCAATATATGGGCAACATACCATTAAAAGGTCATACTATTCGTAACAGGATATTTTGGTTATCAAAATTAAAATCATCGTTAGACATAGAAGATGATAGAAATTGCTGTAACGTTTTATATAAAAGTTGTAGAGGAATGAGTTAGCTAACATTTGGCATTGGTCTTGCCTCAATTGGAGTTATATAACTCTATATATGGGCAAAATATCATTAAGAGGTCAAATTGTTCATAACAGGACAGTTTGGTTATCAGAATTAAAACTATTGTTAGACATAGAAGATGATAGAAATTGTAGTAACGTTTTATATAAACGTTGTAGAGGAAATGAGTTAGGTAACATTTGGCACTATTCTTGCCTCAATTGGAGTTATAGAACTCTATATATGGGCAAAATACCATTAAGAGGTCAAGTTATTTGTAAGAGGACAGTTTGGTTGTCAGAATTAAAACTATTGTTAGACATAGAAGTTGATAATTGCTGTAACTTTTTATATAAAAGTTATAGAGAATTAAGTTAGATAAAATTTGGCACTGGTCTTGTCTCAATTGGAGTTATATAACTCTAGATATGGACAAAATATCATTAAGAGGTCAAACTGTTCATAACAGGACAGTTTGGTTATCAAAATTAATACCATCATTAGACATAAAAGATGATAGAAATTGCTGTAATGTTTTATATAAACGTTGCAGAGGAATGAGTTAGCTAACATTTTGGCACTGGTCTTGCTTCAATTGGAGTTATAGAACTCTATATATGGGCAAAATACCATTAAGAGGTCAAGCTGTTCGTAACAGGACAGTTTAGTTATCATAATTAATACCATAGTTAGACATAGAAGATGGTAGAAATTGTTGTAATGTTTTGTATAAACATTGCAAGGAATGAGTTAGCTAACATTTAGCATTGACCTTGCCTCAATTGGAGTTATAGAACTCTATATATGAGCAAAATACCATTGAGTAAACAAGTTGTTTATAACAAGACAGATTTCACTACCAGACTTCTAACTAATTTTAAAATAAATGAATAACAGAATTTTGGGCAACCTTATACATGAAAGTTTTACTGAATCTACCTAATGGATCTCCAATTATCATCATCTCCCTTTTCTTTCTCAAGATAGTTAATCCTACCGCAAGATATTTAATCCTACCGTCGTAAACATGACAACCCTCCTAAATATGACCTCCCAAGGCCATTTACTCTAATTTTTGTCTTTCTTCTTCTTCTTCTTCTCTCTCTCTATTTTTTTTAGGATGGTTTAAAACCACTTTACGAAAACATACACATTTTTGCGTCTATAATTTCCTATATTTCACAACTATCCTAAAAAACACGTTATAGGCAATACATGCGATCTATAACTCCTTTCCATCCCTCATGACCTATAAAACCGATATAAACAACTCCTATAACATCAAGTTATCTTGTTTTTCTTTGTTAGTAGCTTTCGTCTACTCCTAAATCACTTGAAATTTTCATACGAAATCGCAAAACAACTCCTCTCCCTACCAATTCTCACCTTGGTTGAATCTGACCCAAAAAGCTATAACTTCTTAAATTTACCTCTAGCAACAATTTTTGTGTTCTTCTTTTCTATATTCTATTTTTTACAAATTTTTCTTTAAAAAAACATTATTTTCTAATTTTTTAAGTTTTTTTTTAAAAAATAATTATTTTTTATCAAAATTTAAGCAATTCTTTCATATTTGAATTCATATATTTATAAGATTTTAATTTTTGTAATTGATTTTTAAATCTCATTCCAAATTTATAGTGTAAAGATTAAACTGAATTATTATAAAAATCAATAGCAGGTCTTGCTTGGTGGAACTAATAGTGCCTTTTTTTGGTGCAGCATATTCATGTGATTTTATCTAATTGCTTTGGT
>Ga0307517_10011858_pt1 | contig 12036 bp, 11 predicted proteins | sample 23_EM_MG_FD_194515 | JGI IMG/M metagenome (GOLD analysis project Ga0307517, IMG submission 194515) | Populus trichocarpa ectomycorrhiza microbial communities from riparian zone in the Pacific Northwest, United States - 23_EM | ecosystem: Host-associated > Plants > Roots > Unclassified | place... | reverse complement strand
ATTGGGAAGCACATCACTTGTTCATCAAAATGTTTTTTTGTTTTTGTTTATTATACCATGGACATTCCCTTTTTCATTAAATTAATGTATAAAATATGGCTTTTGTGCCATGGATCTATTCGGTTTAGGACCTGGTTTACGAGGTGGTTTCACATGTCTCTAGGCCTTTGTGTTTTTTAATCTAATATGCTGTAATTTAATTTTTTTAATTATTTTAGAATTAATCTAATCAAATCTCATACAGAAATTCTGAGCATCTCTGGGCACACTACCACATGGTACAGTACTAACTGAAACAGGAGATGCTGTGATTGCATCATCTTACAGGGTTTATGCTGCCTAATACATCCCTGGCATTAAGAAGATCAAGATGACAGCAAGCAAAACCAGAACAAGCACAGCTTTCTTCACCTTGTCTCTGGACAATTTACAGGAGCTCATCTTTTCCACAATGCTCATGGCGAATCCCATCATTTTCTGCAAAAGAAAGAAAAAGGGTGTCTATCATATGCCAGAAGGAGTCATGATCAGTATCCTTAATTCCCTTATTTCTGATTTGCACCGGATTCAGTGAATAAGAAAATCGGGATTGCAAATTACCAGTCTAAAAGGCTCAATATGAAGAAGTGGTTCCATGAACATCTCCACATTCCTGTAATATACAGTACTGTCATTCATGAGATGGACAAATGGAAAGCTCATGCATCATCAATATTATTTAGCTCATGTAATATACAGTAAATCCAACCATTATTGCTAAAGCTAGTGGTCAGATTTTTTTTATACTATTGGCTCAATCTATATAATAATTAATTTGTCATATATAATTATGTACAAATACAAAATATAAAGTTAATAAAGACGGAAAAGTGTATGATTGAAGACTTAAAAACGAATACATAAAATGAATATATATATATATATATATCTAAAATAGTTTTGGAATAAATTTCTATATTTTCAAATAAAAAAAATACAATGAGACGTATCTTTCCCATCTTTTTATCTTTCAATTTTCTATCTCAAAGATAATAACTAAGTGATTAATTTATATATTATATTAAATGAGTGTTTCTCTTTTTTGAAATTTGAGGTTAATGGATAATCTTGTGGAGATGTTTTGATCACACACCTTATGACGATCCTCCCTTGGTATACTTGGAGAATGTAGAAGCTGAAACCCTTTCCGAAAGGCACATGTGTCTTGCTCCAGTCTACAAATTACAAAATAAATTAACCAAACATAAAAAAAAAAACATGGTAAGAAAAGCTTCCCTTGCAACTCCTCAAAACTGTGATAATTTCCCTGTGAAGAGATGGCAATGACAACATATATAGCCAACTTGCTATGGTTGGTTGTGTACCTTGTCCCCTCCCCAAGTCTCCACTTGGAGCCCTCCTAATTATCAAGGAAAAAGGAGGAAGAAGAAGAAGAAGAACCTCATTTGTGTCCCTAACATATTATTTGATTCTTAATTTCATCCCAAACTGATTAATTTTATCGATTTCTCATCCCAAACTTATTTGAATTAAACAATGTTTCCCTCCCATGCTAGAATACCCAGGTGTTTTCTGAACGTGTTTTGGCTATGGAAAGGAAGCATTGCTTAATTTCTAATAGGTTTTGAATGAGGAATTCATAAAATTAATCGGTTTAGGATGACAATATTGAGAAAGAGGTAAAATATTAGGGATGTTAATGAAGTTTTCCCAAAAAACCAACAAAGAGAGATAGAAGGCAGTGGCATATACTTAGTCTCCAAGCTACGCCAACATTCAGTCCATCATGGAAGGTAGGTTGCACGACAAATTCAAAATTGTTTCCCAAGAATTTGATCAGAATTTTGAAAAAATTCAACACTTGCTGCAAAAGGAAAACAAAAGGAATCACATATATATCATTTGTGTGATGCTACAACTCTAGGTAAAAGAATTTAGCAAGTTGGAAACTTAATGGGCATGCCTGTTTCCCTTGGAAGGGTTGGAAGAAGGAGAAGAAATTGCAAACACATCGGCATTCATCACCAATTATATCAGACAATTCCCTGATATTTTTGTTCTTGATTGATGTGTAAAGCTTGAGAACTGTTTCTACAGCTGGGTTATCTTCCTCTCCTGATCCTGATGATGTCTTAGCATTGGATGGCACTAGTGGCAATAAGTCTCTATGCCTTGAAGAGAAGCTAGTTTCAATCAAAGGTTGGTGCAAGAATTGTGGATGGCATTTCGCAACACACGCACAAATTCTTGTACGTATATTTTTATGACTAGTAGTAGGACTGTAGGAATTCCTTGCTTGTGGGGTGAGTTTTGGAGGTGAATTTGAGACGAATAGTCTAGTTCCGTTTAACAAGGTGGGGAGAGAGACAATGGCCATTGGAATGTTGAAGGAATGAAGATCATAAGCATGTGGGATGCATCATAAACATAAGTTTTGAGGATATAGAATTATTTTGAGGAACCTTTGGAACAAAGAAAGGTTAAGTAACATGCAAGAAAAGAATTCTTTGTTTTTTTGGGGTTTCATTGCAAGAAAAGAATTTGAAACAATACTTTCAATTGCTTCAAGCAGTAATCTAAGGAGGTTCCTTATTTTCTCAAGAAAATAGTAGATCGGAATCTACTCAGATATCTTTCATTAATGAAAGTATGGCCAATGAGCCCTCCTGCTCTGTCCATATATACTCCCATCTTCTCCCATCCTTGGATACAGCTAATCTGACAACATATATGCCTATAGCCAAAAATGAGTTCACCAAGCTCAGCAGCATCCACCAGCAACTATACATTCACTGAAATGTCATCTAACATTCCTAGTGATAAATCATCACTGACATTTTTGCTAGACTGCCTGTCAAGTCAATGTTGGCAATATTCCTTGGCAGTCTAGAATTTGTTAAGTAGCATCCAAATAGCAAATTTGAAGAACCCAAATCTTGTCCTGAAGCTTGACTCCAAGCTTTATTGTGTTGAAGATGAAGAATGGAGCAAGGCAAGAAGGCTGTCATTGCCTTTTTCATTAAGCATAGAAAACGTAGAAATTTCTGGTTCATGCAAGGGCATACTTAATTTGCATTTCGGACCAAAAGTGCTATCGAGATATCTTTCTCTTGAATCCCTCTATTGGGGTTTTCATATTACTCCTTCCATTCTCGGGTTTCAATATCGCCACAGTTGAGAACTCTTTCCCTTTGTTGGGGTTTGGTTATCTTCAAGAAGAAGATGATTACAAGGTCATAAGATGTGTTCATATAATGATAAGCCATTCATTGACATCGACTCATATGAATTGAGGCCCTAGAGTCTACTCTTTGAAAGCTGATGGGTGGAAGGACATTGGAGGTATATTCCATTATTCCATCTGAATTACAAAGCTGCTATTTGGCTTGGCAATGATTTTCTTATCCAGAAAGCAACTAGCATGATCGGAAGGACGGGGTGGTATTTGATAGTTTCATATGACATGAGCAGAGAAGAGTTCAAGGAGATAACCAGAGTCTATTTTGAATTACAATGAGGGAATTCACATGGAGACAAGTATATATGCTTGATGAATTGATATCAGCCTTCTATCTTTCAAAAGTTGACGAGGCTTACATTTGGTCCATGAAGGATTCATGGGAACTGCGGTTTGTGATTAAGCTGCCTCAGAGAGTTGAGGGCTATAACTACATATTTTTGAAGCCCCTGCTTACTTTGAAAAATGCTGAAATTCTGATAGAGGCAGGTGAAAAGGCAAGCATTCTGCATGATCCCAAGAATGATACCTACAGAATGATACCTTGCAGAAAACCATACGTAATTAAGTAGTCGGATTAGCGTTAGCAATTAGTAGTCAATGTTTCTAGGAGGCGTAGTGTGATGATAAAGGGTTTGAGATCTACACAACAGGTCTCGAGTTCGAGTCAGGGTGTACACCTCTTGTAAGAGCCTGGAACAGCCGGAATTTTACTCATTCACATGAACTCACAAAGTACGCTTTTCAGAGAATGGAGTTTCCTCGAATCTAAAAAAAAAAAAAAATAGCAGTCAACGTTGGGTTATTTAATTTGAGATTTTGGATGGATTTACCTTGTAATTTTTACTTTCTCATATAAATTTTGTTTTTTGATTGTCTTGTCTATGAAAATAAGACATAAGTTATTAAATTACGTAAATTTTGTACATAATCTTGTGATTGATTACATTTATTTTTTATATATTTTTATACTTGTAATTGATTTGGGATTTTAAGCTGATTCTACTACAACTACTTTAACATGATGCTTATCAAGGAAAGCTTGATTCCCAGCAGATTCGAACTTGAATGTAATTAGAGAAAATTAAACTCACCCCATTGAGAAGGCAGGCTGCCCCCCTTTTTGTTAAGATAATATTCTAGATTTTATTACCTTTAGCTAATAAGAAGACTGTCAAAGAAGTAGGAAAAAAAGGAAACAACAGAAACAAGACAAAAAAAAAAAAAGCCATAAAAGTAAGGCTGCTGCAACGAAAAAAAGGGAATGAAGACCAGGCAAAAGAAAAGATGGTAAAAGTCAGCTATGAGTTATTCTGTTATTCCAGAATTTGATCCTAGATCCAATATTCCGGTGTAAGCAAAAGTGTTTCTATCAATCTTCAACCATAAGATCTGGAGTAGCTAGCATCATTAAAGATTACATCATTCCGATGAAGCCACAGACTCCAAACAATACAAGTAAAGAGAGGTTGCCATGAATGTTTCTGAATTTTCCTGGCACCATTGTAGATCATTACTAACACATATCATCAGCAGTTTTTGGGAAGCAGCCACTAATACCCCACCAAGCTAGGAATTCCATCCATAACTTCCAAGCAAAAACACTTTAAGATGGCTAGAAGTTTCAATACTTCTTTTACAGAACACACATCGAGCTTGCAGAAGTGAAAGCAAACTACGCCGAAACACTTTTGCTTTGTTAGCCGAATCAGAAAAGCCTTGATACACACTCAAACAATACACAGCACCAGCCGAATCGAATCAAATCAATTGAAACCATTACGAGTCTACCAGAGGATATATATGTACTGGCTCTGATCATGTTATGCCACTTAACAGGCTAGTCCCTTTTTGCTTTTCCTTTCGCCATCCAGGTGCTTATGTTTTGAACTCTACGGACACTTCAACCATGACAGGATTTTCCTCGGTTTTGAACGAACTCCAATTACTGTTGTTAAACTCAGCAAGTTCAAGTTTTGTGCTCAGGGAGGGACTAGTTTTGTAGTGTGGCAACTGGAAACTTCAAGAGACTTGTCAGAGAAAAATTTACGCCCTTCTTCGAACCTCAGTCCTTAAAATATTGATTTACAAAAAGGATCACCCTTTGACTTAATTATTATTTTCCGATAATAAGTAACAAGTCATGTATCAAGCAGGTTTAGTGAGTGGTATTTTTTGATTTTGGGTGCTTTTTTAAAATAAATTTGATGTGAAAAATTATCAAATTTGATCCTTTGAGGTGTTTTTTAAAAGTGAATTTGATGTGAAAAAACATCAAATTGATTTAATTTTTTTTATATATAATTTTAATGTATTGATGTTAAAATTTTAAAAAAATCTAAAATAATTATTTGATATATTTTTTTTAAAAAAAAAACTTTTAAAAAATATTTATACTAAAATACCAAAAACTTCCCTAGCTATATTTTACTTGATTTCATGAAAGATCAATAAAGAGCATGAAAATCATGTCAAACATTCATTTTTAACTAATTAAGTAAACTCTCATATCTAATTAATGATATATTGAATAGATCAATACAAGAATTATAAGTTTTTACATGCTTGCTTTGAAAGAAAACTTCATAACATTAATATTATAAACAAACACTTCTTGCACGAGTCCAAACCACAGTTGCCTATTTTAGGGCTTGAGTCATTAGTTTATCATGTTATTTTACAGATCAAAAAGTCAATTAGAATGAATATTAAAATTAAAAATTAAAATAATATTATCTTGAATAAAATTAAAAAAATAATTAAAGTTAACTTAAACAGGTATTTTATAGATTAAGCCAGGTTACTTAAATTATAAGTCAGTTAATTAAAATACTTAAATTTCATCAGGTCAAAATAAAAAACAATTTAAAATAAAATTCTATTCGATCAAATTTTGAATTAATGAGTCCAATCAAATGAATTAAGTTTTATTTGTTTTATTTTTAATATTTTTAGATTGTTTTGATATGTTGATGTTAAAAATAAATTTTAAAAAATAAAATAAATATTATTTTGATTTATTTCTAAATAAAAAATACTTTGAAAAATAAGTGCTGTTATAATACCAAATAATTTTTTTTTAAATTTAAAATTTATTTTTTATACCAGCATATCAAAATAATTTAAAAATATAAAATAATTTTAATTTAAAATATTTCAAACTTTTTTTAAAATAGATTTTAAATAATAATAATAAAAAAAACCAGATTGAAACCCTGCGTTGTGAATCTCAGCTACTCTAAAAGACAACAACACCCCTAATCTATTCCAACAAAGACACTCACATCCCTTCTCCTTCAATCACAAACAAACCAGAGACCAGAACTAAAGAGCAAAAGACTGTACATTAGTCTCTCGAAAGATCAGGACTTTGTGTCTGATTTTGGTGGGTTCCGTCCAATCAAGAAATCAATGGCAGAAGATCTAGTGCTAGACACAGCTATAAGAGATTGGGTGCTGATCCCATTAACAGTAGTGATGATTCTTATTGGGATCCTTCGTTACTTTGTTTCAAAGCTTATGCAATCTCAGCAAACTCCGGATGCTAAAATTGTTAAAGAAGGGTTAGTTATCAAAAACCCATGTCACATAATCTCTGTTTAGCGTTAAAGCTTGTTTCTTTTTGTGATTTAGATTATTTTTGTGCTGGTTTTGGTGAACTTTGGCTAGTTATTGAATACCCATGTCATAAACTCTCTCTTTAGTGCTAAATTCTGGTTCTTTTGTGATTTTTCATGTTTTTGCTGGTAGTTTTAGTGATTTATTTTTTTTACGTTATTGAAAACGTATGTCAGAATTTGTTTTATTTGTATTAAAGTTTGTTTGTTGTTGTGATTTTATTGCAGGCAAGTTGTTGTGAGAGCAAGGAATTTGCGAGCTGGAGCTAACTTTATACCTGCTAAGTCGTTTCGAGCTCGAAGGGCTTATTTTAGCAATGAGGTTTTGATTTATTTTTATTGTTTTTGGTTTGTTTGGTTTAGGGTGATTGAATGTTGGATTTGTTAATTGTTTGTAGAAGTATCTAAATTGGTTATGTTTTGTGGTTAATTTTGTGAAAGAGATTTGAGATTTGGTTGTTTTTTTTAAAGTACATTTTCTTTCAATTTCCAAGCAGGTCTGACATGATTCGTATTGTATTTTTTTTAAATGTATTGGAGGGGTTTAGATATATGATATGTTGCATTGCTTTGCTTGTGCACCTCAGATTTGGTATGTGAGAGCTACATTTAGGGTCATAATTCTGATGCTAGCTTGAAATTTTCCATTTCCAGTAGGTAAGATGCTAACGTAAAAGTTAATTACTCTTGATTAGGAAAATGGATTGTTGCATGTTCCCAAGGGCCAGGGTCAGAATCCACAAGCACAAATGTTCTCTGACCCAAATATGGCCATGGATATGATGAAGAAAAACCTTTCTATGATTATACCCCAGGTATTAACAGTTCAAGAGCTTTTTGGCCTTCTCTAATGTGTCTTTTCAAACAAGATAATTTAGCATATTGAGTTGTGATTTTTTCTTCTTCCAGACTCTTACCTTTGCATGGGTCAACTTTTTCTTCTCTGGATTTGTTGCAGGTCAGTCTTTTTTTTTTGTTTTTTTTTTTTAGCTTTTTGATTCTTAAACTACGTTTCATGTCCTTCATGCCAAAATATGGTTTATCTCTATATTTTATAAGTAATTTATGAGTATATGACCTTTGTCGATCTTAAATTCCTTCTGGATTTGATCTTTACAACTTTGTTATGATCTCTTATTCCATGCAGCCAAGATACCATTTCCACTGACTCAGAGATTCAGATCAATGCTGCAAAATGGGATTGATTTGAGCACTGTGGATGTTAGCTATGTTAGCAGTCGATCATGGTATTTGTCTATATGAGAAATTATATTCTGAAAAATTGCTGAGAAGCTTTTTCTAGAGAATTCTGGACTTGTGCTTAGTTTAATATCTCTATTTGTCCACAATCCCTTTCTGTTGCAGGTATTTCCTTAATTTGTTTGGATTAAGGGGTTTATTTAGTCTCATTCTGGGTGAAGAAAATGGTTAGTATTAGTTCATAAATCTTCGTAGTTATATCTATTTTGTCTGAGATCTGAATTGCTGCTTCTCTTGCAAAATCATTGGTGCCAGAGTCTAGAAGCATAAATTGGACTTTAGCATACTTTAGGATTTCTGGATATATTCTCTAGATGCTCAAATACGATATTTGTAATGCAGCTATGGATGATACCCAGCGGATGATGCAAATGGGTGGTTTTGGTTTTGATCCAACCAAGGTACAAACTTAACTGGCCCTCTACTGATCATTTTAGCTTGCAAAACCAAACTGTTTAAATGGTTAAACATTATAGATATTTTCAGTCCTTTTTGACTACTATCTATAATGAGTATACCTTACATGATCTTTTTGAACAGATTTAGTTATTAATAATAATGTCCTTACTACATCGATTGCAGTATGACTGTTATTGTGTCCAAAGAATTGCCCTTGTGTATTGATCTGCTGGTTTCTATTTTACTGCCCTAAATCTAGACCATGTAGATTGATACTGCCAAGGTTGTACTAATGGGAATAGATGGATACTGTCACTGGGACCATACGGCTTTGTAGTTAAGTAGTTGCCATTTATTTAATTGTGATCCCATCATTGTGTGAAAAAGGCAAATTCATGATACATCTTTATGATTCTATCATGAACAAAATCTTTAGATTCAGTGGTTTTACTAGCAACTCAGATTTGAATAGAGATGATTGGGAGTTGAATCAATCTTTCCCATTGGAATTGCTATTTAGATCCATCTTAACAGCTAAGTCTTTTTATTTAAATGAGTAAAAGAAATTAAGAAACTGTTGGACCATATTTAAATTGGACAATTCAAACCTCTACAAAAGTACAACTAGAATTTTAGACCTGGTGATTTAATGGTGCTAGAGGCAACAAGTGTCTTCCAACTACGAACTAAGCAAGACTACCAAGTTCTTTTATGAGTTGTTGATGGCTGATGGGGTTTCAAGGGTCCATTAGAAGTAGACAGCTTCCATATAGACTTGTTGCAAGCACTGGTGCTGGTGTTTAGGTAACAGGTATCCATTGTCTACCAAGTACCAACTAAGCAAGACTACCATGTCCTTTCATGAGTTGTTGATGGCTGATGGGGTTTCAAGGGTTCATTAGAAGTAGATAGCTTCCATATAGACTTATTGCAAGCACTGGTGCTGGTGTTTAGGTAACAGGTATCTGGGTGGGTTCCTTATTGTGTCCTGCCTGTTGTCAATGCTGTCCAAAAATACTATGATGCTGTAGGTCATTGGCTGCACCTTTTCATTATTATCACTTGCAGGCATTGCTTATCATATTGAGTTCTTAAGTGGTCCAGTTAGCTCAACTGTCTGTTATGCAGCTTGCCTTTTTTTTCCTTAATACCTTTTTTCTTTTCTGGGAAAAGCCAAATAGCAGATGATTTGGAATTAAAGGAAGTCCTTATATGATATATCATTGATATAGGCTCTTAGATTTCTCTATGATAGAATTAGCTATGGATCCCCAGTTATATTTCAGAAGACTATAACTTTGTCAATTGAAGGGCTTCAAATTGCACTTGAACTTGTCCTTGTGATTAGTATTGTGTATAGAGCTCTTTTTATTATTATTATCTGCCCCCACTTCCTACGAAAATAGAAGGCTTTTTGCTAGCACTATGCCGAGAATGGGTTGTGATTAGACTGATTTGACTGGTGGGTTGTAAAAGGAATATTGCAGGCAGGAATATTTAAGACACCGAGTAAAGGAGATGACAGCCTTGAGGTTGCCCTTGGCCAGCTTAATTTTCTCAGTACTGGGCCTAGGTTTGCCATTGTGGGTTGGGTTTGGTCAGTTCTGGATAACTGCATGTCTGGATCCTCTATCATTTTGCACCAATTGAAGCGAACGCCAAAAGAATAACATTGGAGATTCTTTACAGAACCCCCAATCACCTTCCCCCACTGCACACACCAAAAAGAAAGCATAATGTGGGATTTGATTCATAATAATGAGGTCAACACTATAAAGTTAGGCCTTGCTTGGTTCAGGTCAACGCTGTAATGTTCATTCTCTATTTGACTAGCCTCTCTTATGGCTGCTGCCATCATTTCCAGCTGTCCATTTTGCTGCCTCGGCCACTCTTTTGCTCCTCAGGTGGTGCGGTTATGATACTCTTATGAAATGGTCATAGGTATACATGATTAGGCATGTGGGGCATTCCATGATGCCTGCTTTAATTTGTTTTAAATTTTCTAAGCATGTCACCATAATTACTAACCTGCTTTTCTGAACAGCATTGGCTTCTTTTTCTTTGTTACTTTAGAAATGTCTTGTGCATGATTAGGGTTTTGATTTTTTATTGTTGAGAATCTTTCTTATGGGACCCCGACAACATACTTGATCCCCGTTTTCATCAGTTGAATTTTAGCCAGGTAATGGAAGATCTGGAAAGGTGTGAATATATTGCATTTTCCAAAGGGATTGGAATTGTTGGGACTGATTTGTACTTTATAAATGTAAATTAAATTTTATGGGCAAGAATGTCCACTGGCCTTGCCTTGTAATCAGTTAAATATATGGTTCAAGTATGAGATGTACCAAGAAAGAATTTTGTACCATACAACTTCTCTTTCATATTTTAACTCGGTGAGTATATATCTGTACGTATAATGTTAAGCAAAAACTGTTGACTACTAATCTTATCTATCTGTATTCTCCTCAGAACTTGAGTGCTGAGAAAGATGGCCTTGACATAATTCAGCATGAATGGGCCCTACCAAAATTTGAGCAGCGTGCTGAAGCAGTGTTGAAAAAACTTGTGAGCTGAACTTCGGCAACAAGCGCCAGCTGCCAAATGGGTTTATGCTCAACAAGGCTTCCTTGTTCTTTCATGGATTCTTACTGGAGTTTTGCTTGTTCGCTGTCAGTGCGTTGGCTAACAATTATAAGAACCAGCGAATCCATCATTGTAGCATTTAGATTGAATTCGAATTTTATTACAACCATTGGAGAAATTTTCCACACTGCTGGTGGTAATATCATACTTTCCCTGTAAACGCATATCTTTCAGCTTGCTGTCCAAGAACATTTGAAACATATTAATGACTTGACAATGAAATCAATTACCAGGTAGTGTGTTATGATGCTAGGTTTTAGATAATGCTTGATTTTTGTATCTGTTCTTTCTTTTTTCTGCGAGTGGACGAACCAGTGATGCCTTTATCTAGTGGGTTGAGCAATCCTATGGTGTTTGTTTCTTTTTCTCCAGGGTTTACAGTAAATTGCATTATTACTCGATAGCCATCATATATGGTGGGAACTTTACAAGATTCAAAAGATAAACAGATTCAGCCTAAGCTGACATTCTGTGTTGGAAACTTCTGTCACTTCGAACCTTCATTGATGTATCCTGTCGGAGCTGCCCCCCTTCTTTGTTAAACACTTTCTCTATTGACCAGGTGGATTGCTAAGTTATAGCAGAAAATTTAGCAGCATAAAGCTGTCCCTGGGCCACCCTCAGAGTGGATTTCCCTCTCAAGTTCCAAATACTGAAATTTCATATCTAGAGGAGCAATTATCTATTTCTGCACTGTACTCTGTGCTCTCCCTTTCATATCAATGAGATTCATTTACAAGATTTGCTTACAAATTTCAGTTGAATTTTAGAGAAGGAAGAACTGTGTGTCTCTGAACCTGGCAAGGTTTGAAACTTCAAACCTGTACGTCCTGAGATGCTCCTTCTTGGCTCTTGCATGCTTGGACACGTTATGGG
>Ga0307517_10011857_pt1 | contig 12036 bp, 4 predicted proteins | sample 23_EM_MG_FD_194515 | JGI IMG/M metagenome (GOLD analysis project Ga0307517, IMG submission 194515) | Populus trichocarpa ectomycorrhiza microbial communities from riparian zone in the Pacific Northwest, United States - 23_EM | ecosystem: Host-associated > Plants > Roots > Unclassified | place... | reverse complement strand
GCACAGGTTTAAAAAAAATATTTGAATCTGTTATTTAGAATAGGGGTTGTATTTAATAACATGTTTTTGTATATAACTATTATTTTAAATAATAGATATTGTTTGTCATATATAAATGTTATTTGAAATAGTGATTATATTTCATAATATATTTTTATACATAACTATTATTTAAATAGCGGTTGTTTAACATGTTTCAAGATATTTTTATTTTGTAAATTAATTAACTTAAATAAAAGTCAATTTAAAATATTATAAAAATTTAATGGTTAAAAGATAAGATTCAAGATGTATTGACTAAAAGATGAAATTCCAGATCTAGTAGCTAAGAAAAAAAAAATAAGGTAATGTGGCATGAGAGAGAAATGGAAGAAGAAAAAAGAAGGAAAGAAAGAATGAGTCATCAGGAACACACAAGGGTTCCGCTTTCGACACACTTGGTATTTTTAGAAAGATCTTAACGAAATAATTCTAGCTACACCTTGAAAAAACACCAAATGAGATATTAATTAACTCGGAACAAAACTCATAACAAATTACGACCATATTTGGTGGTTTTTCAAGTGGTGATTAGAATTGTCTCGTTAAGATCTTTTTAACAGTATTAAGTGTGTCAATTAAAAACAGAGCTCTGGTGTGTTCCTGATAACTCATTCTTTCCTAACCATTGAATTTTAAACCTCATTTCTTAATTATTAGATTTTCTTAAAATTTTATGTTGATTTTTAATAAATATTAATTAAATAAAAAGAAACATGAGTTTTGAAACAATAGTTATTTTCAACAGTGGTTCTGTTCAACGCTATTTTCAACAATAATTATATTCAAATTATATTATTTTTCTAATATTTTTATAACATGTGTTGTTTTCTAAAACTTCTATCAATCTTATAGTATTTACCGCCGGTGGTGGTGGTGGTGGTGGTCCATGCCTTTTTATGAACGACTCTGTTTCCTGGTTGCTTCGGACCACAACCCATAAAACGATAAGATTGCTTTGGCCTTCCCTTGTTAAAAAATGATGAGGTTCAGTACTGCAATAATTCTGCTTTTTTTTCCCCCTTACAATAATGGCTTGGATAGGGTATCTTTCCCTTCATGTAATGAAGAGTTTGGAAGAAGCACTAGCCTGTCTTCATTATTTATGCAACAATCAAATTGTGCCCAATACAGTAGAATAACTCCAATATTTTGTTGAAAAGATTTGATCATGTTTTCCCCTTACAACTCAGCAAATAAATTAAAATCTTACTCGTGTTTTTTTTTTTTAATTTCTTGCTCGAACAAATAAATTATTGTTCTCCTACAAATAAAGAACTTTTATATATCATGTTAAAAATAAAATCTTATTTTGATCAAATTTTAGAGAATAGAATGTTTCTAAACTATTTTCCTAATATCAAGAAAAAAAATCTTTTTTCGGTACGAATCATTTATTTATAAATTAGAAAAATTTATTCTGATAACATCTTTAATTTGAATACTAAATAATGATGATGATATAATATAAGAAATAAATTCATTTACATGCCACGAATATATATATATATATATATATGCGCGATTAATGTTCTCCAAGTCCCATTGACATTTTTGGATCGTTGAGCATAATAACAACAGCTAAGATAAATTAAAAGAAAGAAGAAAAGTTAATTGTCACGTGAGAGTTGATTATAAGAATCTTCAATGGTTTTTGAAGACTTGGCAGGTAGGTTTGGTTAATTAATTGAATAAATTGAAATCCCAGGAGGAGATCAGATCAGATTTACAATTTCAAGATAACAACATGGCTAATTAATGGCGATGACTCTTTAACCTTTATAAATGTTATATTCAGTCTAGGTAGTAGTAGATCATGGATAGACTTATTACCTCTTTCATTCATTGATCATGGACGCGTACGTAAGCTGCAAGAATCCCTTTTTCTTTAAAAAAAAAAAAAGAAATTTTTTAAAGTTCAACTTATTGACTCTTTGACGACAATGTTTCAAAATTGCTTCAATCTTGTATTTGAAGAAAATAAATTAACTCAAAGAATTTGACATGTGCTGTGATCAAATCATTGGAAGAGCACGAAAAGTCTTGCAGCTGAAAAGGAGTTTTTTTAATCTTCTAACTTAACGGCCAAGTGAAATTGGCAAGCAATACTAAAAATGGCAGATTTCACGCTTTCTATGTCTCATGGAATACGCCACCAAGTTTCCTCACAAATGGTATAATTTTTTTGCTATATTTCTCTGTCAATTACCTCATTCGACCTTCTTGGATCCTTCTAGTTTGGGCTTGTCTGTTCTTAGAGACGTACATGCATGTCAGCAGTTCATTATTCCAGGTCGTTGAACTAATCCAAAGACAAGTATCGTTAAAAATAACTAAAAACCAAAACCCAACCATGTCAGCAGTTCACATTGAGAACGGCACCGGAAAATTGAAAACGTACGTTGATCAAAACCAAGACTCTAAAGACCAGATTCAAAAACCATGTGGTTTGAATATTGACTTCCCTACAGAGAGCAGAGCTTTTCAACAATTAATTTCTTCGTTGTTTATTTCTGCAACGAAAAGCAAACGAGCTTGCCTTGGATGAAGTTGCCATCATCCACTTGCCGGTCCCAATCCTATCAACTTGCCAACAAGCTGGTCTTGAATTGTGGCCATGGCGTGGACCCTCGTGATTTAGACACTGAACTTGGACACGCACGCACACACTCTCTCTTTTAAGATTAATGATGGTGTTTTTCTCTCAATGTATAGCTGTTATTATTTGTCTGGACTGATACTGGTTCTATTAACCATTGACAACGACCCTCCGATCCTTCTATTTAAATATAAAGCCGGTAGGAATACGGTTGCTTAACGTAAGAGAAGACGTTTGATAGCGACGGGGTTGACGTTGTTGAGGCGTGTGGTATGTCGTTCAGCTGTCATTCAAAGGCCCAGTTTGTCTTTTCAGCCCAACCAATATTCAACTTTGATGAAGCCCATGGCATGGCTGAAATCTTATAATTAATTAAAATTACAAGTTTTTTTACATATCTGTAAATCACATTAAAAAGGGGCGTCATTTGTTTTAGAATTATCCCATAAAAAATTAATCTCATTAACATATTCCAAAAAAATATTTAGCAAATTACGTCAATTCAATCAACGAGAGCAATTAAAATCAATTCTAACATAGAATCGGTTTCAAAAAATACATAGATAATTTCAGTTTTCTAAAGAAAAAATTAATAATGTTTGAAGAAACCATCTATACCCTTAATTTCAGACTTGAAGCATTCATTTATAACACATTAAAGTTTTTGGAGAGCAAAATAAAAATTCAAAAATTTCTCTTTTTTTTTTCTTCTAAAATTAAGAACGTTTTTAAGCTAGCTTTTGTATATCCAAATCAAATCATTTACCTCCAAGTTTGTGAATTTAAGATTTTTTTTTGCATAACCTTCACATAAACTCATATCATAATGGTAATATAGGACTAATGAAGTGTTGGTTTAGCAGTTAAGACACTGTTATATCCCTACAAAGATGAAAATACAAGTTCGATTCTCAGGAAATATATTTATTGGATGGAGCAACTACGAATCTCTAACGGAACTAGTTTCATTCTTTAAAAGAGTGTGAGTATATCCGAATAAAAAAAAATGGTAATATAGGAAACAAAGTAGCTAACTAATGACTGGAGTCGAAATGACATGATGACGTGAACATTTAACCTTAGATTAATTCGTAATTAATTCTCTATAGATTTTGTGTGCGGTAGAACTTGGTGAATTAGTTAAGAAGAGTCCATTCTGGGAGTTGCCTTGACTTTTAGAGCGTGTTTGATAGTGTAGTTGCGGGTGATTTTTAAATAACTTTTCATGCCAAAATGTATACCAATTATGTTTTTTTATTTTTTAAAAATTATTTTTGATATCAGCACATCAAAACGATCCAAAACATACAAATCATATTAAATTTTTTGGGAACGCAGCCGCAGCCGCGTTCCCAAACGTTCCCATTAGGAACTCAAGGCAGGCATTCGTTTTTCTACGTGATTGAGGTTGATTTTTAAAATATGTTTTATATTTTTTAAAAATTATTTTTAATATTAACATATTAATATAATCTCAAAACATTAAAAAGATATTAATTTAAAGTAAAAAATAAAATAAAAAAATTAATTTTTTTTAAAGATATTTTTAAAATACAAAAGAGACGGTAGAAACAGCAACGGCGCGGTGCTGTGCGCGCATATAGAGACCAAAACAGTGAGCAGAGAAAAATTTGAGGCAAACACCATGACCATATAATTGCATCATACTCTTCAACTTCAGCCGTTTGAATAATTGAACATTAATTGCATCTGGCTCTATATAGCACGTGTTTGGTCTCTCTACTTTTCTTGCTTGACATTTCAACCAGAAGCTTGCAACTTGGAATTAAATATTGTTTTTTCAAATCTGAATTATTATTATTATTATTATACTGATCCATGCATGGAACCCCAGAGAGTCTCAGTACTTTACAGCTTGAGAACTTTTCTTTTCGATCGGTCTTGACAATAAAGATGCATGTGGGTAAAACTTTTGAACACCAAAACCACCCCTCCCAGCTAGATTTCTTGAGGATGACTAATATTTAAACCTAAGGGAGTGTCGGTATTACTGGATAAGGATGGATTGGATAGAACAAAAATCAATTTTTATATTGTGAGAAAAATTTCTTGAGCGCATGTATTGTTATTTATAAAACGACTATATAATATTCTTCGTTTAAATATATTTTTCTAAAAATAAATTAAAATCAGTGGCCAAAATCTATCAAACTCTCCCTCTCATAAAGTTAACCATTTAAGTGGTAACCCAGTAATAAAAATTTGGGACTAAGAGGTTTGCTCCCTCTGTGATCTCAGGTTCGAGCCCTGTGGTTGCTCATATGATGGTCACTAGAGGCTTACATGGTCGTTAACTTCAGAGCCCGTGAGATTAGTCGAGGTGCGCGCAAGCTGGCCCGGACACCCACGTTAAATTAAAAAAAAATCAATAAAAAATAAAAAATCCCAAACCTAACACATTCCCAATTCTTTCATTTCATCTCCAGAAACCTGAACTTTAAAATCTCTTCCAAATAGTTTAATGGCCTCATCGTTCTCTTTTCCATAACTCAATGACAGCCTTGCCTTCTCCCTTTCTTCCCATTCTCTTCCTACCATACTCAAAACCATCGGCTGATCTTTCCTCTCATTGCCTCGCTCTCATTTCTGACACAATGGGATTTACCTTTTTCCCTCGCATCATCGAACAAGGTTTTAGAATGATGGTTTATGGTGGATCAATGAATTATGGGTTTGCAATACCTTGGGTTTTGATTAGGTTAATTATTAGCGGGTCTGTTGAGGAATTGAATCGTGAACCTGAACGTGATTTGAAAGAAGGGAATTTGTATTTTGTTGTTCCTTCTAGGTAATTTTTTTTAATTTCTTGATTTGATTAAACTTTCCTGGAGTTTGAATTGGCGTGGATTAATTATTGGGTTTTTGAATTTATGTTAATATTTTTTTTAATTAGCAATACTAACTCATAAAAAAAAACATAAATCGTTATTAGCTAGTTAAGTATAAAAATAATGTGTCAATTAACATAAAAAAATTATGGATTTTGTTTAAAATAAAACAATATTTAAATAAATGCTAATAATGATTTTCTAAAAAAATATATTTATTCATTATATTATAAACAAAATCAATTAAACTTTTGGATTAAAATATATGTTATAATGTACCCTTCAAACATCAGATTAATATCTACAAGCATAAAATATGATAAATTGTCATGTTTAATCCAGATTAAGACACATCAAACATAAAATAGGATAATTATTTGTCGAATCCAGTTTTATCCAGTGTAATCAATACCATCCAGCATATCATACAACCAGCCAGAAATATCCATTGCTGAAAATATCTATTGCCACTTTAACGGCATGACTTAGAATTTCAAGATTTTGGGTGTCATGTTCTACGATTGGTACTCTAGACTCTGGAGCCGACAGGGCTTATTCTTTATGGTTTTTTTTGTCGTGTTATAGAGATACATGGAAATAAAATCACGCCCTTGATCTACCACCGTATATTAATTTTTTTAACAAATTTATTCTCAATTTTCAGTATTTAACAACGGTTGAGATGTAAGGTTATTTTGGAATGCACTTAATTATCTGTTGTGTTTTATGACCGTGATCTTGACTTTTTTTATTTATTTATTTTTCCCGAATTGATAGGTTTTGAGTTATATATACAGTGAGATATATAGCCATTTTTATCATAACTTGTTCCATTGAAGAAAACCATATACAATCATCACCAAATTATATCTGCTTTTAATTATGATGTTATATTGACTTTGTGATTTGGTTGGATTTAAAAGCAGTCACATTATTTTATATTTTGATTTTCTATGTAGTTAATTTGCATTTTAAAAAGGTTTTAAACAGCGTTAAAAGGGTTTGGTTAATATTCAGTATAAAAGAAATGAAATTAGTGGGGATAAAAATAATATATCTTTTTAAACTTTACATTTTAAAATTATAAAAATTCATTAAACCCTAAATTATTCAGTATAAAAGAAATGAAATTAGTGGGGATAAAAAGTAATATATTTTTTCAACTAAAAGCAATTTTATTTTTTATCTCAGAACACTAATAAAATACACACAACATCATCAATTAAAATATTATAACTTATATAATCACAGTAACATGATATATAGTGTGAGTAAAAACTATAATTTCTAGATTTTACAACCCTAAATTATAAAGAAAGAAATTATAATTTTTAAGTCCTCAGATTACACCTTTAATTGTAGAGAGGGCTATCGTATATTTACAAAAGAATTTAGTCCAATCATCTTCGAAAAATCATTATTTAAATAGAAGAAAATATCCATATTATAAAAAAATCATTATTTAAATAGAAGGGAAATATCCTAAATATAAAAAATCATTAATTAATTAAATACCAGGAAAATATCGTAATTATAAAATATTTGGCATTGTTAATGACAGCCACAAGAAAACATGTGGAACGAAATTTTCCGTTTTGGATAGCGACATAGTACCCTGTAGTTGTCGGTTGCAATTAGGATTGGCCTCGTTTCGTTGCTCTTATCCTCAGCAAGCCATGGAATCATGGCAAGGGCTGGTGCATCCGTACAACGTCCCTATCATGCGCTGTCCCATGGCTTCTCATTTAATGGCTTTTACAAGGTACATTCTTTTTTTAGATAGAATCAAGTTGCCAATTGTACCCAGATGAACGACAAATAATCGTATGTGCAGCCAAATAGTATGATAAGATTCTTCCTAGGTGTTCTGGAATTCTGTTCAAACAGTATTTTATAAGAACCTAAGTTGTTATTTAAAATTATTTTTTTATTTTTCAAATCATTATAATATATTAATATTATTTAATAGCATTTTAAAAAACAAGCATCCAATGTGTAACCTCACTTTAATTCTTGAAGAAATATGATAGGTTTTCTTATGAACTAAAATTATTGATTTATTGGTGCAGTAAATCTTAATATTATTACCAGTTATTTTATTAAATTTATCTTATCTGATTGAATCGATCTACATATATAAAATAAGTAGGTCTTGTAATTCTTAATAATGAGATTAGATTTTCAATGTCTTGTGAGATTAATATAAGCTGCATGATTCTTATAAAACTAAATTATGTGAAAAGCTTGGGATTAAAGGGTTTAGGTGTTTCTGTGATAAGAGCTTGTAACTAAGGGGTTTGCTATCCATGTGGTCTCAGGTTCAAGGCATGTGATTGCTAATATGATGGTCACTAGAAGCTTATATGGTCGTTAATTAACTTTAGGACTCGCGTGATTAGTCGAGGTGCATGCAAGCTGATCCGGACACCCTACCCACCCACGTTAATAAAAAAATTATGTGAAAAGCTCAACAAACTATGCTTAATTGACAAGAATCATTAGATCATTGCAATATATATATATATTAACGCATGCTTTCAAGTCTTCGAGTGCTTTGCAACGATGTTGCCTCTTGAATATAGTCGGGGGAAGGGGACGAGGTTCCGTTCTGCCTCTTGAATCTAGTTTAGGAGTTGGAAATACGCAAGAGACAGCCCCTACCATGCACTAGATAACAGCCCTGGTTGTCTGTCTGGTAGTGGGATTGAAGCAGTGCTAAAATGTGTTTTAAAAACACATTTGATTTAAAAAAAATATTAAATTGATATTTTTTTAATGTTTTTTATATTGTTTTGATATGCTAATATAAAAAATAATATTGATATATATTTTTTAATTAACTCGAGAGGATGAATCTGATACGTAACTCAAACCTGATGCTGGATCCACCCTTCATTCAAGATTTATAACTATGCTTGTGACTAGCTTTCCTAATCCAGATGTATGCATATTAACGGACCGACACAATAGTTGTTACAATATGTCCTAACAAATCCATCAATCAAACAAAACCCACTGATGAAGGACCAGCCAGTCCAAGTTTTATTTGTTATTCTAATGACCATCATATTTTTGGCCAATTTTGGACACCAAAACTAAATTAATTTAAATCTTGGTATTATAATATTTAACTCTTGCTTTTTCTTTAACAATTTCGCTGTTCTTCCCTGTGAAGCTCATTTCTTTATACGGACACCACCACCTCCACGTCACCCACAGATATTATTTTGCAAGATGCTCTCCCTCAGCTCATGGGTAGTGGCGAATGGATGACATAAGCTGGTGAAATCACACCCCCACATTATCAACTACGGGACAACAACCCTTCTCAATTTGCCCACTTGTGCATTGAAATTTCATAAAAAACACAAAACTAAGAAAAAGGGAATTGTCACATTGGCACTAACAATAAAAAAATATTTAAATATAAATGTTAAAAATATCATCACCTACTTCTCCGTCCAGCATGTCTCTCCCTCTATATCCCCAACTATTATATGTCTATATGTATATAAATGGACAGACAGACAGACACACACACACACACAACACCCCCAACTTCATCTCACTTGGATTCGTCATTCTTTCAATTGGATTCTGTCATTCTTTCATTTTTCTCTTCTTATCCCATCAGAATAGAGAAAATTTGCAATTTCTATATTCCAAAAACTAACCCAACAAAACATATATACCTTCCACCTTGATTTAGTCACTCCGAGAGAGAGAGAGAGAGAGAGAGAGGAGAAGAAAAATGAACGAGATTAGCTCATTGTGTGAGTTCAGTGCTCTGTCTCATCATCATCAGCATAGAAGTACAAGCTTTAATTCTCTTATTTCTTGCTTAAACGAGACATGGGGTGACTTGCCATTAAGGGTTGATGATTCTGAAGATATGGTCATTTACAATTTCCTCAGAGATGCTGTTTGTTGTGGATGGTCTCCGTTGGATTTGAGCACTTCAACTACTACTACTTCTTCTACCACCACCACCACCACCACCACGACAATAACAACTAATGTTGTTAAAGCCGAGCCGAAAGATGAGCTGGATCTGGAAGCCGAGCCCATTAAATTGGTTCAAGAATCTAGCTTGAATATGGAAGCTGTTGTTACTAAGAAGGTGGTGACTAAGGGAAGACATTATAGAGGAGTGAGGCAAAGGCCGTGGGGGAAGTTTGCGGCTGAGACAAGGGACCCAGCTAAGAATGGCGCGAGAGTGTGGCTTGGGACTTACGAGACGGCAAAGGAAGCGGCTTTGGCTTATGATAGAGCGGCTTATAGAATGCGTGGCTCAAAGGCTCTCCTTAATTTTCCACACAAGATTGGGTCTAATGAGCCGGATCCGGTTAGGATCACTGCCAAGCGTCGACAGCCAGATACAGGTCTGACGGCTGTGGATACTGGCTCGGCTAAGATGAGGAAAATGTTGGTGGATGAGGGGGCTGAGTTGGAGAGGGGGGTGGGATATAGTGTTTTTCAGGTAGGACACCATAAGGGGTTAATGCCAGTTGGCGAGCAATTATTGGCTAGTTAGAGGAATGAGGAATGGTTAATGTTTTGAATGTGAATACACTGAGTTTTTTCTTTTCCCTTAATGGAATGGTTTTTTGTATTTTTGATGTAGATGCAAGTACACAAGTGAAATAGTTGAAAACATTACCAAAAATAATTATTTTCCTGACATTTAAATAAAAGCAAATACACAGTTGCAAATGACTTATTACATGTATGAATTTTTTAACGGTTACTAATTAAAAGAGGTATGGAAGGAATATGTATATATTGTCGTATCTAGCTGGCACCTCGAAATTATGAAAATTTAGAAAATTAAATAATAGATAAAACTTATCATCTTTATGATAACTAGGCTAGTCAACATTCTAATTTTTTTTTGTCTAAATTTAAAATGGGTTTTAAAAAAAATTTATTTGAGATTAGGGCTTGGCCTTAAAGCCTAATCCTAATCCTCACTTCTCCAATGCGAATGCGGGATTCGAAGGGTTGGATCTAAAGGGATTGTAAATGTCAAACTAGGTTTTTGAATTTATTTCCTCATTATGTTTTAAATTTAGATTATGAGTCTTCGCTCACTCTCAATGAATTTTTTAGAGCCATGTTGATCTACCACAAATCAACTCACAATATATTATAAAAGAATATCTTACGATAAAAATCATAAAGAAGCAAGTTTAACATGACATACAAATAAAATAAACCTATTCATAAAGCCAAGTTACAAAAAGTAAATAAAAAAACAATAAATTTTTTTATTTTATTTTTTAAATAATACAGTCATATCTATATCTAAGATAAGATAACTTCATTGACAGGTACAGTTCACTATATAATTTAAAAGATAAAGTAGAGGTATTGCCCTAAAACACTCTTTGGTTATTTTTTATAAGGTCGTTTTAGGTTTAAGGGTGTGTTTGGCAAACACCCATTTGGTTTATTTTGGATAGTTTTATTACAAGAAAAAAAATATGTTTTTGCCACACAAAGCCTAAAAAATAAAAACAATAAAATTATTTTCTTGCATATGGACAAAAATTCTAAAATCATTTGAGCATCTTTTTCAAAGAAAATATAAACTATCTTTAAATGTTTGTTAATTTCTAAAAAATATTGCATGGATTTTACAACAAGTTTGTAAAATTCCAAAGCACTTTGGCCTACATTTCAAAAATACCAAAACAAAAAATTTTGTTGTCTCTTTTAATATACGTGATTATAAACTGTAATACATATTTCTTATATTAAATAAAAGACAATTTATTTTATTTTTTTATGTTGGAATTAGAATGGTTAGGTTTTTAACCTGTTAAGATAATGATCTCTTTACGAAGAAAAGCTATTCTTAAACCTTAGATAGACCAACGGTTAGAAAACACAATATTTTCTTAGTTTATATCATATAAATAAATAATGCAACTTACCTTAGGTGTGGTGTATTGGAGGTGTTAATACATTTTCTTTATGCAATTAATCCCCTTACTCAAACTCTAAAACTAATTAGGGTTTCTAGTAACCAAAATACTAGGTAGCTACTTTCATTCTTTTTTTTTTATATTGATAAAAGACAATAATTCCTTGTTCTTTCTAGCCACACCATTCCCGACGATCCTGGTACGAGATGATGATCGTCGCGATGCCATGCATATGCCACAATGATATTACAAGGAGACAACCTTGTAAAAGGTTCTAGCTATTATGTGCATCGATAAACTTAGTGATTGTAGGATATAAAAATCGATTTTAGTCATAGTTTCTAGAGCAAGTAGAACCATTAAAGGTCGTTAAATTCAGTGTTTGGTTATGACATAAAAAATAAATTAAAAATAACTTATTAATTTTTTTACAAATTTATTAAAATAGTGAGGAACAAATCATACAAATTAAAAAGTTAAATGAGAATGAAATTGAAAAAAAAACTAATTTTATAAATTATCTCAAATAAAATAAATAAAAATCAAAATAATGGAGATCAAATCTTACAAATTAAAAAGTTGAAAGATGATGAAATTAAAATAATAATAATTATGATTTCAT
>Ga0307517_10011856_pt1 | contig 12036 bp, 15 predicted proteins | sample 23_EM_MG_FD_194515 | JGI IMG/M metagenome (GOLD analysis project Ga0307517, IMG submission 194515) | Populus trichocarpa ectomycorrhiza microbial communities from riparian zone in the Pacific Northwest, United States - 23_EM | ecosystem: Host-associated > Plants > Roots > Unclassified | place... | reverse complement strand
CGTGATTAACATTGACGATACCTTACCAGTTCTTGTAAGTGCGAGCGGCGTTTGCCCACTGAGGTTCTGCGAGGTATTTCCTGTCGTTTGATCATTTCTCGGTGTTTGGTTTTCTTGGTTTGCTTGTTGACTGCCGGTGGAGATTATCTTCTTCTGGCAGGAAAACATTCTTTCAGTACCCTCAAGGATTGAGTGTGGCGGCGGTCCTATACGCAATTAAGGGAATTCAAATGAAGTCTCGTGATTTCTTTGGGGCTAACGGGCTTAGGTGTGGTTCTGGGGGTTGACGGTGGTTACTTTGGCCTTAACAGAAAGCTAGGTAAAATACTTGCATTATACCTCTTCTAATTGCCCAATGTACCCGGGTATGTCCATAAATATCAGAAAACCAAGGGCAGCAAGACAGGGATTTGTGCTAATCATTAGATCACTTGGTGGGAAGAAGCACAGAATTGTTGAAGCTAGAAACCCAGACCAGTTGCATTGGTGGCCATCTTTCTCCAACGTATAAATTTTAGTGCCTCCAAAGGGCTTCCTGGAGTTTCAATTAAGTTGACCTCTATAGGACAGGTTTGTACTCGAGTACTATGACCAATTTTTAACCATTTGGCTCAGGATCTTGTTGGTGGGTAATCTATTTCATATCCACTCCAGGTTGTTTGTGTCTGCTGATGCTTATTATTTTCCGTTCATACTAATATACTCAAGTACATATCTGCCCACCTCCCCCCAAGATCTTGCTAACTTTTCTTTTCCGGTTTTTGTGGGCACACCCGAGTATTGAAGCTTCTACGGTATGCACTATCAGCGGAGTGTTGGTTAAAATCTGCATCCCAATGACCCACACTAACTCGAGGATAAATATATTTTCCGCCCTCCTAGTTATAATAATTAATGTCATCGGCCTCAAGAATCGCCTCGCACCCCTGCTAAACCTTAGATTGATAGAGCGAATAATCACTTCCGGATTCGCTATATCGCAGATGCAGTAAAATCTATTCGTTATGCCCTGCTTGAATGTTCACCCCGTAGCATAAGGGCCGGTCAGACACCAGAATTGTAGTAGTATAGTCCGTTTGACTGGTCAACATGCGCTAATTACCAATAGTCGAAGGATCCCACTGACAAGCTAGACTCCCCAGAGCCTGTCACCTCCCATAGCACTCGTGATATATGCCCCCATTTGACTCTACAGACTTTTGCTTGGCTTGCGTATACAGCCATGCATGCGGTGTTATTACTACTACGGTAGTATGCTGAGTTCATCCCGACAGGCTACCCACCGAGCATGATACTAGCGCAGTAGCTCTACAGCCTAATATAAGCGCACCCTGACCCCTCTTTTTAGAACTTCAACAGCAATACTCGAGTACTGAAACTAGCTCACACTATTCCTGCTTTTATTCCCCCGAACTCTTCTGATACTCCAAGAGCTACGAATGAATGGAGGCAGACTATGCGTCGCCTTATGATAGAAACAGGTAAAGATTCCCAGATTATTGAGGCAATGAAAACTACTTGTGAGATTCGAGTTGATCACAAAGAATCGATCAGGAGTTCGTCCGGAGCATCGGGAGCCGCATTTCTTATGAATGGTCGAACCGAACGTCGTGCTTTAACGCGGGAAGAGACATTTAGTCCCCTAGGTTGGGATTATTCGGGGCACTCGAGTAGACTACTTGAGTACCCTATCTTCAGTCTCAACTCCTGTGAATATCACCGTTGGGGCGGGATCTGCAGGGATGGGAAATTGGGCTAGCCGCTGTTGAACATGGTAAGATTAAGCGAGAAATAAGATGCGGCTCTGCTATCAGGGGATAGGACCTACTGTGGGACTAAGCCATCAGCACCGGATCGACATGTCCAACGATGTTTGCGGTGGGAATCAAACAAATGAAAACCTTACCAGATAGGGTGTGCCGGCACGTAGTTTCCAGAATACGAGTGACGTTTAGGGGAGGGGGTTGGAGCGCGAGCGGAATTAGGGTGCGCACCCTCTGCCGTCCATACGAGCACTCAGGTACCGGTAGTTGTACCCTATCGACAAGAATACAGGGGGACGACCCTTGCCGAAATGAGCTGTGTGAGGCCCGTTCCACGGCTCCAGCACCGGATCGCGAGCACACTCCTCGCATGTTTTCAGAATTGTAAACCTCCACCCCGCGTCTCCTGGACACTCCCTTCTACAGGTGTATCTTCACCACCATACTCTGCTAAGGATTGAATTCAAGTTCAAGGCACATCTTTACTCGAATACTAAAAGCACAGTGTTGAATTCTAACCATCTGAAGAATATTGGTATTCCTTCTTGAAACACCCCTGCAATCTTGAAACCAGGCCAAGGCCTGCCCTTCCCCCTCGAATCTACCACGACTCCTTTCTTCCAACCAAGCAGATATTTCATCCTCGCCCCGACCACTACTCGAGCAGCCAGCAACCCCGTACTCATCGCCGACAAACCCCACGAGCACACAGTCGAACCCCTCGAGTACATAGACGAGCCCCAGTTAAAGACACAGATATCGTCGATTGACCTCGCAACGAAACGAAAATGCTGGCAAACATTCCTCAGCTCGCAATCGTTCTGGCTTGTCTTTTAGCGGCCGTCATGATTTTGGGGTTAATACTCTGGCTTATCAAGAGGCAGAAATCGAGTCACGGAGGAAGTTTCTCCTCTTTGCCAGCTTAGAGGCATGGGGAGCAAGTGGTGGAAAGGAAGGCGAGAAGGACCTAGCGCTACGTTACACTCTACGAACGAACATTACGCGCTGTTATATATCTCTCACTACCAATCTATTCCGACGAATTCGAAAATCTACGATAAACTCCTTCCGTCACCACCCCACACATCGCACGCATCGCACGCATTACACCGCCCCAACTCACTGCGCTAGTTTCTAGAGGTGGAGACTTAATTCTTGTACCATACTTTTCTTTTCGTCCTCCGTCTTCCATTTTCATTATTATTTCGTTCTTCACCCAGCAGGCGGAATCGGGCTGTACCCTCTTTCACTACTTTATTTCCTTTGTCATAAACCGGCTGGATATCTGGAGGCGTTTTGTATTGTTTTCTCCGTTTCAGAAGTCTATAAAATGAAATTGATTTTCTTTAGCACAAAACATCACTCGGTCGAGAGGCTTACCTTTAATGCTTGAGAGCTGGGGGTGGATTCTTTGTCCGTTCATGACTCTGGTAGTTTGTGATTCCTATCTGGCCTGGCGTAAGAGCGCGATGCTAGAGGGATGTACCGGCACCAAGTGAGCCTGGATAAAAGGGGGGCTTGGGGGTTCCCGCCACAATTTTCCCGCAAGTACTATACAATGGGCATTGGCTCTCCCCCTCGTCTTGGACCTTGGTACATATCCCACTATTTACTTTTCCATCCCAAGCCCAGAAGCTCTGTGAGTGCCTCTCACTGCAACGAGCCTGTCCTGATTATTCCAGGATCAAGTCCGTCTGGGTGGGGCGTGCGAGCAAGAAGGGAGCTGACGATCTAACAGGGGCCACTTGCATCTCCGAGCCAAGAATTCGCAACCTTTTTGCGTTTCTAAAAGCTTTTGTCAGTATTAGTAGTATCTGCGGGTAGTTATTCTAGAAAGAGCCCTAATTCTCGGCGCGAAGAAATGAGGTCGATACTGGCATCGTACAGGTCTGGGGCATTGGTAAACCTTGCGGCAGGGAATGGACCGGTCGGAGTTGAGAAAACCTATTATACCAGCCGATCTCGGGCCTTCCCTATAGAATACCAGCGAGGTTTTTTTATGCCAGCAAAAAACACCATGTTTCGCCCACAGCCAAGAGGGCGTACTTCAACTTCTAAGCAACAAAACACAATCACAAAAAATCATAAAAAACCTAAATATTTTGTGAAAATACAACTGAAATACAGCTGAATTTTAGAATTTTCTCTGGCACCAAAGGGCTGCTATGAAGATGGCTTGTGTCGCTTAAAAATCACCCTTTTAGGAAAATGCGAGGGAATGCATGTTGCCAAGCTATGTTGAGACAACTCTTATTACCTTGTTTGGCAGAATGGGGGATCCATGGGTGAAACATCGCATTTTGCTGGTATTTAATTCCATATATTTATACTATGTAAAGGTCTAAGCCGATCTGGCATCTCAACCTAACAGCAGTACGTTCCAAGGGGTACGCCAGCCCAAAAAACCACAAAACAAACCAAAAACATATAAAAAAACGTTGCTGGCATTCTATAGGGGTGGTCTGAGATCCGCTGGTATAGAATAGGTTTTCCCGGTCGGAGTTGGAATTGGGTTCGAAAATGATTGCCTACCGTACCAATCACTCTCAGTATCTAATCTAATATTGTATCACGGATGGGCGAGTATTACTATTGTCGTGGATTGGGTTAATCTCAATCCGCAGTGACAGTGGTATCTACTCGTACAAGCTAAGGACTCTGGTAAAGTGCACCTTTCTCCAACGGGGATTGGCAAGAGTGGATCGTTTATTAATCCTGAAGTCGGGAAGCGGAGAGCTCCATTATGCAATACCGGTAGTGGGGGACTTGATCTAGCCGGTACAGGTATTAGCTGACAGTACAGTACAGTACACTCACCGGTGTCCGATAGGTTTCCGTACCCCTGCGTATCAACAGAAAGGAACACCTGCCACCTGGGTTGTATTTATTTCTAAGTCATAAATTGATAAAAAATGAGGATAAACAGTAGATAGAATTTACAACTTGCGAACATGATTCTAGCCAAAAACATAAAATAATACAGATAAAATATATTCTCTGAAAGGGTAACTTATAAGAGGTACATTCCGGTCTCATTTTAGATACAGAAATAAGGATCTTCGGAACACCGGCGAATCTATTATATGCGCTTAGAAGACGAGGTTAAACTAAATTTATATATCAAGAGGGTTATTTGGGTAGCAGGGGAAGGTGAAGGTATGCAATTTACATGAATGGTTAGTATGGTAAAGAGTAATAAAAGTAATAACAATCGATATACCGTAAAAACTCGAATAATCGAACGGGGTGCTATGTAGTTGGAAATTCCCTCCTTTAGAATAGGGGGTGAAAAACACAGCGAAAAACAAGCTGTTTAGCCCAGCTGGGGGCCATAAAATAACAAAAAAGTCAACAGGCCTTACCAGAGGAGACAACTCCAACGACAGAGCACACGGTTCGACTACTCGGGTTTATGCGGTAGCAATAAATGCGGAAATGATTTATGAAACATGAACTCGAGGGTGGAAGTAAAAATCAAGTGCTGGAGGCAATCTCCTTGTTGTAGGGAAAGTGATGTGCTAGCCAATAGTGAAAGGAGATTTGAATGGTGAAGGTGTGAAGAACTGGGATCAAGACTTGGCAGACATAACCTGTAAACAAACATCAGCAAAAACGGATCCTGTGTCTGATCCGCCAGCGTTATGTCCTGACGCAAGCGCCGGATATTCTGCGTCCCCTGCGTCCTGTACGTCCTGACCTGCGTCACAACGTTCCTTAAGTCCTGACGCAAAGTTGTGGCGTATCCCGCCCCTCATCTCCACACGGGTACTCTCAACCTAAAATAATTCGCTGGTTCCTCAGATGTCGGTCTGCTGGCATCTGGGGCAGCAGTACTTTTTTTTTCACATCTCACATCTCACATCTCATGTATCATGTATCACGTACTAGTAGTATCACGCCTCACTGGTCTGGCGAACTCATGATGTGGGTTTAAAGTCGCTTCCATATCTTTGATATGCAGTATCAAGATCATGTATGATTCTCCTGCATGGCCGAGACCTGATTCTCTCACCAGATCCTTTAATAAACCTCGTTAAATGCTCTCAAATCAATCTGCCTATTTATAAGCCAGTGCTGGTCCGCCTCCTGGATCAGATGCGCCAGACGAAGGATTGTCCCTATATCTACTATTGTAAACCCTCGTGCGTCCTCCATCATCTGCACAGTAACAAGGCCATGTTGATCCGATAGACGCCCGGAGTTGACTGGGGTCAGCATCTGAACACAGGCGAGCTGACACAAAGTATCGTCGGATCTGTAGTGCCTGATTTCAAGTTTTAAGAGGGCAACTAGCTTTGCCGGCAGACCACCCCTTAGCGCACCATACATTTCTTCTGTACCCGCTTGTACCCAAACCCAATGATTGCGACTGCCCTGGTTTCTAACGTGTAGATCGCCGGTAGATCTCGTAAACATCGGCTTCTTGGAACGCATCAACTGGGATTTCAAGTTGTGTGAGTGGCTCAATGAGCAGTGATTGAAGCATTGCATGGTCCTCAGGAAGACGGTACGCTGCAGGCAGGTTATGTCTGCTATATCGGACCAATTCACGATATATAATCTCGAGTGAGACTCCCGAGATCCGGCCAAAATCCACGACGTTGGACACCTCTTCCCGAGGTCCATTCAGGACCCGCCTGCCGACAACGGCCACTGCTGCCATCAAGGTGCTGGCCGTCCTGTCTAAATAATATATGACCTCACATGAGAGATCGGTGTCGTGATATTTTAGAGATTCAAGGTTCACCAGTTCCCATTCTGATGGCATGTTGATGACCGTAGCTGTGGACGATCTGGCGCACGGAATCATTTTTGTTCGATTGGCGCCATCCGTCTTTGATTTGCGTCTTGGGAGTGAGCTCTCCGATCTCCATGGAATACATAGGAATGTTGCCAAAGTGGCGTATATGGTAACAAAAGTGGCTTAGTAGATGCATCTTGATAAAGTTGAAATGCGATTGGCCACGGACCAAGTCCAGAGTGAGGTCCTTTTCTTCTTGACGATTGTGGTTGCGTATCTGGCACAGTAAGGATGGGGCCAGTGGCTCAATCACCAGGGCTCTCTGATGTTAAATCTCCTTTCCTTGCATGTCAAGCTTGTCCTGTATGCGTTTTGTTACTCGAAATTCTAAGAAGATATCTTTTAGCTTATAAAACTGGCCCAGATAATCTTCCAGGTAGGCTATGGTATCAGACATGTCGCTTCGGTATTGCGCTATCATAGTGAAGTTGACCAGTGCCCTGACGCATTCGAGAGCACCTTTGGAAGGAATTACTTGTGCACCTCCAGGCTGGTAGAGTGCCACGGCGAGAACTCCCAACATACAGCATCCTAGATTCCTCATCTCTTTCCATGGCCACTGCGTAACTTCAGGGTAGGCTTTTTTGGGCCCCAAGAATTCGGGGTATGGCCGTAATGTCTTCCAAACGTTGTCGAAAGCCTGCAGTCACCCTGGTTTCTTCAGAAAGCCATTGATCCGGTCCCTCATATGCATGAATAGCCTGAGATAAATGGTATGGAGCATGTCTGGTTGTACGGATCAGAGGCCGAATCCCGGTCGAGGTAGTGAAAAATATTTTGGCCAATACAAAGATTGTCACACATCATGTGGTCGTCGTCGGACTCTGAGCCTGAGTTGTGAGTTTCAGGTTAGTATCGTAAGTATCTTGCGTAATCTCTGGTTTAATGGCTTCTGGCATTTGTTCCAAATTTGTGTGTAGGCACCTCGCATTTAGGATAGGCGTTCGTCTTTAACCCGTATAGTGTCACGTTTTCCATATGGTCGGTCATCCAGATGGAGAGAATTGGAAAGCAGAGTCAAACCTTGCCGTCCGCGCAGTCAACTTGAATGCCGATGCTGGTATACGCCACATCCAGTAGGGGAGCGAAGATGAGTTCGAATACATCTTGTAGTATAACGATCCTGGGGATAGGTAGCCACAGTGGACTAGGCTCAAGCCCATATTGCATACCAAGAGGTAACCAGATTGAGGCTAGACCTGTATACTTCGTATACTGCCGGTACGCATGAGTTGGTACAAGTATCTACAAAGTGACTTGGTGACATAGGGTTAGACAGAGTAACCTTCGGAGAGTATGTTAGCGTAAAGTCAAGGTCGCATAGTAAATCTTGCACAAGTCTCCAGGGCAACATTATATCTGGTCGTATGGAACCCCGAAGGCAATAAAGGCATGACCGAATAAAGTTACCCTACCTTGGAAACATGATTACCCTACCTTGGGGAGCCAGTTACCCTACTGAGGTAACCTAGTTACCCTACCGTCACAAACAACGTCGTCTGCGGACATAGGGGAAAGTTATCCCACTATGGTATGGCTCTAGATGTTCATAGGGCAGCTTGGTATGGCACGAAACGGGCGACTGACGGGGCAGAAGTGGTCCGAACCTACTGTAACTTTCACGGTATATTCCTAACACCCCCCAGTGGGGCCAGCATTGGTACGGCGCGACAGCACGCCACAGCTGTGTAGTGGTGAACTTCCTAGTAACCTGAAATACATAGGAACGCTCGCACAACACCTTGTGAGTTGTGGCCGTCCAACAGACCAGAAGCTGTTCACAGGATATATAAGGGGTGTGAGGGTGACCGCCTGCTCATCTTTCACGTCCGCTCCACCTCCAGCGATTGGAATCTCAACACCATGGGAAATCATCGTGAGAGTGTTCTCCGTCTCTGACCTACCCCGCCCATGGCAACTGCTCCGGGGTTTGTCACGCCTTCATCTCCTTACTTTCTCTGGGGCCTTTGGCCTCCTCTCCCTGGGGTTATGGATTCCTTTCTGGTTCCGTTCGTCTTCATTGAGCACGCTCGCGTTGATGTTCCTACCCTTTACTCCGCACTTCACGACGCGCTTCGCTTAGCGTTTTGCACGGTCCGCAACCCTCCTTCCTCCGTCAATACACGGTCGCTAGTTTCGGACTATTGGTGAAGTAGTTGCCCTGGTGGCCCTGCTCTCTGGTATTGCACTCTCTCCTGAGTTGCAGGATCGGTACGGTCGGCATTCCAAAAACTGTGACCCTGTCTCCGTCCTCCGTATTTGTACTTCTCGGTTGTTTGGCGAGCCTTCCGTCTCCCGCTTCCCACGCGTCGGATCCGCTTGCACCATACTGCTACATCCTTCTTTAGCTGGCACCTTATCTGCGCCGTCGGCTGGCACCCTACTGCCCCTCACAACAGCTGGCACCTCCACTGCTGAGTGGCTCTCATCGCTGGGTGACTCCCCTCGTCCTCCTTCCGCTTCCGCGATTTGCTCTAGGGTCGCAAACCTCGCATTAGGTTACGCTGTGTCATGGTATAGCACTACCTCCTTGGCCCATGCTAAAGTCCGAAGGGTCGCCGCCCCCTGGCTTTCGCCTTGTTGAGATATAGCCTGCCCCTGTAGCCGTTCGGTTTGGGGTTCGATCCACTCTTCGTTTAAGATTGAGCAATAGTAGTTTTATCTTCCCTCCCTGTCGGCACCTTGTTGCCGTGAGAATCCTTTCTTTTGTTTCGGGGGGCTCGCCGAAGGCTTTGTGTCTTTCCCTGTTTTTGGTTCTATACTTGTTTTTCCTTACGTGTCTGGAGGAGGGTATTGCTCCGTCTTGCTTTCGTCTTAGGTGCTACAAGGGGAAAGGATGGGCTCTGGTCTTGAGGGGTTGGACTTTTCCCATGAGGGGGTAAAGCGGGTCGTTGGATTGCTTAAAGGTTTTGTTCACGCCATAGCTAGCGCCCCATGTGAGTTCTTGTACCTTAGTTACCTAGAAATCAACGAACATATGATACAAAAAAGAAAATAGAAAAAAAAAAAAAGGGTGACCGCCTGCTAGGGCGCCACCTGGATATCATCTGGGAACCACCTACGGGCATACTTTGACCTCCGGGTAGTTGTATGGTTAAAGGTAGAGGGCTTGTGGCTGACTGGGGAAGCTGCAATGCTTTCAGGACAACCACCCCAATGCTAGTCCCAGGCTACCCCGTGAACTGTAGCATTACCATGAGTTGTTAGTGGACTCTAAAAGTGTGAGGCTGGTAATGATGTAAGAGGGTCCCGCATGGTTGGCTGTGGGTAGCGCCCATGAAGTCAAACAGCTGGAGATTTCTTATTGTGGGAGCCTCCAGTCAGGTTTAGAAGCTTAGTATAGCCAAGTAGATTTGCCGATGGACCGCGTAGCTTGTATAGACGAAACCACTGCTAGGCCAGTGAGTCCCAATGAATATTATCTCTACTGTGGGCATGTCGGTCGGCCACTGCCACTGACATGCTACCGATAGGGAAGAGCTTTCGCTCAGGCAGAGGTAGTTGGAGAGATATCACCGGGAGTACTTGCTATTTGTAGAGATAGTTAATATCCGAGCGGTCCGACAGCCTCTGAGTGTTCGTTCACTTCAGGCAGGTGAGTTGGATAGCCCTGAGCTGAGCCGGGAGCTCGCGAAAGGTCAGAATAGTTGACAAGTGTCCTCTGGCTTGACATTATTCTAATTAACTAAAGCGAGAGACACTCTATTCTGATAACCAACAATCTTCGAGAGAACTTATGGAGTGCAGCTTTCTGGCTTAACCATATTAAGTTTTACCGCTTGATTCTACTTTGAATTATCTTTATCTTTATTTTCCTTACTTCTACTTTGAGTCTTCGGTGCTGTCAAAATCTTAGGATCCGTCTTCCTAGAGAGTGCACCTGTTACATGTCGGGTGTCAGCGTTGATATTCCTCTGACATTGGTCAGCTTTGGAGGACTTTGAGAATATGGGAGGAATGGGCAATAAAGCGAGAAGGAGAACAGGAATTGAACCTGGGCTGTGGCACTTGGCCTATGGAAGATTTCCGCTTGTAATATAGATAGGCCACCCTTTTTGTCACCCGAGAAGTTAGTGAGGTTAGTCTGATCTGACATCCCGATTATTGGAACAACCGTAGCACCCGGCTCAAGCGTCTCCTATGATCCGCCAGCTAAGGTCAGTTACAAGGTGTGGGACTCTGATGCTCACCTTGCACGTCCCACCACCAATCCGCAGTATGCATTTCTGCATATATTTTCTACTCGGCGGAGTAATATTCATGCTGTGGCGCATAGACCAAGTCGTCTCGGTATGTGATCTGGTGAAGGAGATATCTAACACAACCTAGTACATTGCGTTAAAATAATGGCAAAGTTCTCTAGCTATCCTCAACCTGTCCTTCCAACCATTGCAGATATTGACATTACGGATCCAGTAATCGGAGATGGTTCTCCTGGGTGTGCATGGAGCTATACTCGACTGATTAAGCATCTCCTAGGCCACTCGAGAAGTACTGAATGATTTGTGATTTGGATACTTTTCCCTCAATGAACCAGGATGCGAGTTTGAAATCTTGCTTGCTATTGAATAGTGCCCGTGAGTGGTCGCACAGGTTGCTGTATTCATGCTTAAAACAATCGATATCTGTGATTACGTGCGTGGCACCTTCATACTGAATCTGTCTGCCGGTGGAGGGTGATGTAGCATCATCGAAAACTTTGGTATTAGACTTGTATGTAATATCTTGACAAAGTTCGTCAGGCTCCGATCCAGCAGGACCTGGATCGGATTCACAGTTGGAATCCTGACACTCACTCACGTGTGGGTTCTGCGATATGCTGGATTCTATGTTGATATCTTGTACGGTTGATGCGAGGACAATGTCCTGACCGGCGTGCGCAGTTCGCAGGTGCTTTGCATATACACCAGACCGGGGGTATTTTCAGCGGCAGAATGGACATTTGCTAGGCATGGTGTCACAAATTGTGACTAAGCAAGGCAGATTTCACATGACTCATACGTATGAGTCATAAGGTATGTTGGATTTCACACTATGACGTCACTTGACTCATAGTTCTCACATGACTACGTACTCGCGAGTCATTGTTATATTTTGATTGGTTGATTGTTTCATGACTCACGATAGTGACGTCATATGATGTAATGACTTTCGCACATGACTCACATTATGAGTCATGGGTTTCATGCATGTGACTCGTTTGAGCACATGACTTGGTTTATGAGTTTTGATTGGTTAACGGAATGTTGTGCGATGACTCATATGAGTCATCGATGGATTTTGCGCTATGACTCACTATGAGTCATAGAGGTTTATGTAGCGCGAGGTGATGAGTCACCAGGGTTAGGGTTGTGGGAAGATGTCTATATAAGGCGCTTGGTTCCGACCAAGAGATAGGACCACGCTTCTCGCAAACTTCTTCCCCCCCCCTACATTTCACATACAATCTCAACTCTACCCCGCTTTGCGTCC
>Ga0307517_10011855_pt1 | contig 12037 bp, 9 predicted proteins | sample 23_EM_MG_FD_194515 | JGI IMG/M metagenome (GOLD analysis project Ga0307517, IMG submission 194515) | Populus trichocarpa ectomycorrhiza microbial communities from riparian zone in the Pacific Northwest, United States - 23_EM | ecosystem: Host-associated > Plants > Roots > Unclassified | place... | reverse complement strand
AATGGCCCTCGTTTTTATTTATTTATTTATTTATTTATTATTATTTATATATTAACATGTACAATGGCCCTTGTTTTGGGTTTTGTTTTTTAATATATAAAGGTAACCATGATATATATAGAGAGGCGATATACCCAAGTTTATCATCGTAGCTTTTCACCTCATCAACTCTTGTGATCCACATGATTGATCGATGAATAAGCATCCTCTATGTATCACAATCTCTTAAATCACACGCGCTTCACATCAAATTCCTGCTTTAATATTGGACCACAAAAGAAGATGAAATAGCAACATACATGTCGACAGTTTTAAGTGAGCACAATTGCGACAGTTCTTGGAATTACCCCGGAACACCATCAATGGCTCCGATCAACGGGAGGGGAGTCTCCGATCGGTATACATTCTGGTGTTTATCGGCATGGGATATTTGTGTGAACAACACCAAGGAAAAACCAGCCCATAATTAATATGTTACTCTCTTTGTACAAGGCCTTGTAGTTGGTTCCAACGACGCGGATCCCAGAAGCCATGGTGGGTGTCGGAATCATCAACTTGGTTATTTATTTAATATCTTGAATTAATGTACTTAGATGGTCGTCGTTTACGTACGTACGTACAAACCAATTTATTTAACGTGGCGTTTTTTCATTAGACCAGCTTGGTGGGAGCCCGGAAGGTTTGGACCATGTTATATTGTTGGCAATAAAATACAGTGCATCTTTTAATCTCTCCAACTAAGATAGTATTTGTCAATATAATTATGGTTGTTTTTTAAATAATTTTTTATGCTAAAATACATGCTAATAATATTTTTTTATTTTAAAAAAATTATTTTTGACATCAACACATCAAATTAAACGATCTAAAACATACAAAACATATAAAATTTTAGCAAAAAAAAAAAAAAAATTTTTTTTGAGAACACGGTGCAATTCCCAAACGTATTCTTAAAGGTCAAGTTAAACAAATAACAAGTCTGGTTTGCCATCAACAACTGATAATTTTTTATTTAAATATTTAATAACTTATTTATGTTTATTATTGTGATTGTAGTTAATTTTTAAAGTATTTTTTACTTGAAAATATATTAATTTATTTTTTAAATTTATTTTTGATATCAACACGACATGAAATATATATAAAAAATTAAAGTAAGAAAAAATAAATTTTTTTAATTTTTTTAAAATATTTTAAAACATAAAAACAAATAAATTCTAAAAAAATAGAATCACATATTAATCAAATTAAGAACCAACAAACTGCGGTCCTTGGATCGCAATTACTAAAACATATAAAAATCAAAATCTTATCCTTAAATGTAGTAAAACCCGGAGTCTGCGTATGCATAATTGCGTCTCCGTGACCTTTATATTTATAAATACATATATATAAGTAATTCTAATAAACGCATGTGTAGTTCAAAATCTTGAGATCTGTTAATAGTAATAAGAAATCATGTGTGTGTGTATTCTTACCAAAAGAAATACACTGATAAGTGGATAATGTTAGAATCCCTTGCGTGTGATTTCACACGCGGGTATGCATCCAGTAAATTGGGGGGCGATGGTGACTTGACTCTGCAGTGTTTAAAAAATTATTTTTTGTTAAAAAATATATAAAAATAATAATTCAAATTTTAACAAAAACAAGTTTAACCTCAGTTACAGGTGGAAGGAAGGCTTCTTTATGTGATATATATATATATATATATATATAAGTTGAAGCTGTAAGAATTTGGATTTTGTCAGCAGTTGGCCACCACCACTATCCCCCACCATGCTATTATGGCAAGTGAGTTTGTGTTTGTTGATTAATTAGTAAATGGTAGCTATAATAATTCACCTATAATAGCTTAATTATATCAAAAGAATGGATGCTATTAAGCTGCAGCAACTATTCATAATCATCAGCTGCTAACACACTTGGGGCCAATAAGAAGAAGGTTTATCTAACTACTATGAATAATCATGAGCTGCGAACACACTTCGGACCAATAAGAAAAAGGTATATCGAACTCAACTAACTAGATCTAAAATGGGGTTTCTAGAGGAGGACGTAGCCATCGGCCACGGTCCAATACGGAGGAGAGGTGCCCTTCTGGCCCCCTTTCTACAGCACCACTGTTCGTTCTCTTATCCACACGCGTCTTTTCTTCTTCTTTTTTCGCAAAACAAAATGGTGTTCAAAGTGAGGAATCCTAAGTATAAGCCAAAAGCCAAAAATCCTTTATCCCTCCCAATGAAAGTTGTGCTTATGGGAGTGTAGGGAGCAGAACCCTACTCTCTACCTCCTCCTTTCTTTGGGAAATTTCAACTTTATTTTGTGGGCATGACAAAAATGGAGGACCCTAAAATTCAGCTTTTAAAGATGATTTTTAGTTTTAACATCGTGCCTCGTGGGGTTGCTGTAAAAGTTTTATTGGCCCATTGGGAACTAAAGAGTTCAAAAGATGGAATGATGCACACAATATATCTCAGATATAGCCTGTGATTCTGTGCTGAATGCAAGACAGCACCACTCTCTAGTCTATAGGGCACTCAAAAGTCGCCATCCTGTGTCATACTTTAGCTAGGAAAGAAGCTAAAAAGAAAGGAATATCTGATATCAAATATTATCCCACCTTGTACGTACCTTCAGAAATTAACATTTTGTCTTTCTAGTAGTAGTAAATTCCTGACCTCAGGACAAGCACTATACGCATACTCTTGTTCCTACATCAAAGTATTTCCTTCCTGTACGTTTCCGTCGGATCATGAACTTCACTGTATATGTGTATATATATAGCAAATAACATGTTCTGCTTGGCAAAATGCGTGTAAATAATGTCGACACCATAAATAAATGTTACTTGTATATGTTCATTACAAATGTCTTGTACGTGGAGTGTTGGTATTGTAACTAGCAACTATTGCTAGCTAGATCATGATTTTATAGTTGAATATTGCTTGTAATGGGGAGGCTGAATATAAAAAAGGAGGGGAACCCAGGGCTGGCTTTAGCTTTCCAACTCACATGAACGTCTTTGGATGCCATGGAAAAAGAAACTGAAAGGGAAGGAAGGGAGACTACTACTCTCGAGGGAGCGTCTTGCGTGTTTGTCGTGTTGTCCTTTATTGCCTTTGTGATAGTGCTTGGACCTCTAAGGTAAGAGTGGAGACAAAAGGGCCTTCTCTTGTGTTCTGTTCAGTCACCAAGTTGAACAGCACCATCAATGACCACACCCCCTCAATCTCGCTTGATCGCCCCGTTTATTACGAATTCGAGCGAATAGTACTATATATTCATGAAGAGATGTATACACACACACACCTTATTAATTTATCTTAATTTGCACTTTACAAAGCGCTATTATATACAATAGTTATAAGAAAAAACCCAACAAAGCTGGCTGTGAAAAAATTAACGTTGCGAGGGAGGGCATGCGTGCTCAGCTAATTCATCGAGTTTAAAGGGAAAGCCGAGGGGTAATTTCAAGAAAAAGAACGCCAAGGCTTCCAAAAATGGCATGAATTTACTCGGTTTGTGTCAGCGTGGTAGAAAAAGAGAGAAGGTTATTTGATTGATCGATGCAAAAAAGACATTGCTGTTTAGCCGAAAGCTTTAATGTACTCCGCAGTTTCTTTAAACAAAGCTAAGAAAAAGGCCAAAGAACAAAGCAAGTATGCACAGTGACAAGATTGATTATTGATTAATCAGGGAAGGAGGGGAGCTTTACCAGGAAATTGCTTCTACTTTTTGTTGTTCCTATACAGTAATAAGATGGGGCACACGGCCTACTCCCATCAACAAAGCCAAAAAACCCTTGTCCTTGGAGGGAGGGCTGCATCTGGGTTTTCCAATAGAGATAGTTTGCAAAGGTTAACTTCAAAGAAATGACGTGGTGTCCATTGGAGACTGGTGTAAAGGATCCAACATGATTGGAGAGTGCCGACTGCCGAATTCAAACGCTGCTGGGAAGGATTTGATGGAGAACTGGAGAGATCAGCAACCGGGTTTAAAGGAAGATATATTTTCGTGTTTTGTAATTAAAAAATCATCATTAATATTTAAAAGATCCCCATTAAAAATATATTCAATTAATTTAACTGTTCTTATTTTGATATCGATTTTTTTCAAGACAATGAGCACTGATGAATGCTAAAAAAAAGTATTTCTATATATAACTGGGCATTAGGCTGTGATTTAGAGATGTTGTAGTGTGTGTTATTTAAAATAATTTTTTATTTAAAAATATATTGTAATAATATTTTTTGTTTTTAAAATTTATTTTTAATATTAAAACAATATAAAAACATAAAAAATATTAATTTAAAATAAAAAAAATTAATTGTTTTTTAAAAAATACAAAAACAAACAAAATCAAACCTACACCCTCATGGCATTTATGAGCTTTGTACTTGTTGCTAATTAATGTCCAATTAATTAAAGAGCAAATTAAGAAAAACATAAAGCGGCAATCCATCCTAGTGCACTCCACATCACGTTGTTTTCTAACTTCAGACAACGGGGTAAAAGAAAGAAAAGGCGTGACGGGAAAGACGATCAAATTTCATTCTCTCGAGCTTATATATTTGCTAGCTGCACAATATATATACATATACATGGGGTACTAAGCAAAAAGCTACCCACCGAGCAAAAAGCTATTTTAGGCTTTGATTACTCTGACTTAACGCAATTACGAGTAAACCGTTCACTTTCTCTTGAAGGGTGTTTTTATTATTTACCAGACACCCTTTTTGACATGTATAACTTTCGAATTTTTTCTCTGCTCGGTTCCCTTTAGTGCTGCTGTTCACACCACAATGGAAAGAGGTGTCTCCTTTCTATACACTTCTGTGGGAATATAATCGATCATCATCTATCGTAAGCAAAGCAAGATCTTTAGGGTAGGTTAGATGTATGAACACTGACCTGTGCATTTTCACACCCTCTCGAGGGGCTGATTTTCGTTCTGCCGAACATTGCCATGTGCCTCGATATACAATACTACGAAAAAGAAAAGGAAAAGAAAGAAGTAAATCTTTGTGTATCCACATGTTTTTCCTCCAGGCCCTTTTTCTATGTTTAATGATGAGAATGTCCCTTCAAACATGAATAGAGTGTTTTATATATATATATATATAAAACCCAGAAGAGAAAAAAAGGAAAAAACTATGAGAATATTATATAAACATGAAACATCCAGGAAGAAATTGAAATGACTCGTAAATACTTGTATGATATATGATTATCTTTTCATATTAAATCAAATCAAGTGTAGATCTTTTTTATGAATGCATGTAAATATCTCAAATGAAAAATTAAAAAAAATCAGATATGTAGTTGTGAATTGTAGAATAAAAAATGAAAGATTAGCACATAATTGTAAATTGTTGGATATTAAATATCCCCAAGATGCTTCCTAGGAGATAGAAAACTCATTTGAGTAGAAGATAATAAAAACGTTATATATAGTAGTTTGTATGTATATGTATTAGGGTAAATATTGAGGTTGTCGTCTGTCTTTTAAATAAAATAAGTAATTTTTCATGTTAAAAAGCATCATTTTTATTTTTATTTTTAAAGTAGAAACTAAAGTATTTTTGACCTGTTATTATAAAAATAACCTTTCACTCTTAAAATTCAAGTAACTAACCTGTCAAATATAATTTTTTTTGTATTTTTAATTGCTTTAATTTAAAGTAAAACAATAACAGCTAGAAATAAAGGAGTTAAACAAGCTCTTAGTTTGGACGTGCACAGTTTACTTAAAACTAAAATCAAGGAGGAAATTTAGTCGCACAAAACCAATCCTGAACTTCTTGACCAGGAGAAAAGGATCCATTGAGCTTGAGAGGCCCATTATTCTTTTCTGGGTTGACATAATTCAGCCTTATATCTGTGGGTTGCAAGACCCACATGTTTATAACGCATCTATTCAACAAATTCATATTTGCTCAGAGCTTCTTCTCGCTTGAGGTAGTACTTTGAATTAGCCATAGTTACAAGTTAAAAAGACCTTAATGGATTGCAAACAATTAAGAAAAATATGTAAACGAAATTTGAGCATAACCTATTTGGGAAAATGCTTAAGTGGGCGAAGCTGGCTATTATTTTTCTTTCATGGAAAATCATCGAATTTTATTAAGGAGCTTAATTGAATTGAGTGCTATAATTTCAGCTTCAGGTGAGCTTTAGCAACATACTGGATACCTCATTGTATTCCTAGAAAACTTCTTCTGGTGAATATATATTTTAATTTATGGGTTGATGATAAGACAGACCGCCAAAATCTCTTTATCACTTCACAGCTTAACGATCAGATTCATCGTCACTTAATATGGTGGGTATGCTATAAGAGATGATAGAAATTTGAAAGGTTGGGATAGTGAGAATAGCCCGTGCTATGATCTGAGATTCACAACAAATAATGTCTGCATGCAGAGCATCAAAACATGGACCTACCTATCACCATACATGTAATAAAACTTCAACAGAACCGGAGGCCCTGTTTCACGGTCAGTATCCTTGCATTGAAGTAGAAAACATGCATTTATGTTGGTGACAATATCCTTAGTCGTCATTAGCATTAAAAGTGTGCCTAAACTAGCATTAATAATTTAGTGCCAGCATTCTTACAATAAAAGGAAAATCATGCATCGAGAATGTCCACTAGATTTTCCTGCACTCAGGGTACAAGGTGCTTTAAGGATTAAACACAACGTAGTTGTTTCATCTTGACTTTCTGTAAAAAAAAATTATTGTTTGATCCTGTTGACTGTCGATGTGATCATTTGTGTGGTCCTTGGATTTGGCGTTATTCTCTACCTTGAACGCGTATGATTATCATCCACGAAATCAGTTATAGGTGTCTCCCAATTCAACTTGAATTTGATTTATTGTACATGGCCGAGTTGTGAAAAATCAGGTTAAAAAATTAGTAGAGGATATAGAAGGTGACTGGAGAAAGGAATTGTCAACATGATATGATAGCAAAACTGCTGATCATGGATGGAAAGGTTGTAAAAGTGTTGAGGATAATTGAGTTCGACAACAGTTATGTGTTTCTGGAGTTCAAAATGGCTGATATGCCATTCATTTCTTGTTCGTGTAAACCGAGAGTGATGTTACAATCTGATGAGCAAGAAAGGTCGTGGTAAGAATTTAACCCAAAACACCAAATTTGGCTCAAAATGACGTGAAGTTTGCTTTCTATGTTGAACTTTGCGGGTAGTGGTTTGCATGTTTCTGGCAAAGCTAGTTAATTTCAGATAGCCTTGTAAGCCATCAGAGCTGCGTTCCTTGCACATAAGGTGCTGTTTCATGGTTAAATTGTCGAGATCCTTTATCAGCTTAAAGTAGCCTCCCCTCTCTTCTCTCGGTGGGTTGGAGAGTCAAATTTAAAACATTATAGTTGACAGATATTTATAGATAAATTTTCTACCTGGTATTATGATTTTGGAAAAGGGAACAATTCTAATCTATAAGCATTGATATGGTTTTCTTTGAAAGAATGACCAGACTTTGTTATTGAAAATGAACAAGAAGAATGTCCCTGGGAAACGATTCAAATGAGCAATTTCTAGCTGGTACGGTGGCGGGCAAGAGGCAGGTTTTGTATCTTCCTTTTGTATGCTGAGTTTTCTTTCTAATTTATGTTATTTGATAATCTGATCAGGCTGATGAAGGGGTGTTTAAGCCTTAGCTCTTGTTATTGTAAGGCTACATAACTGATTGAGAGAGATGGTAACCATCAGCATTTAAGCCATTTTCTATTTCTTTTGGACCATAGAACTTGCTAAAGTTCTTTAACTCCTAATTCCATTCATTCATTTATGTTTTTTTTTATTATTTATTTTGAAGCCCTCGTTTCTCCAGACATGGTCCTTTTCTGATCTCGTAGGAGCCTTGCATTTGCTCGACTTGATAACAGTTAATAATTGAGCCCCAAAAGAAATATCTGACCTCACAACAAAATAAGGACAATCATTGAGACAACTTCCATCAATTGATTCCAACTTTTGTGCTTGTTTGGCCCAGCGTTGGCAGTGTCTCTATATGCTACCTGATTGTTTGATGCTTCAAGTAAAAACGCAGAGGATTCACATTTTAGGTTAATGCTACCTACCTTGTAGCGTTGGAACCAGATATTTAGTGACTTCTTGCACAAGGACCATGGAGGACGACCTGGGACTTTATTGCCGGAGCCATTCACAGATGAGTTGTGGTTTCTCTTAAGGGTAAGAAATTTCTTGGAGCACCTTTGTCAGCAAGGGCATCTCTGTTTTGGATTGCGAAGCGAGGAACTCAAACCTACCAAACTGATTTTTTTTTAATTGTATTTATGACCTTTTTCCAAGTTGTCTTGGCATTTTATTCGAATTCCTGATCATTAACCTTAAAGGTACAGGATATGGAGGCATCATAAAATATAATTGTCAAACAATATCAGATCCATTGCCTCTTTTGTAACTGTACAGGAGATTATTGCTTGAGAATATTTTTTCTGCTGGGAGCTTAAGTTGACAATGGCACAGATAATTATCCACCGCCTTTGGTTGAATGACTCTATTTGGCTGTGTATAAGACAACACTGGATCCATGGCACATCTGTCCATTTACTGCCAAATTCTGTTAATGGTGAAAGCAATCTATTGCGCTTTTTATTGGCTACTACGCAGGTTGTAATTCAACATATCTTCAGCTAGCAGCCTCAGAGATACTCTGTAAGGAGGGGCGCCATGACTTTGACCTTAGTGAAGCAGAGTTGATTGATGGCGTCCTGTGTCCATGTCTTCTATGTTTGGGTTCCTGAATTATCACAGCATCATTAGAGTGGTCATTACTTTTGAATAGGGCTCAAACAAAGTGCAATCAACCCTATTTAATTTATTTTTTATTCAACATGCATCAAGATTGTGGGCGAAACAGAGCAGCTCTTTTCTTCATTTTTGGCTCTGGCTCTCTCACTTGTATTGATTTGTGCATTATATCTAAACAACAGTTACTATTTCAGAGTGGAAAAGCGAAACGAAAAGTAGGTGAGAGGGAGAGATACCTTGCAATCCTTCTCTGTGTTAGGCTTCTTTTCTGCCTCACAATCTGTGCTTCGCTTCTTCTCTGGTGCTACCTGCAGCCGTGACTTATTCTCGTCAACCGATTCTGGCTGCTGCTGTCTCTTCAGTTTTGCGTACTTCTTGGCCCGTATCACCTTCATAACTTCTATAACCACATGGGGAAAAAGGAAATCAGAATTTTATCGCCATATGTATACTCGACAGATCTTGGTTCATCAAAATAAGCATCATAGATGGAGAGTATTGAGAGACTAATCAATAATCACAAGCAGCAGCATTCTAGCTATATATTCTAACCTTGAGTGGTAACAAGGCGATAAGCATGACCAAGTGTAAGAGAATCGCTTGGCCTGAGAAGCTTAACACGGGTGAACTGCACAGTTTTGATGTGTTCTTGGTTTTCTTGATCCCCAGATACAGGCAATGGAATGATCAAAGAAACATAATGACCAGGGTTCATTCTCATCACCTCGCTAACGCTAACTGGCCAATATAACCTCTCTATCTTCCCACTTGGATGCTGTATAACCAGCGCTGCAGCATCTATGGCTTGACAATTCCCCATCTCTCTATTCTCTATCAATCCCTCTAGTTGGGAGTGAATGGAAGAAAGAAAAGGATGGAGAAAGATAAGGAAGGAGGCGAGGCGAGGTAAGCACAAGTCTCTTTCTACACAGCTCCCATCACCCTACAAACATGAGTACTAGTATTAGTAATAAAGCTCTTATTCATCAAGCACAAGCAGCAGGCCATCTCTCATTTCCCAACCAACTCTCCTGTCCATGTGGGTCAATTTAAAACAAACAAAAAAAAAAATATTGACATTCAAATTCTTGGTATCGCTAAAACACAATTAACATCAATATTAAAAACCAGCACTAATTAATACGTACACTATGCAATATCATTAATTAAAATAAGTACTGGTGTTTAAAATAATCGGCACCGGCATGGATCCTGGAAGCTGGTGGGGTTGCCACGTGGAGAGGTGTCAGGAGATGGAAGCGTGGCCGGGCATCCTCTCCGGTATCGACGGGGCCAAGGGTTTTGACATTAATTTATTAAAGAGTTACACTATAATTTTTAGACTCGGAAATATAGATAGATAGATAGATAGAGGTTGCTGTCTTAGTTCGGTTTGTTGCTGCCTAAGAATATAATGCCCGAGGAGGCAAGGGTTTATCAGGTCAGGCGTGTGCGAGGGAGATTCCCTTGCTCGGACAAGGACACCCCATCATCTTATCCACGTCCCCTGCTCTTTGCCTATTCTTTCTCACAAGAAGTTCATCAAAACTTTGGATATTTTACCACTGTATATTCTTCCTCTCTTCTTTTATCCCAGCTTATATAGCTTGTATGTACACTTTTGTCTGCCTTCATATTCTCAAATTACTGAATTTCTATAGATTAACCTCGCAGAGTTTTCTTTTCTTTCTTTTTTCATTAAAACAATAAAATGGAAAGGTTAAAGTTTTCTCGAGTTACACAATAGAGGGTACTTACCTCCTGTTACATAGTCATAATTGAAAAAATAATAATTTATCATTGGAACTTGAATCTTGTCTTACATACTAAATATCTATATATAGGCATATCATTGCTAAATTAAATCTGCTCACCTACTTTCGAAGTGCTTTAGATGTTCTCATTTTCACAGATGACATGCAATTAGGCCTTGCATATAAGCAATTTAAGAATCCTTTTTTTTTTTTAATTTTTTTCTCAAGCAATTATATACATGTATTGTTGGTTTGAATATACAAAACACCTGATGATTCTATTATCATCATGTAATTGTGGTGTTTGTTCTTGCGGTCTGACATGTTTTTATATTTTTATAGTTTCAAATTAATTTTTATGTGTTTTTGAAGATTTTGATAAATTAATATAAAAAAATTTAAAAAATATTAAATTTAATATATTTTCAAACTAAAAAAATTAAAAAAATAATTTTATTATAGAAAAAAAGAGTAGCATAACCTTTTTGTGGGAGGTCCACAGACCACAGTCCGATGCAATTCAAATGGACTCAAATTAAAGTAACACATCTTGGTACAGAATAAATATTTTATGCTTTAATTAATACATGTTAATTAACCAACTTAGGAAGCAAGACAATTCTTTAAGTGTGTGGAAGGAGGTGGCTTTATGAATAGATGAAATGGAGACTCGATCAGCCCCTCGACGATCCAGTCAGGGGTGTTTTTGTCTTTTACCAAACATGAAGGCAGGAGCTTAATTTACAAGATAGAATCATTCCTTTTATTCAAAAAGAAGAAGAAAAAAGAATTAATCCCTTGCCTACCTCGACGACGTATTTTGGGAGTTGGGACGATCAAGAATAGCAAGGAAGACTCTCTTTCTGGAAGGTTGCATGCCCTCTTAATTATCGCATAACCTATGAGTTATTGGTCTTCCATTTAATACATTAAAAAAATAACAACAAACAAGACGAAAATAAATAAATAAATAAAGAAAAAAGGACGGATATATACTAATATAGGACCAACCAGCATTTAGAAAAGAGAGGGGAGCGAGAAGGAGGCTGCCGGATTTGATTGTGTGGAAGCAAAACCCACTGGCAGTCACCAACTACAGTGTCAGTGCCGTGTCTTCTCTCGCAAAAGCCAAACGTCGACACAGGGATCTGACGCGATCGAAGATACTCGTTTGGAAACGCGGCTGCGGCTGCGGCTGCGGCTGCGGCTGTGTTCCCAAAAAAATTGAATTTTTTTTTATTAAAATTTAATATGATTTATATGTTTTAGATCGTTTTGATGTGCCGATGTCAAAAATAATTTTTAAAAAATAAAAAAAATCATTGGCACGTATTTTGGCACGAAAAGTTATTTGAAAAGCACCCGCAACCACACTGCCAAACCCCGAATCATTTGTTTATTTATGTCTAGGTCATCCGGCTGTTCATAATTTATTAATTCGTGATTGGATTACGAGCAAGGATAACCTAACTGGGTTAC
>Ga0307517_10011854_pt1 | contig 12038 bp, 6 predicted proteins | sample 23_EM_MG_FD_194515 | JGI IMG/M metagenome (GOLD analysis project Ga0307517, IMG submission 194515) | Populus trichocarpa ectomycorrhiza microbial communities from riparian zone in the Pacific Northwest, United States - 23_EM | ecosystem: Host-associated > Plants > Roots > Unclassified | place... | reverse complement strand
CCCAGACGTAGTAGTCGCCGTACGGGCCCTCCGGATCTGATCGGGACTGCTGGAACCACTCGTGCTGGTCGCTCGTGTGGTTCATGACGAAGTCGATGATCACCCGCATGCCGCGCTGATGGGTGGCGTCCACGAACTCCACGAAGTCGGCGAGGTCGCCGAATTCGGGGAGCACCGCGGTGTAGTCGGAGACGTCATAGCCTCCGTCACGCAGCGGCGAGGCGAAGAACGGGGGGAGCCAGAGGCAGTCGACCCCGAGCCATTGCAGGTAGTCGAGCTTGGCGGTGATGCCTTTCAGATCTCCGACACCGTCGCCGTTGCTGTCCTGGAAGGACCGTACGAGGACCTCGTAGAAAACCGCCCGCTTGAACCAGTCCGGATCGCGGTCCTTGGCGGGGGTGTCCTCGAAGGTGTCAGGGACGGGTTCGTTGACGATCAAGTGGGTGACCCTCCTGTCGCGGGAGTAGGTCGCAGAGAGAAGATGTGCGCCGGCGCGGGCCCTCGGCCCGGATCCAGGCGCACATAGTTGTCCCTGCCCCAGTGGTAGGTCTCGCCGGTGAGCTCGTCGCGCACCGGAAAGGACTCGTGCCAGGCGAGGCCGAGTTCCGGCATGTTCAACGACACGGTCGCCTCGTGGGTGTGGTGGGGGTCGAGGTTGACGACCACCAGTACGACATCGCTGCCGTCGCCCGAGGTTTTGGAATACGCCAGCACCGAGTCGTTGTCCACGGGGTGGAAGCGCAGTTGCCGCAACTGCTGCAGTGCCGGGTGACGGCGCCGCAGCCGGTTCAGTGTCGTGATGAGCGGGGCCAGAGACTGCCCCGCGGCCTCGGCCGCGGCCCAGTCGCGGACCTTGAGCTCGTACTTCTCCGAGTGTAGGTATTCCTCGCTGCCCTCGCGCACGGGCGCGCTCTCGTACAGCTCGAATCCGGAGTACACGCCCCACGTCGGGACCAGCGTCGCGGCGAGCACCGCGCGGATGGCGAAGGCGGGGCGTCCGCCGTGCTGCAGATAGGCGTGGAGGATGTCCGGGGTGTTGACGAAGAAGTTGGGACGCATGGAGTCCGCGGCCTCGCCGGACAGCTCCGTGAGGTACTCGGTGAGTTCTTCCTTGGTGTTGCGCCAAGTGAAGTACGTGTACGACTGCTGGAAGCCGATCTGCCCGAGGGTGCGCATCATCGCGGGGCGGGTGAAGGCCTCGGCGAGGAAGATGACATCGGGGTCGGTGCGGTTGATGTCGCCGATGACCTTCTCCCAGAAGACCACCGGCTTGGTGTGCGGATTGTCCACCCGGAAGATCCGCACGCCGTGGTCCATCCAGTGCCGCAGGACCCGCTCGGTCTCCTTCACCAGACCAGTGAAGTCGGCGTCGAAGGCGATCGGGTAAATGTCCTGGTACTTCTTCGGTGGATTCTCGGCGTATGCGATAGTGCCGTCCGCCCGGTGGCTGAACCACTCGGGGTGCTTGGACACCCAGGGGTGGTCCGGCGAGCACTGCAGCGCGAAGTCCAGGGCGACCTCCATCCGCAGCTCGCGGGCGCGCTCCACGAAGTGGTCGAAGTCCTCGATGGTGCCCAGGTCCGGGTGGATGGCGTCGTGCCCGCCCTCGGGGGAGCCGATCGCCCAGGGGGAGCCGACGTCGTGCGGGCCGGGGGTCAGCGAGTTGTTGGGGCCCTTGCGGAAGGCTGATCCGATCGGGTGAACCGGCGGCAGGTAGACGACGTCGAAGCCCATCGCGGCGATGGCCGGCAGCCGCTCGGCGGCGGTGCGGAAGGTGCCGGACTTCGGCGGCTCGATGCCGCGCGGGTCCACCACCGCACCCTCGGAGCGGGGGAAGAACTCGTACCAGGAGCCGAACAGGGCTCTCTTGCGCTCCACCATCAGCGCGGCGGGACGCGAGGCGGTCACGAGTTCGCGCAGCGGGTAGCGGGCCAGGATCGCGTCGACCTCCGGGGTGACGGCGGCGGCGTGCCGCGCCGAGGGCGGGCGCGTCTCGTCGCGCAGCACGTCCACGACGGCCAGCACCGCGGCCCGTCCGTGCTTCTTGGGGACGCCGGCGGCGGCGCGCTCGTACAGCTCCGCGCCCTCGGCGAGCACCAGTTCGGTGTCCATACCCGCCGGGATCTTGATGCCCGCGTTGTGCCGCCAGGTCGCGAGCGGATCGCTCCAGGCCTCCACGGTGTACGTCCACCGGCCCTCCGAGGCCGGGGTGACCTCGGCGCCCCAGCGGTCGGTGCCCGGGGCCAGCTCGCGCATCGGCGTCCAGGGACCGCTGCGCCCGGCCGGGTCGCGCAGCACGACATTGGCGGCCACCGCGTCATGGCCTTCCCGGAAGACCGTCGCGGTCACCTGCAGGGTCTCGCCGGCGACCGCCTTCGCGGGCCTGCGCCCGCAGTCCACGAGCGGGCGGATGTCCAGGACGGGGATACGGCCGATCATTGCCTCACCTGTCGGTGCTGGGGGCTCCTCACGGCGCTTCTTGCTCTTGCTGCCTTTGTCGTTCTTGCCGGGAGGTGGCGGATGCGGATGACGTGTCTTCGTCCTTTTTACTGGTATCTGCGCCGAAATGTCGTTCTGGCTGACCGCGTCGGGCATGGCGGCTCCTGTCCGCGCTCACTGGGCTGGCTGGGGGCGAGAGGTGTACCGGGGGTGCGCCGCATTGCGCTTGGGGGAGCCTGCCCATTGGATGACGGCTGAATACCCCTAGGGAAGGGCTACGCACGCGTAAGTTGCGAATGCCCCGAAATGGCCGGACCCGGTCGCCCGGACAGGCCTGAGGCCCCGCCCGGCGGGCGGGGCCTCAGGCTACCGCTTCACGGTCAGCCGGTGACCTGCAACAGGCGGTTCGGTGTCGCGAGCCCCGCCCCGGTGACCACGCCCTTCGCGGAGGCGTCGATCAGGGCCCGGCCGACCTGGGCGGGGGTCGCCGCCGGGTGGCCGGACAGGTAGAGCGCGGCGGCTCCGGCGACGTGCGGCGCGGCCATCGACGTACCCGAGGAGGTGCCGCTCGCGGTGTCGCCGGTCCTGACGGACGAGGTGATGTCCACACCCGGCGCGAAGAGATCGACCCGCGCCCCCCAGTTCGAGAAGCCCGCCCTGGCGTCGGCCTTGTCGCTCGCCGCGACGGTCAGCGCCTCGCTCACCCGGGCGGGTGAATACCGCGAGGCCGGGAGGCCGTCGTTGCCCGCGGCGACCGTGAAGGTCACCCCGGCGGCGACGGCGTTCCGCACCGCGGTGTCGAGCTGGGGGTTGGCCGGGCCGCCGAGCGACAGATTGGCCACCGCCGGTTTCCGGGCGTGCCGGGTGACCCAGTCGATACCCGCTATCACCCGGGCGGTGGTCCCCGCCCCGGCCGCGTCGAGCACCCGGACGCCGACGATGCCGGCCTGCTTGGCCACGCCGTAGGTCCCGCCCGCGATGGTGCCCGAGACATGGGTGCCGTGGCCGTTCTCGTCCTGCGCGGTCGCGTCGTTGTCGACGAAGTCCCAGCCGTACGAGGCCCGGCCGCCGAACTCGTGGTGGGAGATGCGCACGCCGGTGTCGATGACGTACACGTTCACACCTGCCCCGGCCCCTTCCGGCCAGTTGTAGGACCTGTCGAGCGGCAGCGCCGGCTGGTCGATCCGGTCCAGGCCCCACGAGGGCGGACCGGGCTGGGTGTGCTCCAGCGACACTCTCGTGTCCTGGGTGACCGAGGCCACCGCCGGGTCGGCGGCGAGGCGTCGGGCCGCGGTCCGGTCGAGCTTGAGGGCGTAGCCGTTGAGCACCTCGCTGTAGGTCTGGCTGACCCTGCCCCCGTACTTGGCGGCGAGCTGCCTCCCGGCCGCGGACGGCGCCTCGATCCCGGAGTCCTGTTTGAGCGTGACGATGTAGCTGCCGCCCACGGACTCCGGCGAGCCGGCGCCGAGTATTCGGCCCACGGCGGGCGCGGCGTGGGCGGTGTGCGCGGGAAAGGTGACGGCGGACAGCGCCGCGGCCGCGGTGGCGGCGGTCAGGGCGGCCGCGAGCCGCCTGAGCCTGATGCGTGGAAAAGCCATGACGGAAGTCCCCTCCTCTTGCGTCACGGGAAAGGCTCTCGTGGTGCGAGGGGCGCATACAAGGGGCCCACAGGGGCAGAATCGGCCAAACCGCCCCTGTGGGTCCTCAGTTGGGCAACCCTTACCTATCGGGTCACTGGTAGGTGATGTCGGAGGCGCTGTAGTTGCAGTAGGTGCCGTCCGCGTCGGTGCCGTTGGTGGTCGGCTCGGCGCCGGTGTTGTTCCCGATGTACTTCTGGCAGGGGATGATCTTCTTGCTGGTGTCCCCGATGACCGTGATGAGCCGCAGGGCCACCGAGTCGCCGTAGTTGGTGTTGATGCCGGCGATCCTGCTGCCCTTGTAGGTCACCTCGACGGTGTTGAGGATGATCGACCGCTTGTACTGCGTCTTGCAGTTGCCGCACGAGCGGACGAGGGTGCCGAAGTTCTTCGCCGCGAACTTCGTGATGACCAGCTTGCCGGCGCCGTTGAACTGGAAGACCTTGTCCGAGGCCTCCTTCGCGCCGCCGCCGTAGACGGTGTGGACGGTCGAGGACGAGGAGCCCAGGAAGGTGGCCGCGTCCTCGCCGACGTCCTCCCACCACACGTTCTGCAGGGTGCAGCTGCCCAGGCAGTGCACCCCGTCGGCGGCCGGGGCGCCGATGATGACGTTCTTCAGCGTCGCCCCGTCGGCGAGTTCGAAGATCGGTCCCTGGTCCTCGTCCTGGCCGTCCGTGCCCAGGGCGCCGGTGCCGTAGTAGCGGGCGTAGCCGTAGTCCTTGGTGCCGGAGACCGAGATGGTGGAGCCGGTGCCGACCGAGCTGGTGGCCGTGGGCCAGGTGGCGGCGGTGGCCGTGGACAGGGTGGTGCCGGTCACGATCGCGGTGACGGTGAGGGCGATCGCCGAGACGATTCCGGCCAGCGCGCGCATGCGTAACTTGTGCATATTCGTCCCTACCTCCAGTGGGGGTGGATGGATTTCCGCGAGGGGACGGAGTTTTTTTGAGGTCTGTGGGGTGGATCAGGGGGTGTAGATCAGCGGGCGCGGGGCGGTCGCCATGCCGTTGCCGATGAAGAAGCTCGGGTGGGGCGGCTGGTTGTAGGCGGTGTTCTGCCAGGCCAGCGCGGTCCGGTACTGGGAGTCGTGCAGCAGCGTGGTGATGCGGGTGGTCGTCTCGTACGGGGTCGAGTAGATCCGCAGCGCCGTGTTGTCGGTGGTCGGCCAGACCACCTCCTCGCGCCAGTCGCCGAGGATGTCGCCGGACAGGGACGGGGTGGCCTTGGTGCTGTTGTTGGAGTGCACGTCCGAGCCGGTCAGCAGCCGGGTGTCGGCGCTGGTGCCGTACTTGTCGATGTGCGTGCCGTCCAGCAGCTCGCGGGTGGTGTCGCCGTCCCACCAGGACAGGAAGTTGACGGACGAGGGCTCGCGGCCCTTGGTGGCGCCGGCCTCGTCGCGGATGTAGGAGTCGGAGGCGGACCAGACCTCGGCGCCGTCGTTGCCGGCGTAGATGTCACCCGCGACGCCGCGGCCGTTGTCGCAGCCGCAGGAGGCGAGCTGCCACAGGATCTGGCCGTTGGCGGGGTCGATGTACAGCTCGGCGGGCTGGGAGGTGGACTCGGAGACCTTGAAGTACTCCAGGCCGGGGTTGGCGGGGTCGAGGTCGCCCAGGTGCTGGGCGTCGCCGTGCCCGGTCTTGGTCGTCCACAGGCCGGCGCCGTTGTCGTCCACGGCCATCGCGCCGTAGACGATCTCGTCCTTGCCGTCGGAGTCGACGTCGCCGATGGACAGGCTGTGCGAGCCCTGGCCGTCGTAGCCCTTGCCGGTGTTGGTGGAGCTGTTGGTGTCGAAGGTCCAGCGGCGGGTGAAGGCCCCGCCGCGCCAGTCCCAGGCGGCGATGACGGTACGGGTGTAGTAGCCGCGCGCCATGATCAGGGAGGGGCGGGCGCCGTCCAGGTAGGCGGTGCCTGCCAGGAAGCGGTCCACGCGGTTGCCGTAGGAGTCGCCCCAGGAGGAGACGGTGCCGCGGGCGGGGACGTAGTCCACGGTGGCCATGGCGGCGCCGGTCAGGCCGTTGAACATGGTCAGGTACTCGGGCCCGGACAGGACGTAGCCGCTGCTGTTGCGGTAGTCGGCGGAGGCGCTGCCGATGGTGGCGCCGACGCCGTCCACCGTGGCGTCGGCGGTCTTCATGGCGACCTCGGCGCGGCCGTCGCCGTCGTAGTCGTAGACCTGGAACTGGGTGTAGTGGGCGCCGGAGCGGATGTTGCGGCCGAGGTCGATACGCCACAGGCGGGTGCCGTCGAGCTTGATGCCGTCGATGACCGTGTTGCCGGTGTAGCCGGACTGCGAGTTGTCCTTGGCGTTGGTGGGGTTCCATTTCAGGACGAAGTCCAGCGCCCCGTCGCCGTCGAGGTCGCCGACGCTCGCGTCATTGGCCTCGTAGGTGTACGCGACTCCGTCGGGGGTGGTGCCGCCGGCGGGCGGGGTGATCGGGACGTCCTTGTAGCCGGCGCGGAACTGGACGGCGTGGACGGAGTCCGCCTGTTCGACGCCGCCCACGACGGCGCGGACGGTGTAGTCCGCCTGGGAGGGGGCTCCGGAATGGAACCAGTTCGTCGAGCCGGTGACGGGGGAGGAGTTCACCTTCGTGCCGGCGCGGTAGACGTTAAAGCTCACATCGTCCGGGTCGGTGGCCAGCCATCTCCAGCTCACCAGGTTGCCGGAGTCGGTGTGCACGCTTACTACGCCACGGTCCAGGGCCTCCATCTGGCGGGCCGTCGCGGCGGGCGCGGCGGGGGCCAGCGCGACCAGTCCGCCGGCCGCGAGCAGGCCTGCGAAAAGGGCTCTGAGCAGGGATCGGGCGAACAACGGGGTGGAGCTCGGGCCGGGCGCGGGCACGTGCGGGTGCGGGCGTCGCATGGCACCTCCTAGAGGGGAAAGCCCTTACTAATGTGAGGGTCGCCACCGTGATGCGGAAGGTTGCCGGTCCAAGATTTTTGTCGCGTACCCGCCAGAAGCGGCGATTCCCGGCCGCACGCCGACCGGCACGCCGGCCGACTCCGCTCCGACACCGGCCGACCGGAATGCGCGGATGTGCGGGAACCCGACGGGGTAGCGGAGCTACCTTCGAGTCGTGAAGGCTATTCGTCGATTCACCGTGCGAACTGTCCTGCCCGAACCTCTACGTCCGCTCCAGGAACTCGCGCAGAACCTGCGCTGGTCCTGGCACCCCGAGACCCGTGAGCTCTTCCAGTCCGTCGACGCCGACGGATGGCGGGCCGCAGCCGGGGACCCGGTGCGGCTCCTCGGGGCCGTGTCCAAGCAGCGGCTGAGCGCCCTCGCCCAGGACCGCCGGTTCCTGCGGCGGCTCAGCACCGCCTCGGAGGACCTGAGCGACTACCTCACCAACCCGCGCTGGTACCAGAGCGCGGAAGCGGAACCGGCCGAACTCCCCTCCGCCATCGCCTACTTCTCGCCCGAGTTCGGGATCACCGCAGCCCTGCCGCAGTACTCCGGCGGGCTCGGCATCCTGGCCGGGGACCACCTGAAGGCCGCCAGCGATCTGGGCGTGCCCCTGATCGGCGTCGGCCTGCTCTACCGCCACGGCTATTTCAGGCAATCGCTGTCCCGCGAGGGCTGGCAGCAGGAGCAGTACCCCGTCCTCGACCCCAACGAGCTTCCGCTGGGCCTGCTCCGGGAGGACGACGGCACCCCCTGCGTCATCGTCCTCGCCCTCCCCGGCGGCCGCAGCCTGCGCGCGCACATCTGGAAGGCCCAGGTCGGGCGCGTACCGCTGCTGCTCCTCGACTCCGACGTCGAGGAGAACCACCCCAACGAGCGCGATGTCACCGACCGCCTCTACGGTGGCGGCAGCGAGCACCGCCTCCTCCAGGAGATGCTGCTCGGCATCGGCGGGGTGCGCGCGGTGCGCACCTACTGCCGGCTCACCGGCCACGCCGCCCCCGAGGTCTTCCACACCAACGAGGGCCACGCCGGCTTCCTCGGCCTGGAACGTATAAGGGAACTCGGCGGGGACTTCGACTCCGCCCTCGAAGCGGTGCGCGCCGGCACCGTCTTCACCACCCACACCCCCGTCCCGGCCGGCATCGACCGCTTCGACCGCGAACTCGTGGCCAGGCACCTGGGCGACGGCGGCGAACTGGCCGGCGTCGACGTCCAGCGGGTCCTGGAGCTGGGCATGGAGACGTACTCGGGCGGCGACCCGAACGTCTTCAACATGGCCGTGATGGGCCTGCGCCTCGCCCAGCGCGCCAACGGCGTCTCCACCCTGCACGGGGCCGTCAGCCGGGAGATGTTCGCCGGGCTCTGGCCCGGCTTCGACCCCGACGAGGTGCCGATCACCTCCATCACCAACGGCGTCCACGCCCCCACCTGGGTCGCGCCCGAGGTCTTCCGGCTCGGCGCGCGGCAGATCGGCGCGCAACGGGCCGAGGACGCCATGATGATCGGCCTGTCCGACCGCTGGGAGTCCGTCGCCGACATCCCGGACGCCGCCGTCTGGGAGACCCGGCGGCTGCTGCGAGAGCAGCTCGTGGAGGACGTACGCCAGCGCGTGCGCGCCTCCTGGCGGCAGCGCGGCGCCGGGCTCGCCGAACTGGGCTGGGTCGACGACGTCCTGGACCCGGACGTCCTCACTATCGGCTTCGCCCGCCGGGTGCCCTCGTACAAACGCCTCACCCTGATGCTCCGCGACCAGGACCGGCTGATGGAGCTGCTGCTCCACCCCGAGCGGCCGATCCAGATCGTCGTCGCGGGCAAGGCCCACCCCGCCGACGACGGCGGCAAACGGCTCGTCCAGGAGCTGGTCCGCTTCGCCGACGATCCCCGGGTCCGGCACCGGATCGTCTTCCTGCCCGACTACGACATGGCCATGGCCCAGCACCTCTACCCCGGCTGCGACGTCTGGCTCAACAACCCGCTCCGCCCGCTGGAGGCCTGCGGCACCTCCGGCATGAAGGCCGCCCTCAACGGCTGCCTCAACCTGTCCGTCCTGGACGGCTGGTGGGACGAGTGGTTCGACGGCAACAACGGCTGGGCCATCCCGACCGCCGACGGCCTCACCGACGAGGACCGCCGGGACGACCTGGAGGCCACCGCCCTCTACGACCTGCTGGAGCAACAGGTCGCGCCCCGGTTCTACGACCTGGGCGGACACGGCGGCGGGCTCCCCAAGCGGTGGATCGAGATGGTCCGCCACACCCTCACCACCCTCGGCCCGAAGGTCCTCGCCGGGCGCATGGTGCGTGACTACGTCTCGCTCCTCTACGCGCCCGCCGCCCGCGCCCACCGGGCGGTCAGCGGCGAGGCCGCCACCGAGCTCGCCGTGTGGAAGCGGCGGCTGCGCGAGCAGTGGCCCCGGGTCTCCGTCGAGCACGTCGAGGCGGGCGCGGCCGGGGACTCCCCGGAGCTGGGGTCCACGCTCACGGTCCGCGTCCAGGTCGCCCTGGGCGACCTGGAGCCCGGCGACGTGGACGTCCAGGCGGTCTCGGGCCGCGTCGACGACTCCGACCGGATCGCCGATCCGACCGTCGTCTCGCTCAAGCCCGGCGGACGCCCCGACGTGGACGGCCGCTGGCACTACGAGGGCCCCCTCACCCTCGACCGCACAGGCCCCTTCGGCTACACCGTCCGCGTCCTCCCGACCCACCGGCTCCTGGCCTCCCCGGCCGAGCCGGGCCTCATCGCCGTACCGGCGGAGTCGGAGGGCATGACGGCGGGCGTCCTGAGGTAGCCGCTCAGGGGCCCGGGATTCCCGGCAGGCCGTCCCGCACGGGAACTCCCGTGCGGGACGGCCTTTTCGTCACATGCGGTCGGTCGGGGGAGCGCGGGGAGCCGATCCGAGTGCTGTCGCACGCTCTGGTGCTGCCGGGCTTGGCTGGAGAATCGTTGCCGGTATGAGGGGCCGCGCGTGGGCGAGCCACTGCGACATGGGGGGACCTCGTGACCGCCGTACCTTTGCTGCAGGGTTTCGTCCTGGGGGCCGGTCTGATCATCGCGATCGGTGCGCAGAACGCGTTCGTCATCCGGCAGGGGCTGCTGCGCAAGCACGTGCTGACGGTCGCCGCGGTGAGCACGGTCTGCGATGTGGTGCTGATCGGGGTGGGAGTGGCGGGGGTCGGCTCGGTCATTGCCTCCAGCGAGGCGGTGACGGCGATCGCGACCTTCGGCGGAGTGCTCTTCCTCGGCGTCTATGGTGTGAAGGCATTCCATTCGGCCGCGCGCCCCAGGACCCTGGACGACCAGGAGGGCATGGCGCGGACCGCTTCGGCGCGTTCGGCCGGCGTGGCGGCTGCGGCGATCAGCCTGCTGAACCCGCATGTCTACCTGGACACCGTGGTGCTGCTCGGAAGCGTCGGTGCGCAGCACGCGGGCATGGACAGGGCCGTTTTCGCCGTCGGCGCCATGGCCGCCTCGACGGTGTGGTTCTTCGGCATCGCCTACGGCGCGAGCCGGCTCGCCCCGCTGTTCCGCAAACCGGCCGCCTGGCGGGTTCTGGATGTGCTGGTCGGCTGCATGATGTGGTCGGTGGCCGCCGGCCTCGTCGTTTCCTGGCTTCGAGGCTGAGGTCACCGGGGCCCGTGGAACCGGGCGTACCCTCCCGGAACCGGACGTGGCGGAAATGTGTCCGTGAAAGGGACGGGCCGATGGGCAGCGGCCGACGGGAGGACTGCGAGATGAGCGATTGGACGGTCCCCGGGTACGCCGAGGTCAGAGAGCTGGGCGAGGGGTCGGGCGGGCGGGTCGTGCTGGCGGTGCACGAGGTGACGGGCACGCCGGTGGCGGTGAAGTACCTCGGGGAGGAGCTGCGTACGGACTCGGACTTCGTGCTGGAGTTCCGCGGCGAGGCGCAGCTGCTCGGTGATCTGCGGTCTCCGTACGTCACCGGGCTGTACGAGTACGTCGAGTCGCCGGACGGCGCGGCCATCGTGATGGAGCTGGTGGACGGGATCGCCCTGCGCGCCCTGCTGCGGCAGGAGGGGGCGACCGGGCCCGAGGCGGCGCTGGCGGTGCTCAAGGGCTCGCTGCTGGGGCTGGCGGCGGCGCACCGGGCAGGGGTGGTGCACCGCGACTACAAGCCGGAGAACGTCCTGGTGGCCGCCGACGGGGCCTCCAAGCTCGTCGACTTCGGCATCGCCGTGCGCAGTGGCGCGACCTCGTCGGGCATCACGGGGACTCCGCCGTACATGGCCCCCGAGCAGTGGAACGGCGGGGCCGCCTCACCGGCGACGGACGTCTACGCCGCCACCGCCACCTTCTTCGAGTGCCTGACCGGCGAGAAGCCGTACACCGGCGACAACTTCGCCGAGCTGGCGCTGCGTCATGTCACCGCCCCCATCCCCGCCGAGCGGGCGCCGGAGGAGGTGCGCCCGCTGATCCTGCGCGGGCTGGCCAAGGACCCGGCGGACAGGCCTGCGGACGCCGCCGCGTTCGTCGCCGAGCTGGAGGAGATCGCCGGAGCGGCGTACGGCGAGGACTGGGAGGAGCGCGGGCAGCGCAGACTGGCCGCCCTGGCCGCGCTGTTGCCGCTGCTCTTCCCGTCGGCCGGAGGCGGGCCGGGGGCCGGGAACACGGCGCTGGCCACCACGGTGCTCGGCGGCGGCGCGGGCTCCGGCCGGTTGGCCGGACGGCGCGGGCTGCTGATCGGAGCGGGCGTCCTCGTGCTGGCCGGAGCGCTCACCTTCACGGCCGTGGCCACGGGCGGCGGATCCGGCCACACGACGACGGAGACCGTGGCCATGACCACCCTCTCGCCCACCGCGTCGCCGTCGGCGGGCACGACGGACTCCGGATCGCCCTCGCCCACGGCGTCGGCGGCGGTCACGGATTCGGCCACGCCCACGCCCACGGCCGCCGCGACCTTGGCGGCGCCGCCTTCGGCGTCCGGCCCGCCGTCGGCGACTCCGTCAACCTCGGTCTCGGCCTCGGCCTCGACGAGCGCCGCGCCCGCCGTGAAGGTGACATCCCTTTCGATGACCGCCCTGCAGCAGACGGGAACCGCG
>Ga0307517_10011853_pt1 | contig 12041 bp, 13 predicted proteins | sample 23_EM_MG_FD_194515 | JGI IMG/M metagenome (GOLD analysis project Ga0307517, IMG submission 194515) | Populus trichocarpa ectomycorrhiza microbial communities from riparian zone in the Pacific Northwest, United States - 23_EM | ecosystem: Host-associated > Plants > Roots > Unclassified | place... | reverse complement strand
CAGAGTCCGAAATCTGCTTAGCAAACTCGTGGAGGTTTTTCGTTATTGATGAGGATGTTGACTCACGCGGGCACAGGAAATGGTGCATACGCCATGCTCCGTAGTATCTTAAGTTCAGAAATATGCTTGCGTTACGGTTGAATGCAATGGTACTTCCAGCAAGGTCGCAGAAGATGCACGCTGGCCAGCGGTAACTGAAATAGGTCCCAAATTGGCATGACCACATCAACGAAGCGGGCGGGCCACGGCCGATCATCGAGGAGGCCACACACTCTTTAGATACCTCAGCTCTTTGTTTTCTTTGTTATGTACCACACGTACGGCCACCTAGTCACCTATATGAACAGCCCAGTATCTACCCATAATATGGATCATTCTGTTTTCCCTCTTATTGCGCACTGAAGTTGTCCATCAAACTTGGCTTTGATAGCCCCTTGGAATCACCGTCAATGGGCGAATCGGTTTTCGAGGTAACGCTCAATCGATCGATGTCGACATCGCCAGCGTGTTCGGAGCCGGGAGTGGGTGTTCGCATCGGGGTGGGTGCCGGCTCTGGTGCTTGAAGCGGAGCAGGTGTTGGAGTGAATACAGGCTTTGGTGGTACTGGTGGAGGTAAAACCAAAGTGGTTTCATCCGCCTTCTCAGCGAGGGCTTCTGCGGCGGCGGCTTCCCTCTCTGCTTTCTGCTGCCTCAGGATACGATCGACTACCGAGAAATCCAGTTAGTAGGGGCAAGGAAAAGGGAAGATATTTCACAATCACCATTATACCCTCGTCTCCGTAAGACATGGAGGTCTGTTGACAGTATCGTCATGAACAACAGTGCATCGCTGACCTTATACGTGTCGAAGAACAAGCGGCACAGCGACGTCGCAACCTCGTACATATCCACTTGTGCGTTGCCAGCCAGCCACAGCTGTATCGCACCCCTCCCCTCCCACATCGCGATAGCCGAAGTCTCGATGGATTTGGACGATTTAACACCAGCAAAATTAAGGCTCCTCGTGACCGTGACTTTTTCGAACGTTTTAACAACAAAATTTCTCTCATTGTCCAACCACGTAAAGGAGACTCGAGTAGTCGCATGGGTATGTTCGTGGAGGAAAAGCGGCAATCTTTCGAGAATCAGGGATCGGACCTCTTGTGCTGCCTTGTGCCCGTAGGTCTCCTGCGCTGTTTGATATTCCTCTCGAATGAGGTCGCTGAGCCGTTTGCAGCCAAGGGATTGGTAGAAACCTGCAGTTTTGAAAGCTGATGCGGAATACCAGGAACGTGTGCTGCCGTACTCACCTTCGAGGATGTCTTCTTGTGGAGCGCAGAAGATAGCCTCGCCAAACTGTTGAAGTGCGATCGTATCATCCGCAATCGCAACTTGGTCCGGGGCCAATAGATCGTACTCCAGGTCCCAATCTTCATTACCATCAGCTGAATTTTTGACCTCATCAGATTTCTGTTTCCGGACACGCCGAGAGCCGACGAGGATTTCCGCCTTCTTGAGCCTGGCCGAGGTAGCGTAGCTCAACAAGTGGGCATTTATGGCAATGTTGCGCAGCTCCACGAGATAGCTGTGAACAGCACCGTTAGAATCATGTGAAAAAGCTGGATTTGAGGGCCGCACTTATCCCGCCCCTCTGCGAGCTGGAAGAACTGTTGTGGATCCTTCAAAAGGATCAGAGCAATCTCCTCCACCGACGCTTCTCCTCCCATCCCGCATGCCTTCAGAAACCTGTTTGCTGAAGTACCAAAGTCGACGAAGACAAACATATTAGAATGGAACTGGCCGCTAGATGCGTCGTTGAAGTAGCATTGGTTTGGCGGTAAAAGCCGAAGGCCGGTGGGCCTTGGAGAATTGTCTGGGGCGGGAACGATACGCATCGCAGATAATTTGACCAACTCAGAAGGATGGAAGTCTGGTGGGGATCAGCACACATCCGCCAGACTGGGCATTGCACAAACCTAATATGCGGTCAGAGAGAACTCCAAACCATTCGCGAGCCTGGGATTCGGTGGTCGGGGGAGACGCCTCTAAAAGGCGGACCAACTGATCGGTAGGCGGGTGCTCCTTTATCCTCAGTTTATTAACCGCGTCTTGCCTTAGGGTAGGGTCCAAGACAGGGAAACCGAGTAATTGCCAATCGGAATTCGAGAAGACTTCAAGCGGTCTCACTAATTTCTTCTTGCCTTCGTGGGTAGCAGGAACGAAAGCGATGTTTGCGTGGGTATCAGGAGTGTAGTCCACATACTTCTGCACGTGGTTGTCAAGGAAGTAATCGAGGGCGACTGCCCCCCGTGGCTCATCCTTGGCGGCGATGCCCAGAATAACCTCTGCCGGTGGGAACCGCCTCAAACCCAGGTCGAACAGAAACTTGGCTGGGGAGGGTAGCGTTAGTACGCAGGAAGGCTAAACCATATCTTGCGTACCTTCTTCGCTATTGGGCTTCCATTTGTGCTTGCCGTCCTTCCCTCGCCAGTCGATTATTGGTAGGCCAAGGCTCCTGAACACAGCAGATGGCTCATACAAGTCAGAAGCTTTGAACTTCGGGACCTTGATCAGAGTGCCACCCTCATTCCTATTTTGTCCAGCGGTTGCTTCCTCGGGGAATGCATGTGTAAGTCGAAGTCTGTCAATCTCGATTTGTTGTAGCGTGGACTTGACTGAAACGAGGTATTTAATCAGGTCTGGGATAGTCCAGTCGCCGGTCTTGATCATCCTACAATGACTGAATATGAAGGGTATGTCGTGGGGAGTGAAGTGCCTACCGATTAAAGATAACCTGTAGGTCAACGCGCTCCCGTACTCCCAGATCGGCTAACGCCTTTTCCAGATTGCCTCTGATTGGAGCCCCGGACGGGAGGTTGACAACGGGTAGATCGTGAAAGATATCTACGCTCGAGAAATACGCCTCGCTTGGCGTCCTCATCCCAGCGGATGTTGGGATACAGGCAAGCTTGTCGAGTAGCCTGATGACACTGGTCTGGTCGATTTTCGACAGGGTCGGCCAACATCTACCAATAACTTGAAGTACGCGATCTGCCCAGACCGGTGACTCAATGATGTTGAACTCGTTCTTCTGGGTGTATACCACAGGGTCCACGATATGTTTTACCCACTCCACAATTGTTAATTCTCTCCACTGAAGTGACTCCTGGAGTTGAGTCACGACAAACTTCCGACTGACGCTTATTGGCAGTAGGTGGCTGGGGAGTGGACCATCCATAGGAACCACAACGTTTCGTGGATCCAGGAACGTCTTTATATCCTTCAGTGGTACGGTTCGTTCGTCGCCATTGTCCGATGGGCCGACGGTCAGAACCGCGGTGCCTAGTAACTCTCGTCGAATATCGTTGACACCTGTTGGATTCTGTTGAGACGTGTTGATCCACCACTGGAGGCAGGCAACCATCTCCTTTTCTGATAATGGTCGTTCCTGTAGTTCCTTTAACACATCCGCGAACGTGATGTCCTTCAACATCCCTTCCTCCCGTAGAGCCGCGACCATCAACGCGGAGCCGCCCAATAACTCCTCCGGAAATACGGGAAGCTCTCTCAAGAACGCAGAGAACGTGGGATCCGGCATTCGCACATCGAGAGCCGATTTGATCCCTGCGCTCGAGATGATAGGAAAGGGCTGTCCCCAGTCGGCACAGTTAAAGAATGCGGATCGCATCTCGCTGGAAACTACAGCAGACGGAGTCGACGGACGGAAAGTGAAAAATTGCAGATTATGCCTGGCTTTGTCGTAGAGCCGTTTTCGCAGTTCTGGATTGAGGAGTTCGCCGGGTTTTTTTGAGGCGACGGAGGCATCCCAGTGAATTCCAATATCTTGCGCCTCCAATTCGTAGGCAGCACGGGCGAGGAATCCACCAACAAATAGCAGTTCCTTGTTCCAAACTGGAACATTGTGTGAACTTTCCCCTCGTGGAATAGGCACACGGACTCACCAGCGACGTTCCTATCACTGTAATAACCAGTAAGATACCAGCCACAGCAAGGGTCGGTTTTACTCACACAAGATCGATGGACTCCCGCTCCACAGTGGGGATGAAACGAGCGGCCATATTTCCTCCAAGACCAGTTGTTTGCGCGGTGGCGTGTCCCTAATCCAAGTTAGCGATGGTACCATCGTGTTTATCACACAACTGACAATGAACACACGGGCGGAACCGGAGCTGGGTTGAGGTCAGCAGAAGAATGCACGCCTTAAAGTCACACTCACCCATCCAAGTCTGCGCGCAGGCCTTGGAAAATGCTACCAGTTGACTTGGGCTGAGCCTCGTCTTCCTTCTTACTTACATCGTACTCGTCCTTGCCCGTCTGAAAAGGCGTATCAAAACATCTGATGACTGGTGTAGGGAGAGGGATGACCAACATATATAAGCTCGTACTTGAGCGCACGAGGTGGATTCTTCTTCGTCGATCGGTGAAGTTCCGCCGATATCTCCTGACTTAGTTCAACGTCTACCTCAGCTGTGTAAATCGTCAAAACGACACTAGATTGGCCGATCTTCGGGTACTCGGCTTCACTGATGACTGGTTGAGGGGGTAGCGAGGAAGAAACCCGTCGAGGGGTGCTCCCGCCGGACCCAAAGAGAGAGGAGAAAAATCTAGTCTTGGTCTTTCTTCGTTCAATGACAGGGACTTGTTTGGGCTTTTCTGTCCCAGTACTATAAACCCAGTTCATGACTTCCGCAGTAATTTGAAGGGCTGTAAAGGGTGACGACGGTCAACACGGAACGGACTTTATGGTGAATAAACCACTTGCTGGTTGACTTCAAGCCCTTGATGTTCATGAATCCCATCGTACTGATGGGTCTCAGACCCCGAGGTATAGTGAGTTGCTCAGCGATGTCGGCGTCTTTGGTCAAGTGAACTAATCGCTTGTCGTCGAAGTATACACTAACTTCACGGAGGTGTCCCATGAACGTGATGGAGGATACCAGAAACCTGGTGAAATCAAACGCAGCAGGCATCGGAGCAGGTTCCCGTAGATCCATCTCGAATGTAGTCCATTGGTCGATGGCTTTAGTGGGGAGATTGCCGCGACGAGCGAACAACTCGTAGGATGTGAGTATCTCTGTGCCAAGACACAGATTGCAGAGCCGCGCGCACCTGATCTTTCTTGTCCCTCCAGTAAAACTCCATCCATTGCTCCCCAGACATGACGAAGGGCTCATCGGTGACGGAAAACAAGCTGTAGAAGCCAACACCGAACGCGCCGATCCTCTCCTCGTCCGGATTCACTTCGGCTTAATCAAGGTGTCAGCTGCGCAGCGACCCCGCGCTGGGGTCTTACGTACCGATCTTCTTCAATCGATTCCAGTCATCATCCTGGAATTGGTCACCGTTGTTCCTGAATGTCCATCTATGCACCTGGGCAGGATCGATCAGGTCAACGGAGCAGGATGAAAAGCGGAAGCCACGAACTAAAGTGGTCTTGAGATCGGGAAGGCGTTCGTCCAGCAAGGGCGGGAGCCGAACCTCGCTTGAGTTGTTTCTATCGATGTATCTCTTGGTTTCGAATCGAATCTCAACCGCCTTGGAGGAAGCGTCATCGGAGTTCTGTAGTAATTCACGGAACACTATACACTGATGATCAGAATATTCGCTTCTGCGGAGAATGTACGAGACACACCAGCGAATTCCCCGGAGTACCTCGCCAAGACCTTGTCAATAAGTGCCCGCTGATTCACTTCAACAGATTCATCGTGCCCGGAGTTCCACTGTACGTAGGTTTGTCAGAAACGAGGTATTCAATTAGGTCTGAAGCGAGGGAGAAGTTTGTCACAGGGCTGTGGATGGTGGACCGAGATTGTTGTAGTTGACCTTTCGCCTTGAGGTGAGGTTCGTCGCGGGTTGGAAAACGTGAAGAGGAGCGTACTGGAAGAATAAAGCCCCGGGGAGTTATTACCGCTGCCGTTGGAAACCCTAGGAATCAGGCCCACGCTCGTCGAGGATGCAGGGGCGTACGCCAAGTGCGCAGATTCTTGTTCGATTTTTGGCTTTCTTGTTGGTCCTTTCATCCGATATTCATTCTCCATAGGGGAGGAATTAATCGACTTGGGAAGGGTAACTGCTAGTTGCTGGTGGCTTCGGTGCACCAGTCTTCCCACTGCCCAGATCAGTGTGGGCTCTCCAGGTAATAGGGAAACGGCGAAAACCGTCCTCCAATACTATCCACCTCAACGACTGGCTGACATTCAGGTAAAAGCTCTGACATTTCGGTTTCGGGTATTCCCTAATTGTGAATGAGTGCATGGTATTTGTGAGATGACCGTAGATCATGCCTCTCGCATCTGTGCGATGTCGCAATGACTAATCAACGCAGATTCAGCTCCGGAGTTCTACCAACGAAGGCGTTTAGCGATCCACGCAATCAATCAGTATTGGCGGGGAGGTCTCACTTGGAAGATATATCCCGCGACGACATCGAAATCATCGTCATCATCCTGAACAGCGAGCGTAAGAACTGGTAACGGGAGGGAGAGATGAACGAAGACCGACACACCAAGGAGACATTATGGAACAGGCGGAGCCCAGGTTCATGACTGACGACTGAACCGGAACGGTCCATCGTGGAACTTCCGCTACCATCGGACTCTGTTTTGGAATCCGTAACCAATTGTACCGTCAGCTCTGGGAGGGTCTCGTTGTAGCTGTTCCCTCAACTATAATCATGTGGGCTAGCCGCCGCCCTGACGACCTCGGGAAACATACCCGCCCTCCAGCGCATGGTATAATACCGGACGAACACGCATTGGTTGTACTCGTTTGGAGTGGCATAGATGGGGTCGGAGGGATTCGGATCCGGCGCGTCAGAAGATGATGGAGGGCTGTAGAGCTGGGGTCCACAGTTGGTGTGAACCAACCCTTGAGTGTGCCACTTTCCCCAAACCGATGCGGAAGCGGGCGCGGCGAGGGGGACGGATGTGGAGAACTTGGACGAAAGATGGGTGCTATTGTTCGAATACGTTATCATCGCGAAATCCCTCGTCATGTCGACGCCAGTGACGAGGACAGGTTTGATATCGTTGCCGTGTCGCGCATTCCGAGCAAACATTACCCAGGAATCATAGTGGCGCTTCGTGTATTCTTCAAAGGCGGATTCGAGTTCGATGTCTTCCCGATGGGTGCGGTACTTCGTGACTAGGGCCGCCCCTTGTTTCTCTGTGAGTTCGAACGAGAAGCTGGCGCCAGGTTCCAAGAATCTAAGGTGACAGTGAGAGATGCGGTTGAGATAAAGTTCGATGAGCCTTACGAAGTCGTAGAAACTGAGGCGCCTAGACCACCCCCAGTTTCCTTGACGGTGCTCGTACAAAGGTAACCGGGCAACCGGGGTTGACTGAATATAATAGGCCCAACGTCCAACGGCTTGAAGGTGGACGGAACATCCACGCCCAGTTGACGCAGTCCTAGTGGACAACCCGCGGAGAACAGCAAATGAAAGCGACCACGACGGATGTACCCCACATCACCAAGCTTGACGCGCTTATAACTGTAAATTGGTGTTGGCTCCCTGGGGTATTCCCCACTTCAGAGAATGAAGGCCATCGCAATGAGGAGGGAAGCCGCACCACAAAGCATCCCCATTATCAAGCAAGCCCATCTGCCTAAGAACAAGTCATTAGGACTCCGAAAGGCACCGCGGAGTAGGAAGACTCACTGCTTGTATGTCCTCCATCCCGTTTGCTTGGAAGCCATGGTGAGACCTCGAAGGTTGGATAGGAAGATAAAAGCCAGCGAACACACAAAGGGCAGGGGATATATGTGGTCTGGAGCACGGGTCCGGGGTCGTTCGCCAATGCAAATCGCTATCGCGATAACGGAAACAAATCAACCCATCTGCAGATGAATGGTGATGGGCAACGTTGCGAAAGTGACAGATGGGAATCGAGTATGGCCCGTGATCTTTAGTCCACGACCGTGCTCATCATTTCTGAGATGTCGGCCCTCCCAATTGGTCGGAGCTTGGAAAGGCGGACCGAAAATGGTATAACTCATTTCCTGGATGTGACACCGAATGGAGGGTCACAGGCCACGCTGTGGCCACGTCGCTCGTTCCCGGAGCAAGCGGCGGTTCCGGGAACGATAGGGCGCAGTACCTGTTAGCATCGTCTCGCAAGCTCAGATTAAACATTGCCGAGCAGGCTGGGATAGAGCTTTGCCCGGCAGGTTCGTCAGTGACCAGCTAGCCGGGAAAATGTGGAGAACCTTTTACCGTCTAATTACCACCCAGCTGCCTGATCACAATGCCTTATGAGACACCAAGGTCCAAAAGCCGACTAGAAAACAGCCCCCTGCTCGTTAGATCTAACCGCACCAACCTGATCAGGTATAGCAAGGACGACGAGAAGCGAAAGGCTACATGCACTTTCACATCCAAACCACTTATCCACGACCCTGCCATGAGGAGGGTGCACGTCTGTGTCAGTGATGAAACAACCCCACATATCGGCCGGCCCATGAAGACGTGCTCGCCATCCTCATTCGGATTACACCTCTCGTGCTGAGTGGTCGAAACATTCGGAGTCGAATACCAAATGGAAGGGATGATCGACTCTCGGGTTTTGGAACGGGGGTGCAGATTGCTGATTCACAGGTGACCCTGCCAGCTCAGGCAAAGCAAAGCGTCATCCAGCACATGGTCAGCTTCCGGTCCTCGACTTGCACCTTGGTCCACAGACTGACCATGGGCGCCGGTTCTCGATGAGTCTCCAGCGGGGGCGAATCGGATTGTTGATGTTGAGTGTGCCCAAAGAGATTTACGATAAAATAAAGGGAGAGCTTGTGGGGAAAGCACCACATCGAGAGAATTTGGTAGAGAGCTCGGTCAACGCGTCTCACATGCGACGTGTCGCGGTCGTGGAACGAGAATGATCATTGATCGGAAATTTCCCAGCCGCGGCAGCCCTTTCCGACCGTAGAACACCGCATCCTAGTCGTGGTTCCGCGACTACGTCCTTAAATTCCTTCCCACAGGAACTCACCGATGAGATTCTCACTCAGCACTCAACTCCCGCTATCGCCATCCTCCGAGGCTAATTCGTGGCCCAAGAAGTGGGTTCGTCAGAGCCAGAAATTGCTCTTCGACGAGCCTTCCATATCTGGGAAACAGCTTCATTCACGAGGTCGAGACGCACCGCAACCCGCAGGGTGTGTCCGATACCTTTTTCTTTGGTTTAGCGGCTGTCCAACCGCCCCATGCAAAGCCATCGAAGACTTGACCGGTCACGCTTCGTAGCTCAAGTTGTTCAAGAATGTGCAATCGATACAAGAAGGTTATCCCAGCCCAAAATTGCCGTTCAGTTGTTTCGACCTCCGCAAATGCCACCTTGAAAAATTGACCTTGGTCGCCTTTTTATCCCCTCTTCCCGCCCTCCTGTGGTTTCACTGCGCGAGGAATCGAGACACCGGGCTTGGCGGTGATTCCCACCAAATCCGAAGTTTGATCAAAATCAAAATCACTTTGCGTGCTGGATGTTGTTGTTTCCGTGCAGCAAAACCCAACGGGACGGAATCCTCCCGCTCGCTGACTTATCAAGCTTCAGACTTCAAGAGCTGCACTTCCCTGGGGAATGCACCGTCGAGCGCGTATGATCTCTCATCACGGCATCTGCCAAGACTCTGGAAAGACCTTTCCGATACACTTCGCATTGTTTGGGAGGCGGTGCGGAGGTCGAAACGGTTACCAAACCCAAACCAATAGGATGCAATGGGCAGAGGCATAGACTCGACTCGCGAAATTTCTAGTATCTAGAAATATCGATGCCATGTAAAACATCAACTGTGTAAAGGAAGGACCGTTAGGGAGCAGAGACGAGTGCGCACAGGCTCTGAGCGCTTAAGCCCTCGAACGCTTGAGGTGGAGCACCACTTGCGCAAGTCCAGAGTCGGGTACTACTAACGACGATGGGTGAGCGCGTTAAAACGCTGTTGTAGCCCATGACTCTCTCATGGAGAACTCGATCTCTTGTGCGGTTCAAACCGTGGTGGTACTAGGTGAGGGATATAGGACACGACCCCGAACGTTTCACATAGAGGCGCGCGGCATCCAAGTCAAGGCGACTATCTGTGTCAGACGAGGGGACGATGATGTCGGTCAATATAGCAGTGGGGTTTGCGATGATCGCAATGATCCCGAAGGAGTACCTCCGCTCGAAGATGTTCGAGACCAGTTCGGATGGCGCCGGTGATCTACCAAAGAGCTCGACAGCGTCATCTATGGATGGGGGGGGATTGAGCAAGACCAAGACTTGGCAGTTGGTCGGGGAACGGCAAGGAGGGGCGGTGCGGTACTTGAGCTGTTTTGCTGCCCACTACGCAGGCTATGAATACATTCTCCCAGGGTTTATCTCGCAAAAACGGACCGCAACCAGGTCCGCCTTATCTATCCTTGTGACCACATGTTGCTCACAGTCAGATCGCGGCGGAAAACGTTTGTTTCCATCAGATACAAACCCCACGGAGGCTAGTGGTTCCCACTTGGAGGATTCGTACGCCCTACGGCTTGTCGGCCAGATCCGGTGATCAAATGTTCCGCAGTTCTCCTGCGCAGCCCGCAGCCATCACAGATGTTGTGAGGACACCGCGGTCACCCGCATGAAAGGGGGTGCACTGGGTGGATCCTTTTCCGCGGGCCAAACGTCATATTAAAACCCCCCCTCCCAACCCGTGCTTGCCCCTCTCCCTCACCTTCTCCGTCCACCATGGATTTCTACAGGACCAAGCAGCCCATTGCGCTGCCCGTCGATTCTGAGGACGAAAAACTCTTGAAAGACGGCAAGGAACTCGATCCTGAATTCGGCGTCGATGCTCCGCCGCAGCAACCGGAGTGTGGCAAACGCTGCTGCTTCGCGAAGGGGACCAGGGGCAGAAAGGCGATCCGTCTCGTCGGTCATTTCCTCATTCTCGGTGCTTTCTTGTATTGGCTCTGGAGGCCCTCCGTCAAGCTGTACCGTGCAGGCCCCAACTTGAACGACATACAGTTTTCCGATTTTACGGACCTCGGTGCAGTCCCTAGCACCATCCCCAAGGATTCCTTATGGGTATGCATAGCACTTCCGCCCAACAAACGTGAAAGTCTGATAGGGATCACAGGCCGGCTTCGATTCCGACGAGGAATTGGAATGTGACAAGTATGCTGAATGGTCTGAGCCGGAGGAGATTGAGCGTCCTTGCAGGAGGGGTCACCGTCACCGTCACCGCAAGTCCCGTCACCCCGACGGGCCCAGGCACCCTCACCACCCTCACCACCCTCATGGGCCTGACCATCCACACAAGCCTGACCACCCCCACGGACCTGATCATCCACACGGGTCCGACCACCCACACAGGCCGCATCATCCGCACGGGCCGCATCATCCCCACAAAGGCCACCCACACTGGCCGGGTCGTCGCCCTCGTGGTCCAAAGTACACTTCCGGTGCCACTTTCAAGCTTCCGCTTTCCGATAGTTCTCTACTCTTTTACTCCCACGGTCCATTCGCCTATGGTGGAATCAAGTTCTACCAGGATGATTCCGATTCGTTGAAGTCTGACGAAGTTGAAGTCACGATCAATGCCAAGATTTGGGACAAGGTCGCATTGGATCTCGCCAAGGTTTGCACTTTGAAGCGTGAGCACGGTGCTGGTCTCGGTATCTGGGTTGGTGTCGGGTTTTGTGTCCTTCCCTTTCGGGCGAGATCTAATAAAACGTCTCGTAGACCGAACCCGTGGAGCATGAGGATCCCGAAGAGCGCAAGAAACACGAATTGGCGTTGGGAATCTCCGTCAAGTTCCCGAAGCACCCGGATACTTTGGAAATCAAGAAGCTTCAGACCCATATGCCTCTCTTCGCTCACCTCTTCGAAGAGGCTGACCTCAGGGTCGAGGATTTGGAAGCCGCGACTCTGTTCCTCCCTATCAAAGCAGAGGTTCGAAGTTCATTCGAGTTATCACATGACATATTTGACTTACCATAAGGATTCGTAGGCTCTGAGCGTTGATCGTGGTCATCTCAGAACCGAGAATAATGCCATCGTTGGAAACTTCACCGCCACTGAGCT
>Ga0307517_10011852_pt1 | contig 12042 bp, 8 predicted proteins | sample 23_EM_MG_FD_194515 | JGI IMG/M metagenome (GOLD analysis project Ga0307517, IMG submission 194515) | Populus trichocarpa ectomycorrhiza microbial communities from riparian zone in the Pacific Northwest, United States - 23_EM | ecosystem: Host-associated > Plants > Roots > Unclassified | place... | reverse complement strand
TAATCCTTTATCGTGAGCAAATCAAAATATTAAATTCTTCTTTTGCCTTTGCAATTTTATCATAAAATAAAATAAAATGAATAAATAAAACATCCATAAAACAAATACAAACACACACCTTCACTTTTACTATATTTTTTCTTTTTTTTATATACACACTACAAATTATAAAAATTCAACAACTAAACAAAAATTACATAAACAATTTAAAAAATTTGATTTCGTTGGTGATTCACCGGTAAAAAATTTATAAAAAAAGAAATTGAGGGAGAAGTTTGGACTTAACAAATCCAAGACGCAGCACATCATCACTACCTTGCACCATTTGGATTTTCACCAAATATCCTCTAAATCACCTTCTCATACTGCAAAACAAGAGGGATAGCTGGCACAGCAGGCCCCGAACGTGTGCTGAGAATATTTTCTCTGCTAAAAAGCACACAGGTGCCACAGAAGCCACACTAGCGATGCTCACAGCTGCAGCCTCGTTGATAAATACCTTGGTCACAGCACTGACAATAGATGCCTCCAAAACAGTGCGTGGGGTCACTTTGCTAATTTGTGTTTCCTTCGCCATTGATAGACAACAATGTTGCATTCAATGGGACAGCTTTGTCACTAATCTTGATAGATTTCACACCAATGAAATACTCGGCCGAAGGCTTGCCTAGGCTGAAAGCTGAAGCTGTGCTTATTGAGTTAAAAAGAGTGGTGTATATGGGTGAGAGGTCAAATTAAGTGTTAGGAAGGAAGTTGTAAGGACTATCACCAAATATTTTGACACCCTTTGAGGGTGCAAGAGATGTTAAGCAGATTGCAAATTTTCTATTGAAGCTAAAAGCAGAAGGAGAAGGAAACGCAACTCCATCCCTTCCAATTCTGATGGGAACCAAGGGTTTCCAAAGTTTCGGCAGAGTCCAACTGAAAATCAGAAACAGAAGCTGACAAGATTAGAATCTTTAGAGTTCTGAGTTCGAGGAGTTCTGATTCAACCAGCCATCTTTGTTTATATCTTAGATTTGGATTATTACTATTAGTAGTTGTAATTTTTTTTAATAGAACTATGATGATAGGTTATAAATAGCCAAGGTATGTTGAACATTAAATAACCAATAAAATATCAAAAATCAAAAACTTTTACAGAGTGTGCGTTTCCATTAAATTCCAACAACACCAGTAGCAATATCCTGAAAAAAAATCTTGGGGCACAAGAGAATAGGAATCGTGGCACGGACACTTCCCTGCTAGGGTTTGACCTATTTGTCTGCGGCTAGTTCGCAACTCGTGGCAATGCTAGTCACGGTGTTGTCAAGCGTGAGACCGCAAGTGCTGTTGTTGCAGTCTGGTCTGGCCCCTGAGAAGCAATCACCACAACCATGAGCTCTAGCCAATGAGCAAAGGGCTGAGCCCCGAAGTGCTGGACGGTATGTAGAGGACACATAATTTTGGTCACAGTCAACCCATAGGAATTGGTCACCAAGATCAACAACAAGGTTAACGGGGAGCTGAGAGGTGCTTTGTTTAGAGAGCAACTATCCTTTGTAACTGGAACAACTAGAGCCTTGTGTACTTACTAGAGAATAATCATTCTCATTCAATAACCCTAATTTTTCTTCTTTTTTTAATTCTCTATTTATTTTCATAAAAATAATAATATAAAAGGCTTGTAAACTTCAAATTTCAAAATATCTGAACATACAAAAAGGAGAGAAAAATGGCTCTCGTCTCCAGGATTCAAACCCATAATCTCATGCCTTTTTCTTGCCCGAGTATAATAATAATTACTTTTAAAAATAATTTTTACTTAAAAATATTTTAAATTAATATTTTTTTTTATTTTTAAAATTTAATTTTTAACATCAACACATTAAAACAATTAAAAATATATAAAAAAAATCATTTAAAACAAAAAAAAAATTCAATTTTTTTTAAAACACATTTCAAAATCGTTCCACAGGCTCCTAAGTTATAATACTTTAATTGTTATTAAATGATTAAAAAATATATATTAAGGTTTTTTATTAAACTATGGGTGAGTGTGTTTAATTTTGGATATAATCGAGCTATTAAAATATTTTGGCGGACCACCAATCTCAAAATAAATAATTTAAAAAAAAACAACCAATTTTGGATGTATATGTGATTTTTTGCATCATTGAGAGACACTAAGCCACTCAAAATAACCTTGTGGATGATGAATGAATGCAGGCTAACTTGTTACACAAAACTGCCTTTCAGAAATAAGACAATTTTAGCGACAATAGCAGAATTATAGCAGCTAAATCAGACATCCTCAGAATAAAAGAGAATGTGCCTGTTCTTTTCCCTCACAGTGACAAAGGGTGTGTGTGCTAATTGTTTTATACAGAAAAATCGAGTTGTCCTAGACTTGCCTATTTCTTCCATCATTTAATTAGTCTACAAAATTGAAGTCCAGAAAGCTTCATGATATACAGAACTATCAATCGTTGGGTGCCCTTACCTTCAGAACTGGCAAGGACATCTCCCCATGTTTTATAGAGTTAGCTTTGCCACTTGATGCACCTCAATGGCTTTTATGACCAGTATTTGTGTTAACACAGAATAAAGCCTAGGAATCTGCAACGCACAACATCATCAGATAAATTTCATATAAAATCAAAACAACATTGATTATTAACACAAAATCCATTGTTAAGGAGAAGAATGTTGGTAAGAAATACAATACATGGTGAGTATGAAGCAGTGGACATGGGAATTCAAGTAAAAACAACCTAGTAGTGGATCCACTCAAATGATCCCAGAAAAAGAATTTCATAATCCATAACGATTCTGCTTATTGGACTGGGAATGGTCCAACATGTATAGAGATGGCCAAAATCTCAAGTTCTAGACTTTTATGATGAGAATCCCATTAATTTTGGGTGCCTTTTGAATAATAAAAAATTATTTATGACGGACAGGCTAGCTACTTTATGATCAGAAAATGGTAGACCTGGTTTTATGTCTCCTTGAGGGCTGAAATAAAGGATAGTTTACCTAGCATGCTATAGTTTTATACCAATTGCCCCTGATATGGCAACTTCACATTGTGTTGTTTTGGTAAAAGCCTAAGTGACTTATTTTTACCCCTAAGAATTCTTTAAAACCTAGAAAATGTCATGGATTAAAAATTTAGTAAATGCCATCTCATTACTTCTACTTCTATTTTTCCCCTCTTGCTCCTCTTCTCTTGTTTTTTTTAGTTGAAAAATCAAATAAGGTATTTCATCCCTGGCTATGTACTTCTATAATTAGAATCACACTTCAGCGGTAATGCGTGAAAAGGAAGCCCGAAAAAATCAGCCAGTGCCATCTCAGAAATCTGGTGTTATTACTAGAAACCAAGACATTTCTTCTACTTCTTACCCCTCTGAGGCAAAAGTAAGTTCAGTCCCACCAAAAGCAAAATCTTACTGTGAGTGGGTTCGCTGGGTTAAGGGTGGGGGTAATTAGCCAATAAAATGAATTTGGTTCCCTATGTCAGCTTCCTTTCCGACAAGCAAAGCACTCTTTCAATACGAGGATCGTCCTTAATCAATTTCACCCAAACATTAGATGCTATTGCTCACTTTCATAATCACACTGAGCAATGATTAAATATTTTTCCAAAGTGAGATACCATTTAAGAACTTCAAAAAAGTTTGGAATGTCTATCTATAAGTAGAGGAATTCAATTACAAAAGGCTTGCTTTAAGTTGTATTTTGCACCCAAAGAGCACCTGAACCACATACCTTACTTATTTGGCAAGAAGGCATGACCACAAAAGTAAGTTCACTTCTGGGATGAACCATTGTTATGACCAGAACCAGACTTTCCTCCATTGCTAATGGCATCACTTGTCTTCACCCGTCGATAAAAGAGAACATATGCAGCAGCTGATTTCACATCTTCTTCATTTATAGGTGATATGTGGGTGTCATCAAAGTTGTACCACCTGTTCTCGTCCAGAAGCTGCACAATACAGGTATAAATAAAAATAAAGAGATTAAAAAAGAAGAAAAGGAATGCATGCTGAATCCTAAAAGTTTAAGAAATGAACCAATCACTGGAAAGCCCATGGCCCCACGATTAGATCTAGAAGCAGAAACTGGATAAACAGAAATGTTCTGTCAGCTTAGCTCCTAAATCTACTAATCACAACACATAAAGACTTGAACAGACTACCTTATCAAACACATGAATGAGCTGTAGAAAGGTCTTAATGCCCAAACATTTTATCTAACTTCAAATTAATTAGCACCACTATTGAACCTTTCTTTGGAAACTGTCAATACTAGCCAATAATATGAGCTGCACACCAATCTTCTAAATCATACACCTATTATCAGTTCCTTCCATGCTCACCTTGATATGTGCAGTGTAGTGCCCACTTCCCATGCCACCATAATGGTTGGTCAATGCATAAAGTTCATAGAGTTGACGTTGAGTGTTGTTCTTGTTGGCTATGTACTTTGTCAAGTCAAAGTCATGAATAGGAAAGTTGACAAAAGTTTCTAGTTTATGCTTCATTGATCTGCTAAACGAAAACCTTTTCAAATGGATGACTAACACTTCTGGAAGCCTCCATAAGTCAAGCTTTTTACTTGCTTGCCGTCGCTCCTTACATTTTGGGCAGTACCTGCATCAGATATATTCACACTAATTTTTTAGTGCAATGCCTTTACCTTCAACATGTGAACAATACATAATTCTATGACATGCAAATGCACAAGGAAAATGCCAACTAATGATATTCCATTAAGGATTGGTCTACATTCAAATAAAAAATTGCATGTGGGGGAATAATAGACACTAACCACATATCTTCAGGCACCAAAGGCTCTTCACGCAGAAAAGCTTCTAGACAGGTGTACAAGGAGAGAGGTTCAGTACGAGCCTTCTTATTCACGGGTCCATACTTGAACACTTCAGGCAAGTTTTCCAAGTAATGAGTATCATACTTTTCTAAGAGCTCCCGTGACCAATCAACATATACAAGTACTGATGTTGATGTTGAGGATAATTTAATTGCCTTGTCTTCTCCCACAGAAAGATCAACGCATGCATTACTTTCCTCAACCAACTGGAGAGGTAGTTTGAATAATGTTACTGCATTACCATCCTTGTTCACTGAATCTGACATAGAATTACTACACGCTTCACCAGAACTGCTGTCACGGCGCTTTTCTGATGCCGCCAAAGACAGGCAAGGCTCAGAAGTATCAGCTTCTCTCAAACTTTCAGATCTTAACAAAGGCGAGAGCATTGTGTTAACTACTGTCTGTATGTCACCTCTTGTAATTACTTCATCACGCGAGATCAGAGAGACAAGAGGTGTTCCAAAGGGTTTCCAATGTTGAGCAGCCTGTGTAGCACCCATTTCCCTGTCATTCAATTAATAATTAAGAGATCCAAACAGATGCATACACAAGCAAGTACAAACAGATAGAAATATAAAGCAACTTAATGCACAGCGCCTTCCAGACAAACAAAGGCAACAATTGGTGTAGGGTATGAATATCCAGATCAGATAATACATACTGTTCTTGGCGGCGATGAATCAACCTAATCAGAAGTGTTTTCTTCAGAGACTTTGGTATCTTGTAGGCAACAAGGTGGTCATCATCTTTGATCATGGAAAGGGATATTAAGGGGTCTTCTAAAAATCTTTGAAACAAATGGTTCCGTACCTGTGAACAATATGTTCCAATAAGTCAAGCCAAGGAATTGCACATCCATAATTTTATGAACGTGAGTAACAACAGTCAATGCTATTAACCTCAGCAAGTTTAAGGTCTTCATTATTCTTCAAGGAACAAGCACTGCTAAGCGCATTGATCAAGTCCCTGCATCGCCCCTGCTTTGGAACAGTCACAGTGCAAGAAAATGGCAGGGCACTTCCATCACAAGTAAAAATCGTAACAGTCATAGAACGTGTAGTGGTGGATTGAAGTGGCAAAGAGAGGTACATAAAGGGATCGAATGTAACAGAGATTTTATGGCACTCAGGGCAAACCAAAGTCGACTTGTACTGGCCCTGTGAATAGTGAAACAGTCAACAGTACAATTTAGCATGAATTTAGAACAGCAAAAACAGTGGAATGAGGGCAATTAATTGGTGTATGTGTCCACATGGAAGCATAACAATTAGCACATCTTTAGTATGAAGCAAGAATACCAAGCTTCACATCAAAGAATTCCTTGAAAAATTTGTATAGGTTGAATTTTGTGGATTTTGGAACGACACTGAATTCAATCACTCACCTGCACCAGTACATCCTCATATGACCCTGTCTTGACCTGCCCTCAATGATTGGCATATTTATCTTAATATTTTTTACTCTTCCTACAAATTGCAATCACCTCTTATTTAACCATTTCAAGCATTTTCCAACATTCATCTTAATATTCCTGCTGTATATTTTATTAAAAATTGCATCTTCACCACGAAGCATGGATTACCACATCATGAATCTAGCGCAGGCCTAATCACAATTATATAGAATGTACCCTTCAACAAACTAGGGATCCATACTTGCATGATACCCAGCAATGTTTCTTAATTTCACCACCCTGGGTGCCAGAAATGGTCACATTGAGGCGCCTTTACTCAAATCAAACTAACACCTCCATTCATGTTGCTAGGATTATGATACATGAACTCTATTTTAGTCCTGCTTGGATGAAACCTTGTACTCTAAAATGCTTTTCCATAACTCTAAATCTCTTGTTTTCCCCAACTTTGGTTTCATGGTTATCAAAACTATTTCATAAGAAAAAAACCATGCACAATTATTTGGTGTGCCTGTGCGTGTGTGCATCATTTAGCTGCACACTATCAAATACCATCCTATATATGTCCGGTCAGTTCATCCAAGACCAAAAAAACCAAGGATTTGATGTAAGCAAGTTTGAGTAATCATTATAATATGCACCTGGCAAACATCAACAATTATAGAATCATTACGAGCAATATGATTTGCCCAATACTCATCAGCAACTTCTTCATCTGGACGACCATCAGCATCTTTAGACTTTTTATAAGGCTTGTGTTTAACACGATTCAGATCTTCATGGAGACCATCTAAAAGAAATGCTAAAAGCTCCTGCAATGATACCCACCATTTAGCTTACACAAACTGTGCATAATCCATAGAAAATGCAACAACACAGACCATTAGTGAAAAGTTCATTGCACTTGAGAACCTGAGAATCATGCTGATTGTAGCCACTAAATTGAGGTGCAAATCGAGCCAACTTCATTTTAAATTGTCGAGGAGCAATTGCTGTTCGTCCAGGTGCCCACAGCCTTCGAAGTAACTCACCAAATGCTAGAGCGAGCTCACCCTACAAAACAGCTGACTCAATTCAATAGAGTATTAACAGAATAGTTCAACAATGACTTGCAATACTTAAATAGCTGAATAAAACTTCCATCAATAAAAAATCACTCCTAATATAATCCATCCATTAAAAATAATTTCCATTCAATCATTCTTAGTGATAGATGAGCTTTGCATCTCACTGTTTGACCTAGAGGTCTATTGATTGGCTGGAACTCATTTCCAAGGTAAGCTACATAGGTATCCAACAGCCATATCAATGTAGCCAAAAAAAAAAAAACACAACAACGAGGGGGTTTGGGGGGGAGAATCTTTCCTTACAGTTTTTAAAATCGGCCTTCTATTTTATCATTGATGAGAAATATCTTCAGTAAGCAAGCAATGTGTACAGGAAACTCAAACATGGACTCAAAAACATCAAAATTATGTAATTAAAAAAATTGCTCAAGCGCCAAGTTCTGGCTGGACAAAGAACTTAAAAAATCCATTCACTCAAATTTTGTGTCCCTGATGCCATTATTTTTATCATTTCTATGACCTTATTTTTACCGCAGTCTCAAAAAAATCATGTATCTCACAAAGAAGCTACAAAAAATTAGTAACAAAGCATGTTTCCATGCTACAAACATTATTATACAGAAGGTAGAAAACAGCAATGTGTGGGATGCAGAGATTTCCCAGGAAGTCCACAGATACATCTGTAAGCCTTCAAATATATGCTTGTACATTGCAGTACACAAATTTTGAGTGAAAACATATGCCGTCCCTTTATTAATTTAAACAATAGTTCATATGCCTATAAACATTTTAGGTCGCTGAGCCCACCAAGTTTGAAAGGGGCTCAAATTAGTTAAGAAGCTCTACTTGTGAATGGTACAAATGAAAGGTTTTATCTATTTTATACCTGACATAAAGTAAGTACCAAACTACCAATCACTGCCATCTGATCTAAACAACTCAAGAAAAAAAAAATAAGCATGAACACAACCTATGAAAGAAACAACAGACTGTACTTCCAAAAAAAGACGGTTATATTAATCAAAAAACAAATTGCCCCTCAATCAACATCTGAACTCATGCATGGCATAAAAGAAAACTGTGCTATTTATCAACAAGACACTAGATGATATCTAACAAACTCAAAACTAAGAAATTTTTGCTATCCAGTGGTACCTTTTCACTCAGAATTTTAAGTATTTCAAAATCATGCTTGGAAGAAAATAAGCATGATTTATACTGTTCATCAATTATCAAACTTACCACCATACCGAGTGGGTTTTGCCAATTTATCTCTTGATGATAATCCTCCCGAAAATATTTGGCGAACTCTGATGTGTGAACAAGACATTGTATTGCACTATTCATAAAGCATGTGTTCCCTAGGTTCTGCAACCCAATCAAGCCACCAGAAGACCCCCTTGTAGTAACAGTACTGATCCCATATGTGTTATCCAACTCCCTACCTTGAGATGTCAGATTCAGACTTTGTGATAGCTCTGTGCTGCCGCCTCTAGAAGCACCCCTGCTTGCAGATAAACCTCCTGCAATGGATAAGCTTGACTTAGAAGGCTCTAAAAGAAATGAACTAGCTTCCTTCACAGTAGATCCATTGCCCTGGGCAGATCTTATAAAACGACTCAATGCAGTACCATTGGCATTGTTATGAACCTCCACCAGAATCTGTATATGGTTAGAGAACAAAAGAAAAGTCAAATGTTAAAATAAGAAAGTAACAAGTAGTTTACACTATGGCACAGTACAAGAAGACTTACATCCTGATCCATCTGTAAGTTGGCGTCGTCAAGTGTTCTATCCATGTCATTCATCAAAGCATGTTTACGTTGGCCATAGTAATCCCAAATGCATACCTGTAAGAAAGAATACTAATTGATAAGAAATTGAATACGAGGAATAATTCAACATATCTTCACAAGAAACTTACCATCTATATTTCAAAATATAAAAATAAATATCTGGGGTGTTTTCAAGCCTTTACCTGCTCTAAGTTCAGATCAAAAAGCTCACAAGCTCTTTTGTGAAGCTCTCCTATTGTCTCCTGTGAAAATGATTCAGTTTTTGATAAGCAATCACAAGATATACATGGGGAACATTTCATAAGATGAAAACTTACAATTGAGACTTTAAACTATTACCACTCAAATTGTAGTATTCAAATTCCAAACGCCATTTAGAACCGATACATTGGCTCTAATTATTTATTAGTTGTAATAATCCAATGTTGAAACTGCATTTATTTGGCGAACAAGGTATGCAATTTCAAATTTATGTCTATATCGCTGCAACAATTCCAACATAGTAGTTATAGAGGTGGTCAGGGTAATGAATTTGATGAAGAAATGACAATTTTGTGGTGGATTTAGGGTAACAGTTGTAGGGGGTGATGATGTGATACTCACGATGAGATGGGGCAACATTGTTGTGATGGTGTAAACATAATGTCAAGTGTTAACATTTTTAGAAATTTCCTTTTATTTACTAGTTTTTTTTAAGTGTTCTCGAGAATTAGTTTATTTCCAGAAACACACCCAATACTGATTTCAGAAACATTCTCAAAGTTACTCGAAAGATCAAGTGTTGAAATTTTGGATAGTCTATGCTAATTGAGTCGTCAAACATGTTCTTAAGTCAAGTTACAACAAAATGAGTAGCTCGATAAAGTAGTAAATCATGAAAGATTTCAATTCATACCTTCTTGCTAATTCTTATTGTACTCTGATCACCCTTCGGCATAACAAATAGCCGAAGACGGAGAGGATACACCTCTACAGCATACTCTGTCTGAGAAAGACCTGAACTGATTACTTTCCGAGCCAATGCTGGACCACCTCCATACCTATACCCAACAGCGCCAACATATTATAACAGCATTTCCCCCATTTTAGTTTTTCCTCCAAACAACAGTGGCCCATTGAAAGATGCAATTTAGCAATCTTTTATTGCTTGTGATGATGGGAAGGCAATAAAAAAAACTCCTACCTATGTTCTCTATTCATGTTGGCAGTAGCTATTTAATATGGGTATTGATCATAAAAATCCTAGCAAACATTAAGATTATAACCACTGATCCTGGTGTAAATAATGGAATTCAAAAATGCAAAGACTGAAAACAAAATAGAACAAGAGAGTAATGTCATGTTTTTTGTTCTTCCACAATTTCATACACAACTCACCACGAATACAACTGGTTCCAAACTTCTTGTGGAAGCAATATATAATCTCGGCCTTCTAATAAAGTATCATGAATCTCAAAGCCAACATTTGACTCCTCAGAATTTGCGTCATGTATCAAGTCAGAATTATCAATACTAGCAGGCCTTCTTGAAGAACTAACCGCGTCACAATTCTCTAACATAGATGACCCATCATTAGTAACATTCGTTTGTTCTTGGTTCACATAATCAATCCAATGTTGCCACCATCTATTATAACCAACAAAAAGGTATATCAGCAACCTTATTAATAAAAAATTACCAGCGGAAACTCAATTCAAAAAACACCTTCCATTCTCTACCACACACACAATGAACAACATTACTAAGTAAATTCCTAAGTTCTCACTTGGCACCTAAACAATAAAAGTCTCTTACTTCTAAAAAAAGACTTGAAACATACATTTTTAAGAAATTTCAGATAGCTAAAGACCTATTTTTATAGTAGAAAACAACAAAATAAAACAAGCCCACTTTGCACTTCTAACATTAAAAACTTCTTAACACTAAAAGAATCCAAACATCAGGAGAGAAAAAGACTTGAATTTAACTCTTTAAATCAAAACTTTGATATTTTTTAATTCACAAACTTCATAACACTAAGAACCCACACAGAGAAGAAAAATAAAGAAATTAATGTTACCGTTGAGTGATTAAATAAAAGCTATCGCCTTCTTTACTATTATTTTCTGAAGTAATTGCAATGTCTCTAATCAAAACCCTCTCTTCTTCTGGTGTCCGCTGTGGCCCGCCGCAACTATTGTTGCACTCCACCGTCAACTCCTTCATCAGAGAAGAAGAGAAATGATTCCTTTCTTCGATCTACTGATTTGTGAAATTTTCTCTTTCGTTTTTGGTTTCCCTGGTTTTTGTTTTTGTTTTCTCGGTAACCAAACAGAGAGCGAGAAAAATATCAAGGGGTTTTAATGTAATGTCATTTTGAAGTTTGTTAGAAAACTTGTAAATGGGTTGATTTTTCTTCTAAATGGGTCGGTTTTAACTTCGATGGTTAAGGAGGGTTATTTCACCCCATCCAATAGATACTCTTTTCCAACCTATCTGAAAAAAAAAAACACACACACACACACGCAAACACCTGATATTATATGATTTTTAAAATTAGTATATCAAAATAATTTAAAATATATAAAAAAAATATTAATTTTTAATAAAAAAATTAAAATTTTAAATAATACAGTGCAATTCTCAAACATTCTCAAAATAGTGTTTGACACATCATTCTCTAACTCCATTAGAAATTAGATTATGAAAAATCTGAAAACTTATTTTTATTAAAATAATATTTTAAAAACAAAATTAATATTTACACCATTAGAATTAATTAAATTCAATCAATCAATTTTCACTAAGTTAATAATTTATTCGGATTAACTAAAATTTTCTTCAAAGTTAAGTTTAAATCCTACATTTACATTTTTTTACCAAATCTTCAAATTGAATTAGATTT
>Ga0307517_10011851_pt1 | contig 12042 bp, 11 predicted proteins | sample 23_EM_MG_FD_194515 | JGI IMG/M metagenome (GOLD analysis project Ga0307517, IMG submission 194515) | Populus trichocarpa ectomycorrhiza microbial communities from riparian zone in the Pacific Northwest, United States - 23_EM | ecosystem: Host-associated > Plants > Roots > Unclassified | place... | reverse complement strand
TAGGTACCGAGCCTGGAGTTGAGTTCGACCGGATTGGCCAGCACCTGCGCGGTCGAGTAGGCGGTCGGCGCGGTGGGCAGTACCAGGGCGTCGATATTGCCAAAGGTGCGCTCGGCGATGCGCCGCAGCGCCTGCAAGCGATAGAGCGCGGCAAACGTATCCGCCGCGGTCAGCCGCGCGCCGGCTAGCGTGATCTCGCGCGTGACGGGATGGATCGAATCCGGCGACGAAGCCAGGAGATCGCGGATCACCAGAAAACGTTCGGCGACCCACGGTCCCTCGTAGAGCAGCCGCGCGGTCTCATAAAACGGTTCGAGGTCGAATTCGACCAGCGTTGCACCAAGCGACGTCCAGCGCTTCAGGGCCTCGCCATAGGCTTTCTCCGAGGCCTTGTCGCCGAAGAAGATCAGTTGACCGTTGCGGGGAACGCCGAGCCGCAACTGTCCAGGCAATGATGTGACTTGGCCGAGCAGCCGGTCACGCGAAAACGGATCGGCGCCATCGGGGCCGGCCATTGCAGCCAGCGCCGTCATGGCGTCGTCGACGGTGAGCGAGAACACCGAAATGCAATCCAGGGTACGGCAGGCCGGCACCAGGCCGGCGTTGGAAATCAGCCCGAGGCTCGGCTTCAATCCGACGATGTTGTTGAGCATCGCCGGCACGCGGCCACTTCCTGCGGTGTCGGTGCCGAGCGCCAGCGGCACTAACCCTGCGGAAACCGCAACCGCCGATCCCGAACTCGATCCGCCCGGAATGAGGTCAGCACGCACCGGATTGACGGGAATGCCATAGGGCGAGCGCACGCCGACCAAGCCGGTGGCGAACTGATCGAGATTGGTCTTGCCGATGATGATGGCGCCGGCCGCGCGCAGTTTGGCGACCGCGGTCGAGTCATGCGACGGCGAATTGGAAAAGGCCGGGCAGGCGGCCGTGGTCGGCAAGCCCAGCGCGTCGATATTGTCCTTTACCGCGACCGGCACGCCAAGCAGCGGAAGCGACGCTATGTCCTTCGAGCCGAGGGCTTCGGCCTCTGCCAGCGCGTCCTTTTCGTCGCGCAGGCTGATGAACACCGCGGGATCGTTGTGATCGCGGATGCGCTGATAGCTGCGCGCAATCGTCTCGGCCGGCGTCATGGTGCCGGCGCGGTGCGCAGCGACGATCGCAGCAACGGTTTCGGTCAATTGAGGCCTCGTCCTTTGGCTTGGCTGAGCATTGTCGCGATCGAATTTGCCTCAGCGGTGATCTATCCGCATTGAAGCAAGCGATGTGCCATTGTGTACATTACCAAGGCAGTCGACGCGCTCTAAAAAGCCATGCAATATCTGGTGCTTAAATGAAGTATCTGGAAATGGCGACGATCCATCGCGAGGCATGGCGCTCGATGTTTGCCTAATCTATAGGCAGCGCGGCCAGCTCTGAGTTCGCTATCGAACCGGAGCAAGCGCCTTCCTTGGCCAGCTTTCGATGTAGTCCAGCAAATGTCCGGTCGCGGCGGCGGCGGCCTCGGCATCGCCACGCGCGATGGCGCGGGCGATCTCGACGTGATGCTCAACGCCTTCGGTCGGCAACGTCCGCCCATGATGCATGAACCAGAAGCGGCGGTTCAGGGTGGTGATCAGCTGCATCATGGATGCTGCGATCGGATTGCGGCAAGCGGCGAGACAGAGATCGTTGAAGTCGGCGTCGAGTCCGGCAAAGCCATTGAAGTCTCCGCTCGCGAGCGCGGCGGTCATCGCGTCGGCGATCCGCTCAAACGCTTGCCGCTCCCCGACATTGGCCCGAATGGCCGCGGTGCGGACCACCAGGATTTCGACCGGACGGCGCGCCTCGATGACGTTCAACTCCTCGTCGGGCCGGCTGTCGGCGACGATGCAGCCGCGCCGCGGCAGGATCTGCAGCAGCCTTTCGCGGGCAAGCCGCTGCATGGCTTCGCGGACCGGCGTGCGACCGATGCCCAACTGCTTCGAAAGTTCCGCTTCCGAGACCACGGTCCCCGGCGCGAGCTCCAGCGTTGCGATCATTTCCTCAAGCGCCCGATAGGCGCGTTCGGGCAGGTTCGCGAGGTCGTTTCGCTTGGGGGAAGGCTTTTTGGGGCGGCGCATGCTGCTTCATAGCACGGCGATTGACGTCGGTCGATTGATATACTACTGATATATTAGATGTCGACGACGCTTGCGTGGATTGCCGTGCATGCGGAAGGAATGGGGAGGAAGGAAAACATGACGCTTCGCCCACCGGTCACGGATTGGAGCAGCGACTGGGATCATCTCGATCCGTCGTGGCTGTCCGATCCCTATGCGATATGGCGCGACTTGCGCGACACATGCCCGGTAGCCCACACCGGCCGGTATAGCGGCGTATATTTCCCGACCCGCTACAGCGATATCCGTGAGATTGCCTACGATCCCCGCCACTTCTCGTCACGCCGGGTCGTGGTCCGCGAAGGCGACTATCGCGTCAACTCGCCACCGATCACATCCGATCCGCCGGATCACCGTCCGCTCCGGATGGTGCTGATTCCGCCGTTCACGCCGCAGGCCGTAGCCCTGCTCGAAAGCCAGACCAGAGGCGTCTGCAACGAATTGATCGATGTCTTCATCGATCAACGCAACTGCGACGGCGCGGTCGATTATGCGCAACACATTCCGGTGCGGGTCATCGCTCACATGCTCGGAATTCCCGCAACCGATGGCGACCGCTTCCGTGGCTGGATCACGATGGCCTTGCAGGATGGCATCACCAATCAGGACGTACTGAAGCAGGCGGAGGAGGAGATATCCGGTTATTTTGCCGAGCAGATCAAACTGCGCCGCGGCCAACCAGGCGACGATCTCGTCAGCTTCCTGATCGGGGCGCGGCAGCCGAACGGCGAGCCTTTCTCCGACCATCAGGTGCTCGGTGCGCTGCGCCTGCTCCTGATCGCCGGCACCGACACGACGTGGAGCGCGATCGGCTCGGCGATCTGGCATTTGGCGACCGTGCCAGCCGACCGCGAACGGCTGGTCAGGGAGCCCGAACTGATTCCGACCGCGATCGAGGAATTGCTGCGGGCCTATGCCCCGGTGACGATGGCGCGCGAAATCGCCGATGATGTCACGGTCGGCGGTTGTCCGATGAAGCGCGGCGAGATGGTGCTGCTGTCGTTCCCGGCGGCCAATCGCGATCCCGAAAAATTTTCCGATGCGGACAAGGTCGTGATCGATCGCCAGGAGAATCCACACGTTGCGTTTGGGCTTGGTATCCATCGCTGCATCGGCTCCAACCTCGCACGCATGGAGATGCGGGTGGCGGTAGAAGAGTGGTTGCGGCGAATTCCGGAGTTTCGGCTCGATCCCGCCCGGCCGATGACCTGGTCCCAAGGCACCGTGCGCGGACCGCGCCTGCTGCCCATCGTGTTCGGCTAGATCGTTCGACAAGGAACTGGAGTTAGCGATGTCATTTTCATTCGACCGCCGCCACGATATCCTGATCGCTGCGTCGCCGGAGGCCGTCTACGACTACGTCTGCAATCCCAACTCCTGGCCGGAATGGCTGGCGGCCTCGCACCATATCGACGGAGCGGATCGCGCGCTGGCGGCCGGCGAAACCTTTCGCGAACAATGGCATATCCGGCGAGGCGAAGTGATCCTGAACTGGGAGGTCATCGAGAGCGATCGTCCGAATGCCTGGACCGTGCAGGCCGTAACCGATTTCATCGGCCCGATCGTGATTCGCTACACCTTCGAGCGCACCGGCGACGTCACCAAATATACCAGGCACTTGCGTAATCCCGCCCGTCCCTCCGCGCCGAGCGAAGAGCAACTCCAGCGCATGGACGAAGAAGCGATGATCGGATTGGGCAATATCAAGCGGTACGTCGAGCAACGTTGGGTGTCCCAATCGGTGGGGCAACGGGCATGAGCGCCTGCATCACGGTGCGGGTGGTGGCGGAAAAATGCCAAGGCCATGCCCGCTGTCACGCGCTCGCGCCGGAACTGTTCGAGCTAGACGAATTTGGCAACGCTCGGGAGATGAGCCGTACCCCGGTCCCGCTCGAACTCGAAGACAAGGCGTGGACGGCGCAGTCCAATTGCCCTGAAGGTGCAATCATAATCGAGGATGGCCCGGCGAATTGAAGGCTGGAGGCGCATAGCCGCGCTCTGGCGTGGCCAAGACGTATTGCCCAAACCCGTGGTTCTCGCGTAGAGCAAATTGCCCGCCTCCATAGAGGGGCACGCGAGGAAACCGATGACGACAGCTGCCGATTCACGCCGCCACCGTCCCGAAACGCTGTTCGCAAAGCCCGCGATATCGGCCGAGCGTCGCGCCGACGGCAGTATCATCGTGAAATCGACGGTGGTCTTGAAGGAAGGCGCGAGGTGCGTCGGCGACTGGCTCGAATACTGGGCCAGAGAGACGCCGGAGCAGATTTTCGTCGGCGAGCGCAACAATGCCGACGCGCCGTGGCGGACCGTTACCTATGCCGACGCGTTGCGGCAGGTTCGCTCGGCGGCGGCATGGATCCTCTCCCTAGGATTAAGCGCGGAACGACCGCTGGTGATCCTGTCCGACAACAGCGTCGACCATGCGCTGTTCGCACTGGCCGCCCAGCATGTCGGGGTGCCCTCGGCGGCGGTCTCGCCGGCCTATTCGCTGATGTCCCGAGACTTCGACAAGCTCAAGGGCATGGTCAGTCTGCTGCAGCCAGGCGCGATCTATGTCTCCGGCACCAAGCCGTTTGCCGCGGCGCTGGCGGCGATTGCGCCGTTGCATCGGGCCAGGATCGTTAGCGGCGATGCGGGTGATGCCGACGCAATTTCGTTCCGCAGCATCGTGGCCACGCCGGAAACGCCTGATGTGGCACGAGCGTTCGCGGCGATCACGCCGGACACGATCGCAAAGTTCCTGTTCACCTCGGGTTCGACCGGTACGCCGAAGGCTGTGATCAACACCCAGCGCATGCTGACGTCGAGCCAGCAGGCCAGGGCGCAGACCTGGACGTTTCTCGACGATATCAGCGACGATCTCGTGATCCTCGATTGGCTGCCCTGGAGCCATACGTTCGGCGCCAACCACAATTTCAATCTGGTGCTGCGCAATGGCGGCACGCTCTATGTCGATGGCGGCAAGCCCGCACCGGGCCTGTTTGCGACCTCGCTGGCCAACTTACGCAGCGTGATGCCGACGGTGTATTTCAACGTGCCGCGTGGCTTTGACATGCTGATCGCGGCGTTGCGCGCTGACGAGGAACTATGCGGCAGGTTTTTCAGCGAGGTGAAGTTCGCATTTTATGCCGGTGCGGCGCTGCCGCAGAATCTCTGGGATGCGCTGGAAGAACTCTCGATCAAGACCGTCGGCCGCGCGCTGCCGATGGTGTCGGCCTGGGGTTCGACCGAAACCTCACCGCTGGCGACCGATTGCCACTTTCAGGCCAAACGTTCCGGCAATATCGGCGTGCCGATTCCCGGCACCGAACTGAAGCTGGTGCCGTCGGGCGACAAGCTCGAAGTCCGCGTGCGCGGGCCCAATGTGACGCCGGGCTACTGGAAAGCGCCGGAACTGACGGCGCAGGCGTTCGACGCGGAAGGCTTCTATCAGATCGGCGATGCCGTGACGTTTGCCGATCCCGATCGTCCTGAACTCGGATTGTTCTTCGACGGCCGCGTCGCCGAAGATTTCAAGCTCAATTCCGGTACCTGGGTCAATGTCGGAACCTTGCGCGTCGCGGCTATTGCGGCCCTGGTGCCGCTGGCGCTGGACATTGTCGTGACCGGCCATGGCGGCGACGAAGTGCGCTTTCTGGTATTCCCGAACATCGCTGCCTGCCGGGCGCATGCCGGCCTCGCCGACAGTGTCGACGTCAAGGACGTGATCAGCCATGGCAAGGTGCGCGCGACGATCGCGCAGGGGCTCGCCGGACTGAAGACGCAAAGCAGCAATTCCTCCGGCCACGCCACGCGCGCTTTGCTGTTGGCCGAACCTGCTTCCGTCGACGGCGGCGAGATCACCGACAAGGGCTACATCAACCAGCGCGCGGTGCTGACCCGGCGGGCAGGTGCGGTAGCGATCCTTGATGACGATAAATCCGCCGCATGGGTCGGTTGCGCCGGCTAAGTATCAGCTAGTTTCGCTTCGGAAAGTTCGCGCCTGTACGCCTCGATCAGCCGCGCCAGCATTTGAAAAAATGCCGCCCGCTCGAGCTTGCTGAGCGGGGCGAGCGTGTGTTCATTGAAGATATCGCCGAGCCGGCTTGCCTCAGCGGCCCGCCTTTGTCCGGCCGCGCTGAGCGAAAGTTCGACCGCGCGCTTGTCGCGCGACGATCGCTTGCGCTTCATGATGCCGGCCTCTTCCATACCAGACAATATCTTCACGAGGTTGGGGAGGTGCATCTTGAGCACGGCGGCGAGTTCGCTCTGCGTCACGGCTTCGTTGTCGCGCACCGTCATCAGGATGGAATATTCGACCGGCGATAGCCCCAGCGATTGGAAGTGGCGGAAGAAGGCTTCGAAATTCAGAAGCTGCAGGATCCGGATCATGAACCCGGGGGTCTGCCGCAACGCGCTCAGATCGAGCGTTGCTTTCTTCTCATCGGCGGGTTCAGCCAGGGGAGATTTTTTCGCCGCGGAGCGGCTGCGGGGCGCTTGCATGTGGTCGTGATTCCCGGTCGCGATTGACATTCCCGAAAAATGCTTATATTTTATAAGTAATTTCGGCAGCACAAAGATTGCTTTTGGAGTTGTAACCGCAGGGAGGGCCGGATGGGCCATGTTTTTTCGCGGCTGAAGATGCCGCTCGCCGTTGCCGCCGCCGCACTGCTCGTCTCGGGCGCGCAGGCGCAGGAAAAGGTCCGCATTGGCGTTCTGAACGATCAGTCCGGCGTGTTTGCGACCTACCAGGGCATCGGTTCGGTGATCGCGGCCCAGATGGCGGTCGAGGATTACGGCGGCAAGGCCGCGGGCAAGCCGGTGGAGGTGGTCTCGGCCGATCACCAGAACAAGCCTGACATCGGCGTCGGCATCGCGCGGCGCTGGTATGAAAACGAAAGCGTCGATGCGATCTTCGATCTGCCGAATTCGGCGATCGCGCTCGCCGTCGCCGCCATCTCGGAACAGAAAAACAAGGTGTTCGTCGGCTCCGGCGCCGGCACGGTGTTGCTGACCGGCGCCAAATGCACGCCCAATACGGTCCACTGGACCTACGACACCTACGCGTATGGGCATGGTCTTGGCAACGCGGTGGTCGCAAAGGGCGGCAAGAAATGGTTCTTCCTGACCGCCGATTACGCGTTCGGTCACGACCTCGAAAAGCAGGCGATGGAGGCCGTCAAGGCCGCCGGCGGTGAAGTGGTCGGTGCCGTCCGCCATCCGCTGGGGACTGCGGATTATGCGTCGTTCCTGCTGCAGGCGCAGGCTTCCGGCGCCGATATCGTCGGCATCGCCAATGCCGGCGACGACACCATCACCTCGATGAAGCAGGCCGCCGAGTTCGGCCTGACCACAAAGCAGAAGCTGGTCGGATTGATCCTCGGCATGAACGGGCTGCCGGCGCTGACGCTGAAGGCGGCGCAAGGCGCGCAGATCATGAACCCGTTCTACTGGGACCTGAACCAGGGCACCCGCAGCTTCGCTGCAAAATTCTCCGAGCGTCACCCGCAGAAGAACTATCCGAACGACATGCAGGCCGGGGTCTATGCCTCGGTGATTCATTACCTCAAGGCCGTCGACAAGGTCGGCAGTGCAGCCGACGGCAAGGCCGTTGTCGCGGCGATGAAGGCATTGCCGACCGACGATCCCCTGTTCGGCAAGGGTTTCATTCGTGCCGACGGGCGAAAGATCCATCCGCTCTATCTGCTCGAGGTCAAGAAGCCGGATGAGTCGCAGTCGAAATGGGACCTGTTGAAAGTGGTCGCCACTGTTCGCGGCGAGGATGCGTTCCGGCCCGAAAAGGATGGAGGCTGTTCGCTGTCGCAATAGCTGACAGGTGCGCGCCTCCAGCATCGCAATTCGCCAGAGGCTTCGTCGCCGCACCTTAATTCCGGCAACCATCCTGACGTGCTTTTCGTCGTGTAACCGGCCGGCGTTCTGCCCGGCCGGTTCCTTGCCGATTGTTTGTTGCCAAGGCAACTAATTCGTGCCAGTGTCCGGTTAGGCAACGGCCCGATCACGAAAAGCAGTTCAACTGCCGGGTCTTTTCAGGGGAGGTTCGGTGCGCGAAAGCAGCAGCAGGTTTTGGCGCAACGCGCCGGACGCGACGCCGCGCTCCGTCACGCAGCCGATGCTGGGCCGCTCATGCGTCGTCGCGCGGGCCTCCGACGCCCTTGACGGCGTCGAGATTGCCGTGGACGCGGCGCAGCAGGTCGATCAGCACTTCGCGTTCGTCCTTCTTCAGGACGGACAGCAGCCTCCGTTCGCGTTCGAGCGCGGCGGCGATCACCTTGTCGTGGGTCGCGCGCCCCTTCGCGGTCAGCGAAATCGAATGGGTGCGTCCGTCGTCCGGCGCAGTCCGGATCGCGACCAGCCCCCGCTTCTGCAGCACCGACAGCGTGCGGCTCACTGGCCCCTTGTCGAATCCAATCACGTGGCAGATGCGCGAGGCCGGAATGCCGGGTTCGATCGCCAGCAGCGACATGATCCGCCATTCCGTGACGTTGACGCCGAAATTCCGCTGATAATAGGCGGTGGCGCTGTTCGAGAGCTTGTTGGCGATGAAGGTGATGAACGCCGGAACGTAGCGGTCGAGATCGAGGGTCGGGCCGTTATCGGCATTTGCGACTTCCGGCGGCTTCGGCCGGCTCGCTTTCCTGGCGGGTGGTTGGCTGCTCATGTCCCTGATCATCGCTGCGAACGCTAGGTCGAGAGATAGAGACATGCGCCAAGCTTTTACAAGGCCAAACATCTTTACAAGAACAAACTTCGGGAGGTCGGGATGAGTGCAACGGGCTTCACGTCGCAGGCAGGTGCAGGCCGGGCGGCCGAAGGTTCGTCGGCGGACGTGCCGCATCTGGACCTTGATCCGTTCTCGATCGAATTCTTCGAAGATCCGCATCCCGTCCACGAGGTGCTGCGGGAGGCCGGACCGGTGGTCCGGCTCGACAAATGGAACGTTTACGGCGTCGCCCGTTATGCTGAGGTTCATGCCGTCCTCAACGATCCCCTGACCTTCTGTTCCAGCCGTGGCGTCGGCTTGAGCGATTTTGCCAGGGAGGCGCCGTGGCGGCCGCAGAGCATCATTCTGGAAGCCGACCCGCCGGAGCACACCAGGACGCGGGCGGTGCTCAGCCGGGTGCTCTCGCCGACGGTCATGAAGCAGCTCCGTGGCAGCTTTGTCGCCGCCGCCGAGTCCAAGGTGGAAGCGCTTCTGGCCAAGGGCAGCTTCGACGCCGTCGCGGATCTCGCCGAGGCCTATCCGCTCTCGGTGTTTCCCGATGCGATGGGGCTTCAGCAGGAAGGCCGCGAGAACCTGCTGCCCTATGCGGGGCTGGTCTTCAACGCGTTCGGGCCGCCGAACAAGCTGCGCCAGGATGCGATCGAGCGCTCGGCGCCGCATCAGGCCTATGTCCAGGCGCAATGCCAGCGCGAGAACCTGGCGCCCGGCGGTTTCGGCGCCTGCATCCATGCCCGCGCCGATGCCGGCGACATCACGGCGGCGGAAGCGCCGCTTCTGGTGCGCTCGCTGCTCAGCGCCGGCCTCGATACCACCGTGAATGGCATTGGCGCCGCGATTTATTGCCTGGCGCGCTTTCCCGATCAATGGGCGCGGCTGCGCAACGACCCGACGCTGGCGCGCAACGCCTTTGAGGAAGCGGTGCGGTTCGAAAGCCCGGTGCAGACGTTCTTCCGCACCACGACGCGCGACGTCGAGATCGGCGGCGTGCAGGTCGGCGAGGGCGAGAAGATCCTGATGTTCCTCGCCGCCGCCAACCGCGATCCGCGGCGATGGGACAGGCCGGACCAGTATGACGTGACGCGCAAGACCAGCGGCCATGTCGGGTTTGGCTCCGGCGTGCACATGTGCGTCGGCCAGCTCGTTGCCCGGCTGGAAGGCGAGGCGATCCTGGCGGCGCTGGCGCAACGTGTCGGCACCATCGAAATCACCGGCGCGGTAACGCGCCGCTTCAACAACACGCTCCGGGGCCTCGAAAGCCTGCCTGTCACCCTCACGCCCGCTTGAGCCGAACATCATGCCGACAATCACCTTCATCCATCCCGACAATCGTTCCGAGCGCATCGACGCGACGACCGGCGACAGCGTCATGCAGGTCGCGACCGGCAACGCCGTCGACGAGATCGTGGCCGAGTGCGGCGGCAACGCCATGTGCGCGACCTGCCATGTCTATGTCGATGCGAGCTGGATCCCGCGTCTCGCGTCCATGAGCGAGGAGGAGGATGAGCTGCTGAGCGGCGTCGCCGCCGAGCGGCTGCCGAACAGCCGGCTGTCCTGCCAGATCAAGGTCACGCCGGAGCTTGACGGTCTGGTCGTGCGTCTGCCGGCCCGGCAAATCTGAATTTAAATCCGGCGCAGTCCGGAAACAACAACGATCACATTCAAAAGGGAGAGAGTTGATGAGGGACTTCAGGATTTATCTGGCGCTTGCATTGTCTTGCGTCGCGTGGGGACCGGCGCGGGCGGAGATTTCCGATAATGTCGTCCGGGTCGGTGTGCTCAACGACATTTCCGGCATCTTTCAGGACACCAACGGCATGGGTTCGGTGGAAGCCGCGCGCATGGCCGCGGAGGATTTCAACGGTGGCGGCAAAAACATCAAGGTCGAGATTGTTTACGCCGATCACCAGAACAAGGCCGACGTGGGATCTGCGATTGCGCGCAAATGGCTCGATGTCGACGGCGTCGATGCCATTGTCGACGTGCCGAATTCCGCCGTCGGCCTCACCATCAACTCGCTACTGCGAGATTCCCGCATGACGTTCCTGGCGTCATCGACCGCAAGCTCCGACCTCACCGGCAAGGCCTGCTCGCCGAACACCATCCAGTGGGTCAACGACGTCTGGGCCACCGGCAACGCCACGGCCGCGGCGATGATGGGGCGCGGTGGCAAGGAATGGTTCTTCGTCACGGTGAATTTCGCGCTCGGCCAGGGCATCGAGGCCGAGGCGACCAGCTATATCGAAAAGCACGGCGGCAAGGTGGTGGGCTCGGCCAAGCATCCGCTCAACACCTCCGATTTTGCCTCGCTGCTGCTGCAGGCGCAGAATTCAAAGGCCAAGGTGATCGGGCTCGCCAACGCCGGCGGCGACACTGTCAACGCGGTGAAGCAGGCGGCCGAATTCGGCATCCAGCAGGGCGGCCAGACCATGGTGGCGTTCCTGCTGTTCGTCAACGACGTGCATGGCATGGGATTGAAGGTCGGCCAGGGGCTGCAGCTGCTGGAAGCGTTCTACTGGGACATGGATGACGACACCCGCGCCTTCGCAAAACGCTTTGCGGCGCGGCCCGGCATGAATGGCAAGATGCCGAGCGGCAATCAGGCCGGCGTCTATGCTTCCACGCTCGCCTATCTCAACGCGGTGGCGGCAACCGGCAGCGATCACGCCAAGGATGCGGTGCCGCAGATGAAGAAGTTCAAGGGCAAGGACAAGCTGTTCGGCGACGTCACCATCCGCCAGGACGGCCGCGTCATCCACCCGATGTATCTGTTCGAGGTGAAGAAGCCGGAGGAGTCGAAATATCCGTATGATTATTACAAGTTGGTTTCGACCATTCCAGCCGATCAGGCGTTCCGGCCGATCGCCGATGGCGGGTGTTCGCTGGTGAAGTGAGGGTACACCGTCATTGCGAGCGCAGCGAAGCAATCCATCTCACAACGCGAAGAAAGAATGGATTGCTTCGTCGCTTCGCTTCCTTGCGCAAACGCTTTGCGTTTGTCGCAGGCAATGACGCAAGAAACGTCCTTTGATCGCTCACCCCGTCACTTTGCTGCTCCCCTGCGTGATCAGCCGCGCCGCGCGCTGATTCCTGGCGTGGATCCAGAGCCAGCTCATGGCGACGCTGAGCCGGTGGCGCAGGCCGATCAGGAAATAGATGTGGGCGATGCCCCAGATCCAC
>Ga0307517_10011850_pt1 | contig 12043 bp, 9 predicted proteins | sample 23_EM_MG_FD_194515 | JGI IMG/M metagenome (GOLD analysis project Ga0307517, IMG submission 194515) | Populus trichocarpa ectomycorrhiza microbial communities from riparian zone in the Pacific Northwest, United States - 23_EM | ecosystem: Host-associated > Plants > Roots > Unclassified | place... | reverse complement strand
AATCTGCGTAGCTGGTTTCCGAAATTCCGATCCTCTGGAAGATCTCTTGGTATCTGACCAACTGCGATGTCGACGGGTCCATGTGGACCTTTGGCTGTTAGGTCCAGGTCCAACATCCAGTTGAAGCCGACGTCACTTGGGTGCTGCAGAACCGATGGTGGTCAGATGACTGAGGTGGGATGTAGAGCTCGAGCTCGGCTCACGCTGAACCGACGGCGGCTCCTGGAAAGTGGAGGTATGGTATTTTACAGTCTGTAGGGTAATTATACATGCGATATAGTATGAATCTAGGTAAATGTATCCGGAGCAAAAGATATAGCGACTTTCGAGTTGCGCCGTATTATGGTCGAAAAGAAAATAAGATAATTTAAATCACCAATCCACCGTCCCCTCTGAAAAAGGGGGGGAACCCCAAGATCGACCCTACATCCCCTCCTCCAGCAACTCTGCATCCTCCAACGCCGCTCTCCTTGCTGCCGTCGTACGTAACAGCCATGCCAGATTCTCATACACCACAAACGTTACGCACGTTCCGGGGAGGACACGCACCAGATTCGTCCCAAGCCCACGAAAGAACCCGCGTGGGCCCTCTTGTGCCCAGGTGCGTTTGATGGTCGCGGGGATAGTAGGAAACAGGTGCGCTTGCGCATCGTTCTGGGTCGAGCAAAAAAGGAAGTCGACAGCGCAGCGTGGAACATGGGAGGTACCACAGCGGTGGATGGATTGTGCGATCGGAAATGTGTGCCGGGAAAACGGAACATGACGCAAAGGTAAGGAACGAGGGGATGGATAAAATAAGCGAGAGATCAGCGATCAGTAGAAAGGCACATAAAAAACGGCCACAGAGAGTTGTGTGCGCGCGGACGTACCTGTATGCGGGACCTTACAACTTGATAAGGATATGTGACCGACAACGCAGCAAGTTTGCTGCTTATTGACATTATTGTGTAAGATAAATTAGACTGCAAAAAGATACGCGGACACCGATGGAGGTGGGAATTGAGCGTACGGTCGGTCGGTCGGTCGGTAGGAGTATGGTCGGGTGATGCAGATTTTGTTTGTTGGAATGGGTTTGTGGTTGTGGTAAATGACAGAAGTTGACAATGTGTGGGTAGTCTCGTCAGTTCAGGTCCAGTCTCTACAACGCAAGGGACACACACCAGCTTATCTGTCTCCCGGTTGTATTCCTTTCCTGCACGCTCGCATTGTTTTCGTTTCCGTTCGAAACCCCACGCCTTCATCTTCTCATAGACCACAAACTGAATTGCGCCATTGCTCACTCCGAACAGCGCTAATGAGGTCCCTCGGAAAAGCCCGAGAGTGCCCTCTTTGCGAACAATGGTGGATAGTCCATCTGCAGAGATGAAGGAAGGAAGGTCAGGCAAAAACGTAAATGAGGGAATGGTCGGGCGTGCGCGTGGTCACATAACTCCAGCAGAACATGAGGACAGGAACCGACGCAGGCGGGAGGAATTTACGGAAAGGAAGAGAACCAGAGAAATCTAGAGTAAAACGTGTTTGGCACATGATGTCACTTACTCCAGAGACCATGGTAAGCATTCGGAGCATTGGCGTGGGTAGTGAACATGCGGACACGGACGAGCCACAGTGGATTGGTGATGACAGCCGTCACGGCACCTAGGAAACAAAGGGAGAGCGCATGTCAGTCGGATGATGTCCTAGGCGGTTGCAACGCAAAGAGGAAGTGCGAACTCGCTTGAGCGGAACATATCAGGTATTCGGCAGCTGTGAGGGTCTTGTTGAGGTCGCCACCGGAAGCGCGTTTTTTTAGCATGTTATAGCTAGTGCAAAAATTAGGCGTATTTCGGGTGCAACGTTATAGGGGTACACACAAGAGAAAATAGAGGCCCCAACTCGACGCGTTCCCTGCGATATTGGGTATTATTCCGCGGTACAGACCGCGCCAGCCTTGTGTCTGTTGAATATCCTTCAAGGAGTGCCATATGTACTTTCCGATGCCTCCTGGCGGGTTCTGGGTTGTGACCTGGAATTTGACCTTGAGAAGATCGAGAGGTTGCATGCATAGGGTGGTGACGACACCGGCACCAAGTCCTGCAGCTGCATGATCCTGAGAGAATATTGGGTCAAGCCAAGAATGAGGATATGGGGACTCTAGTCACCAATGCCGTTGTTGGAAAGAAGCTGGGCGGTTGACGCTCTTTGGGCATCCGAGTGTTCGTCGTAGTGAGCTCGCGCGGTGACCGCGACTAGAAAAAGAAAACAAGTAACGTGATTGGTCCATGGACTTGCCGAAGGACCCGACATCATAACCGCTTTCTTAGCGCTTTGCCGAAAATCAAACGCGTTATCGCCATGTTGTCGTATCGCTTCGCCTCAAGGCATCCAGATCTGACATGTCTCAATCCAATGTCCACTTCTTGGCGGTATAATAAGAGCGTAACCCAATGACCCAATTTACCCCCGATTCCTTTTTGCTATGGAATACTCCCCGCACATCGTGTCTGCGACCATCGCTCTCATCCCTCTCCTCTTCTTGGCAAGGATATTCTACAGGGCTTTGCTCCACCCCTTGGCGTCTATTCCCGGTCCAAGAATCGCCGCCGTTACTTCCCTGTACCGTGCTTACTATGATATCATTTGCGATGGCGAGTGGTCAGAGCAGCTTCACGTCCTCCACGCACGATACGGCAAGTCACCCTCCCACTATTCGTGATCCGTTCATTGATTGACCTTTCCCGCAGGCACCGTGGTCAGGGTAGGCCCAAATGAGGTACAATTATAATTAATCACCCTTAATTGGCACTGATTCGTTCCCTTCTATAGCTACATTTCAGCGATCCAAATGCATTCGCAGATATTTATGGCTCTGGATCCAACCACACAAAGGATAATTCCATGTACAGATGTTTCGGTTCCTCCGAGTCGGTCTTTGGCCAAACCGATTTCTACCAAGCCCAGAAGCGCCGTCAAGCCCTGGGTCCCCTCTTTTCACGTCGCGCAACACTCAAGCTTGAGAAGGAACTCCAAAAACATGTTGGTGGAGTTTCCATAGTACCCACCATCAAACCTCACCCTCTATTTTCATTTTAGGTCGATGCTCTCATCGCCCGTCTTGCCGCTTTCGAAGCCAAGAAAACGGCAGCGGACCTACATCTAGCCTTCCGCTCTGTAACTCTCGACATCATCACATCCTACTGTTTCGGACAATCTTTCAATGCAGTCCAGCACCCAGGCTTTGCTCACCCCGTCGCAATCACCATGGACGCCACACTCCACCTCTCCTGGGTATTCAAACACATCCCCTTCCTCCGCACACTCGTAGACACCTGTCCACCCTCCATCGGTCTGGCCTTGATGCCCAAAACCAAGGGTTACTTTGACCAAGCCGCCCAACTCGGAGGGCAGATCGACGAGATTCTGGACAACCCAATGGTCATGCAAGAGGCCGAGTACGATACTATGTACCACTTCTTCATCACCAAGCAGGGCGACTCCAAGGAAGGCTTGCCAAAAATCAGCGAGGACAAGGCCAAAGTCAAGAAGTGGCTTCTGCATGAGGGACTGAACCTCCGTTTCGCAGGCAGTGAAACCATCGGAAACGCGTGCACAATCGCAGCTTTCTATGTATTGAGGGACCCCATAGTAAAATACAAGCTGGAAAAGGAGCTCAAGGATGCGTGGCCTGATGTCGACGAACCTTTCGGTCATGAAGCACTCGAGAGATTGCCGTACTTGGTTAGCCCACAAATATTATTTCCTCTCCTCTGATACTCACCTCTCCTCAACAGACTGCAGTTATCAAGGAGGCGCTGCGTCTCTCATACGGTACAGTTACTCCGATGCCCCGTCTCGTCGGTTCCTCGGGCAGCATCGTTGGAGGCATAGCGGTTCCCCCAGGGGTGAGTGGTTTTCTATTTTCCACTTTGTTTCCGCCATGTTCTGTTGGTCCGTCCCACCGCTTTCATTAAATTTCATTGATGGAGCTTGTCCTATTTTGGACCTTCGATCATCTTATGGAGGAGTGTGGCGCAACGATCCTCCGGCCCCCTGTGCCGTTAAACGCTCTTCTTCTGTGATCTTCGTTGATTCTATATACCTTTCTTTTTTCCGTCTCGAATTCATCCTGTGAGAAGCTGCCTGTGCAGGTAACCAAGGCCTCATTGCGTGCGGTTGACTGCCGCAACGTTTAACTGAAACGATCAATCACCGCAAGCATCTTCCCCTGCTCTCGCTTCTTCATTCATGACTGGCATGTTCTCATCGCCGAATTCCAAACATATCACGGATTCCTCCTTGAAATCCTAACCATACTGCTCCGGCTCTTTATTCCAATCCCGTTTCCGTTCTATTTTAAAAACGAGATACTGAATCCTAATCCCCGATCAGACCACAATTGCGATGGGTCACACTATCATGCATCGTAACCCCGCCGTGTTCCCGGATCCTCTTAGATTTTCCCCCGAACGGTGGCTTCAACCTGATTCTGCAATGCTCGATCGGTACCTCGTTGCCTTTTCCAAAGGCCCAAGAATCTGTTTGGGTATCAAGTACGTGGTATATTTCCCTTGCTCAAGAAAGCGTATCTGCGTTTCATGTGGTTGGATAATGACTAACTTTTTACTTGTTTTTTTTTTTTCTTCCTAGCCTTGCGTGGTGTGAATTATACCTCATACTTGGCAACCTCTTCCGCAAACTCAATTTGAGAGACGACGGTCATTCCTCGTACGTACTTCTCTTTCTATGAAGTACACCATCCCTCACGTCCTATCTCTACCTAGATTGGAAGACCTTAATTTCAGGGAATACTTCATCCCCCTCTATCGGGGTCACCATCTGCATTCCTATGTGCAGAAGAAGGATTAATTTTTAATCCAGATCTGCGCTTTCACGCCTTTTCACGAAACTGTTGGAGTACTGCTCCCGTACTCGCCACAGCACGAACCATGAATCGACGATTCAAGGACTTTCCCAACCCCTAGTTTGTGGCTCGCCTTTGGGCCGCCGGCGTTGGACGGACGCCATTACTTCATATCTGCTCTCTTTCTTTGTAATGATGACACCTCTATCTTTCTATCTCTGTACACTGTATGTATAGACATGTACATTGTTGTAATTGTATTGCATCGCGTGCACAGCTGGCGACCCTGGCGCATCACATACGTTCAGTATGCATTGATGGACCCAGGTGCGATAGAATTTGCCACGTCAGTAATCTCAGGTAATCGATAATCACTCAGCGCTATGTAGCAGATCTTCAATAACGTCTTGTACCAAGAGCCAAGAACCCGCCGAGTCGCGGTGATTCTTATTTTTAGTTTTTATTCACTTGAAGATTTTCCTGGAAGAAAATCTCGTGATACCTACTGGCTCAGAGGTCGCAGGTTAATCATTGTTGTATGTAGTGCGAGATTGGCGGCTCGAAATCAGCTCGGACATAAAGCGGAGGAGAGTTTTGTCAGGAGGCGGCGTGAGCACACGGCTACATACCGCAGATATAGAGGTCGAGGCGTACACTGACTCGACCACCCTTTCCATCCTGAAGGGTTGTTAGCCCGCCAGATGGGTCCACGTTCTTTGAATCATACCCACGTGCATATCTAGCTGATGAATATTGCACCTACATGTTGCGGACGCAGAATTTTTTTTAGATAGAGGAGAGTGACGGAATTTGCTGACACTTTGCTGACCCGCTTTGCCTTATGGCCTTGTCGAGATTGCAGTTCACTGTGGCAGCGACATCAGGGAGCAATATCGATTCACGGACATTCCGCGAAGAAATCGCGTGTACCGTGTGGCGCGATAATCGTGAGTTTCTTGCCTAGGTAACAGTTTACGACATGTCCCAAAAAACGAGAAAGTGCTCGAGAACGTGGCAAGTTCGCTCTGTAGGAACATATCCGATATGGGTTGAGTTGGACCGGCCGATGGGAACGGTCCAGAGCTGATTTGTGATGTACACCCTTGACATAAGGAGGAGTTCCTTGCAGTGGTTAACGATGGCGCAATTGTTGCAGCTAAAAGTTCAAGTTACATAAGTTCAACAGCAAAAGATACTCCACCGATCAGATGCTGGCTTACAAACGTGAGGGCGTGAACGACTCGGGTATTGAGCGCTCACCGTACATCAATTATGAATCGAAAGTGCAATCCGTCGAACAATTTGAGGAGTGCACGAAGACGTACGAACTCTAGATATTCCGAGGAAGCGAGAAGTACTTGACGTGTCTACCAAAGTTAATTTTCGTGAAGTTTTGGTCGACAAAATTTTGACCTGACCTTGTTCTACAAACTCTGGACCGCTTGGTGAAGGAAAGATCCAACATCGATGGTGGGCCAACAACTTCCAACCGCGCGACGGCACCGGGCTGCAGCGCGTGCAGGAATGACGCTTTGGTGTCGGCAGTTTGCTTTGGCCTTCAAGGCTGAGATATAATTATAATTGACGACGGAACACATTGTGCCTTTGCGTTCATGGCATGTGTGTTCCGCATGGCCGTGTCACGAGCCTGCACCAACATCGTCAAGGCCACCCAAAGAAAAGGGAACTAGATGAAGAGAGAGACGTTGAACAGTTTGGCACGTCTGATCATCAGGATCAGAGAGACATTGCTCCGTACCCACGGAAAGTCAGACAACACCGCTAAGTATCAACTGCCCTATCCTCGAAGAAAGAAATGGGGTATTTATGTCCCACAGTTAAAAGCGAGGTTGTCGAAGACCAAGAGTAGATCCCAAGCGTCTTGAGAAACGATCTTGTCACCTTCGTATGCCATTTGCGCCATGTGCCAGATGACTGCACGAAAATTGATGAAGATGTTTGGATTTGTCGGACGAGAAAGTCCAGTCGAGAGCCGACCGGATCTATTGCCGATCTCCTCTTGTAAGTTTGCCTTCAGTTGAAGTTGTAGGTCATGATGTTGTGTTGATGCGTCGTGGTGATCTGTGAGAAACTCCAGGGAATCCGGAACGGTGGACCGTTACCCGCCGGAATTCTGCACTGACTGCTCAATTGTCAGAGCGCATGTATTAGACAGCGCATTTCAGCCAGATTTCTACTGCTGATTCTTTTATTGGAAAGGCCAGGTTGTTCAGACAGCTGGATGCATTCAGATGGGCTGAGAGGCAAAGTTCCTGAGTACTTAAGCTTGAATATTAGCACCGCCACACCTCATTCCTGCGAGTGGATGGCATAGATTAGAGTGTTTGTGGGGGAAATCGCACACGCAAGGCTTATCGTAGCACCAGGACGGCTTGTTGTCAAAGGCCTACAGGGCTCCCAGTAGGAACAGGCTGTGCCAAGGTTGATGGCGTACAGTGTTCCTGGAAGGATATAATTGGTCAAAGTCTTCTGCGCTCTGGGCGAGAATCTAGCATTATTTTCATTGCTAACCAAGCTTTTGTGAAATTGAATGTATCATGACCAATTTATATTCCGTAATTTTAATGGATTAATTGATCCATCTTTTTATTGAAGAATAAAGGGGAAATGACTGAATTCACACCGGGAAACAACATGGTGCGCGTTCTCACGAGGGGACATGTTTCCAAAGACCGCCCGACACGCTTCACCGGCCTGCACTTTTAATCTGGGGAATATCGACCAGTTACAAATCTGCAGTTGGAGTCGGTTCTAGAATTTTATAAGTGTTTGTCGGACTTGTGTCGGACGCATTGAAGCTGGTCCGACGTTGAAAACATACAGGGTTGCATAGCTTCGGATGGCGACAAGACAACGGAGGTCGTCATCGGAGGTCATCCGAGGGCCAATTAAGAAGCATATCTTAGAAGTGATTTGAGCACAAGCTGAAGGATTCAACCAATTTTAACATACCAAAGCTGTCATCACTCATGTTGATTCGGAAATTATCCATGGCAATTTCAGGGCAGTTTACAAGATATTTTGTGGGATATGCTCGTCATCTGCTGGCACGGTCTTCGTTCCGATGATGAGAGGAGAGGAAATGAGGCCTGGGGACAAGGAAGGTTAACCCTGTATTATTGTACAAGCCTTGGGCTTTCGAGGTGTGCCTTCGTCTTGCACGGACCGCAGGACAAACGAGGCCGATTTAATCATTCCCCAGAAGCGAAATTGGGTCTCCACGCCTGCTTGTGAAGGGTCCGAGGGGACAGGGAAGTATAAGTCAATGACAGCGATCGATTATATCAAGGCTGTGCACAAAATTTCCGGTATATGGATGAGACGGAAAGAGGTAAAATTGCAGGAGGGAAATTATTTAGTAGAAATGAGGCACTTCATTGTGAGGGATGGTGGAATTACATATATGCTCCTACCTTCGCTTTCGCATGATTATATTGATCGGACAACAGACTTCCTTAAAAATCCACCTCATCCTGATGCTTCCAGGAGTCCTCCGTTTCTTCCCCTCTCTCCGACGCGTCTTTCTTCGATATACATCCACTGCAACCCTGGCTACAATGTCGCCAACGCCCTGGACGCCCAATAGCTATCCCCCAGCACGTCGATCGAACCACATCGAAGTCTATAAAAGCGCTAGTGCGGGAGACGTCCGCGTGCCAGACCCATATCAATGGCTCGAGGAATATACAGACGAGACCGATAAGTGGACCAGCGCCCAGGAGGCGTTTACCCGGAACTACCTAGACAAAAATTCGGACCTCTCACGCCTTGAAGCCGCGTTCCGGAGCTCTAATGATTATGCGAAGGTAGTTCTACCCCTAAGTTAAATGAAATTATGAGACTAGTGACACGTCTTTGTGCTAGTTCTATGCGCCATCGCTGCGAGACGACAATCGCTGGTACTGGTTTTACAATAGTGGCTTGGAAGGGCAAACTCGTGAGTAATCGCCTTGGTATGAAACCAGTGGCTTACAAGTTTGATAGCTCTGTATCGCTCCAAGGACAGCACATTACCAGATATCTCAAAGGGCGAGAAAGGCGGTGGGGATATCTTCTTTGACGTAGGATTAACTCTCCGTGACGTCTGCGATTAGCTGATCCCCATTAAAGCCAAATGCCCTCTCAGAAGATGGGACCGCATCGCTTGCAGCGTATGCCTTCTCAAAATGTGGAAATTACTTCGCCTATGGTATATCTCTCTCGGTGCGTGTATTCCATTCTTTCCCGAGCCACAACTCCCAACTCTCTCTCAGGGGAGTGACTTCGTTACGGTATACATTCGCCACCTGGATTCTCCCCTTATCAAAGGGGTGGATCTCAAGAACGATCACGGCCGCCTTCCTGAGGAAATAAAATTTGTCAAATTCTCTTCAATTACTTGGACTCCCGATTCGAAAGGATTTTTCTACCAGGTTTGCCTCTCCATGTTCCGACCCCTCCCAGCCGCATTGAAACTCTCCAGCGCTACCCGGATACCTCCGACACTATCAAAGTAAATGGGACTGGGACCATCGCTACCGACGGTGACCTCGATGCTATGATATACTATCATCGCATAGGATCCTCCCAATGTATTTTTCTCTCGCTAGTTCCCACCGTGCGTTCTTTATTAATAACTGTTTCTGTTTCCTCAGCGGAGGATGTCTTAATTTACCAAGACAAGGTGAATCGTGATTGGATGTTCTCCGTCGAAATCACAGAGGATGGCAAATATCTCTGCTTTTATGTCATGAAGGATAGCTCCAGGGTAAAATTTTCCCTTCTCCCGTCGTTTCCCGCAACCCTTTGTTCATCCTTTCTCAGCAAAATCTGCTATGGATTGCCGATTTAGAACCCGAGAAGATAGGTTTAGAGATTCAGTGGAAGAAAGTATTCAATGAGTGGGGCGCTGAGTTCGATGTGTAAGGAAACGCTCTGGCATGTTCCAGATGGATGACCGATTTTTTTCACCAGGATCACGAACGAAGGATCGCTATTTTACATCCGCACTAACGAATCCGCCCCCCAATACAAGGTTATCACACTCGACATCGCTAACGACCGCCAGATCAAGGAATTCATCCCCGAAAACGAAGCGACCTTGACGAGTGTATCGTGCTTTAACAAGGACTATTTCGGTGTTGTCTACAAGCGGAACGTAAGTCACCCGTTTTAGGCCCCAAAATTCATTTCTCACAAGTCCCCACTTCTATTAACTAGGTCAAGGATGAAATTTATATTTATTCCAAAGAAGGCAAGGAAATTGAACGTCTTGCTAAAGACTTCGTCGGCTACGCCTACCTCACTGGACGAGAGAAACGCAGCACTTTCTTCGTCACTATGATCGGATTTACGTCCCCAGGAACAGTGGGCCGATACGACTTCACAGCTCCGGAAGGACAGCGCTGGAGCATTTACCAAACGACCAAAGTCAACGGACTCAACCTGGAGGATTTCGAAGCCCAGCAGGTGTGTACAGTAATCAGTCTTGTATCTCACCTCGGTTCGTGCGTGATACGGCCCTGACGCTTTCTTGGTTTCAGGTCTGGTACGAGAGCAAGGACGGCACGCGGGTGCCAATGTTCATTGTCCGGCACAAATCGACGAAATTTGATGGCACCGCTCCAGCGGTACAATACGGTAATTAACTATTCCCGGCCACCTGATGGTTTTGCTAACGGCCCTTCATCTCTGGTATAGGTTACGGCGGTTTCAGCATCTCCATGGACCCATTTTTCAGCTCAACGATTCTCACGTTCTTGCAGAAGTACGGTGCTATTTTCGCCCTCCCGAACATCCGTGGTGGCGGAGAATTTGGCGAGGCCTGGCATAAGGCCGGGGCGAACGAGAAGAAGGTCCGTTGGGTTCCAGAATCTCCCGAATGTCTGATGACCATTCTGTTGCAGAAAAATTGTTTTGACGACTTCATTGCTGCAACGTAGGTGTTGATGGTCTTCGTTCCATTCTAACGTTGTTCATATTCCCATAATTATAGTGACTACCTCGTGAAAAACAAGTACGCTGATCCTAAAAAGGTTACGATAAATGGGGGATCGAATGGAGGTACCGTTGTCACCTCCATATTAACGCCATGGTATGCTGACCACCACTTTTGTGCAGGCCTATTGATTTCTGCGTGTATCAACCGCGCTGCGGAAGGAACATTTGGGTGTGCCCTGGCTGAAGTTGGGGTTCACGATTTGCTGAAGGTTTGTTTTCAATTCCTTTCTTGAGATTCTCTAACCGCCTTTCGTTTTCAGTTCCACCGATTTACCATTGGTTCGAAAATACTCTTTAAATCAATTTTGAATGAAACATCTAACGGAACTCCTGGGTTCCATAGGCAAAGCCTGGACAAGCGATTACGGCAATCCAGACGACCCGAAAGACTTTGACTATATTTTCCCACTCTCGCCATTACACAATATACCGAAAGACAAGGTCCTCCCGCCCTACATGCTTTTAACAGCCGATCGTAAGTTACCTTTCTACTTTTTCGCCCACCGGATGTCCCGGCCCACCTGAATAACCCTACAGATGACGATCGCGTCGTGCCAATGCATTCATTCAAACTGGCTGCAGAACTCCAGTACAGTCTCCCATCCAACCCAAACCCTTTACTTCTTCGGGTTGACAAGAAGGCGGGGCATGGAGCGGGCAAGTCGATGCAACAAAAGTGCTATTTCCTCCGTCTTTTTTCATCTTTGCTTTGCAAATTGACTTATATTCGACAGAATCAAAGAGAACGCAGACAAGTGGGGTTTCGTGGCCCAATCCTTGGGCTTAGTTTGGAAGGACTAAGGCGGAGACTCGCCGCATCTCTAATCTATTTTACTAGCCATGGGTGTATTCTTTTTAAATCGGGCACTACGATAGTAGTTCACCTACGTATATTCTCCTATAATGGTATATTGGGTTTTAGAGTAAGGTCCATCGCGTGAATCTTTTATGCTGTGGACTCTCGCGCGAGCTTCCGGAGCTGGGCCTGAACAGCGCCTCTCCGTTTAGGTGATTGGCCTTATTGGTCGTGACCTCGAGACACACTTGAAGTAGATGGTTATCCCTGGCAATTCCCGCGGTTTAAAATATGCTGGACCCTGGTACCCCAAAACGTTGATGATGTGGACGTGAACTTTTTTTTTATGGAGGGCCGAACTACCGGCTAGTGAGGCGATGAAGGGGGGTTAATTTCGGTTTTCAGAA
>Ga0307517_10011849_pt1 | contig 12043 bp, 11 predicted proteins | sample 23_EM_MG_FD_194515 | JGI IMG/M metagenome (GOLD analysis project Ga0307517, IMG submission 194515) | Populus trichocarpa ectomycorrhiza microbial communities from riparian zone in the Pacific Northwest, United States - 23_EM | ecosystem: Host-associated > Plants > Roots > Unclassified | place... | reverse complement strand
CGCGGGATGAAGGTCACCGTGCACCCATACCGGCGGGCCCTCCCACTCTGGGGCCGCAACGGCATCGTCCCAGACGGCCCGGACCGCGTCGGCGATGCCGCCGGGGACAACGGCTTCAAAGAAGTGGTCGAAGCCGTCCGTGCACTTCTTGGGGTGAGCTCCGAAGTCCGAGCTGATCGGCGCCTCGGCGGGCGCCTCCACGTGGAGCGCCCTGAGGAAGCCCGCCAGTGTGTCGGCCGCGTGGGCGCCGCGGCTGATCGAGCCGTGGTCCAGCGGCTCGCCGGGAACCCACGTCATGACGGTCCAGTGCTTGGGGAAGCGCTCGGACGGTTCGCCGAACCGCACCGGGGTCGGCACCGGGAGCGGCAGGCGCGGGGCCAGCACGGGTAGCCACCGCCGCTCCTTGAGCTGGAGCTCCGGGGTGGGGTCCATGCGCTGCATGCGCACGGCCAACTCGTCCCCGAGGCGCCACATCTGGTTGCCCCAGCCGCCCGCCACCTCGCGGATGGCCAGCCCCGCAAGGTCTGGATGCTGCTCCTGCAGCAGGTCGCGGACCAGGTCTGCGGTGATCTCGATCTCGGTGTCGGTCATGCGAAGTCACAGTACTGAGACGGCAGGCGGAGCGGCTCTCGCTCTCAGGCGAAGGCTCTGCCTGCGGTGAGCTTCTCGACGAACGTCCTGAAATCACCGGCCAGTGGGAGTTCGGTGTCGAGTTCGGCATCGAACCAGGTGACCGAAGGGTCGCCGTCCGGACCGCAACCGCGGTAGTCGAGGCCGATCCAGCAGTGCCCGTCACCGGAGAGAAGCACGATCTGCGATGGCAGCCCCCACTCTTTGACCAAGTAGGGGGTGTCGAGCAACGACATCGTCCGCTCGCGTCGCCCGATGCCCATCAGGGCATCGAAGGGAACGTGATCGTGGCTCCACGAGGTCGGCTGACTGGTAGGGAACGCATCGTGACCATCAGCCACGACGCCACCGTTCTGAACCCGCAGAAGGTCAAGCAGGGCCGAGGGCAGCGGCACCCCGAGCACACCCTCGGCCTCTCGCACCGCCTCGTCCGTCAGAGGCGGCTGGACGCCGTGATCACCCTCAGCCCAGAACGTCGCCAGGGTCTCATCGAAGCTCATTCGTCGGAGGTTAGTTCAAGCAGGCCCCTACGGACGCACTCCGAGACCGCCGCGGCCCTGTTGTCGACGCCCAGCTTGCGGTAGATGCGTACGAGGTGCGTCTTGACGGTCGCCTCGCTCAGGAACAGGGTCTCCGCGATGGCGCGGTTGCTGTGGCCGTCGGCCATCAACCGGACGACTTCTGTCTCACGCTGCGTCAGGTCCGGCCGGGGGGCCGCCACTTGACCGAAGAGGTCGCTGACGATCTCGGGCGCGAGGCCCATGCCGCCGACGCAGGCGCTGCGCACGGCCCGGAAGAGTTCCTCGGGCGGGCCCGCCTTGAGTACGTAGCCGCGTGCGCCGGCCTCCAGGGCTCTGACGATGTCGGCGCGCCCGGAGTAGCTGGTCAGCATCACCACGGGGATGCCCGCGGCTTCGGCGGCCAGCCGGCGGACGGCCTCGATGCCGTCGATGCCACGGCCCGGGCCCGCGAAGCGCAGGTCCATCAGGACGAGGTCGGGTGCCAGTCCGAGAGCGAGGGCAACGGCCTCTTCGCCGCTGCCCGCCTCCGCGACCACCTCAAGGTCCGGTTCGCCTTCCAGGAGCGCCCGCAGCCCGGCCCGGACCACCGTGTGATCGTCCGCGATCAGCAGGCGCAGCGCGGGGGCGGCGGGGGCGGTGGTCATCGCGCCGCCGCAGAGCGTACGGGCAGGGCAGGAAGGGCGGCCCGGACCTGGGCGCCGCCGCCCGGCGCGCCGCCGACGTCGAGGTCGCCGCCGCACTCGCGGAGCCGGGCCCTGGCCGAGGGGAGGCCGAAGCCCCGGCCCGGCCGGGAGGCCATGAGCATCTCGGCGGGGCCGAAACCGACACCGTCGTCGCACACTTCGAGTTCGACCCGGTCCGGGTGCTGGCGCAGCGTGACCAGCAGGTTCATGGCATGCGCGTGTTCACGTACGTTCGCCAGCAGGCTCTGGGCCACGCGGAACAAGGCGGCGGCGGCCTGCTGGTCGAGTGCAGGGCGATGGTCTCCCACCGAGCGGAACTGCACCCGTGCCGCCGTTCCGTCCGTCTGGGCACGCGTGCACAGCAGGCGCAGGGAGCCTTCCAGCCCGGCCTCGGCCACCGCGGACGGGGCCAGGTCGCGGATGATCCGCCGGGTCTCGGCGAGACCGGCGTCCAGACCGTCGGCGACCGCGCGCACCCGGGTGCGCGCGACGTCCGGCCGCTCCGCCCAGTCCCGCTCGGCCGCCTGCAGCAGCATCAGATTGCCGGCGAGTTCCTGGGCGAGCGTGTCGTGCAGGTCGCGCGCGATGCGGGCGCGTTCCGCCACCACGCCGGCCCGGCGCTGCTGCTCCGCCAGGATTTCACGCGTACTGCGCAACTCTTCGACAAGACGCTGCCGTTCCGTCGCGTCCCGCTGCTGAGACCGGTAGAGGACCACGGTGGCCCACACGGCCGCCACCGGGATCAGCACCGTCTCGGGGTCGAAATGCCCCGCGGTCCTGGCCAGTTGGCCGACCAGGACGACGGTGATCGCCGCCACCGCCGTCCCGCCCGAACGTGGACCGAGAGCGCTCAGCGCCGCACACGCGAGCGGCACGGCGCACCACACGTACGTGCCGTTCAGGGGCGCCGGAACGATGACGACCAGGACCACCCACAGCAGGAGCATGCCCACGACCCAGAGATGCCGGGCGGCCGCGCCGAGCCTGCTCCACACCGCCGGACCCGCCGCCGGACCCGCCGCGTACGCCGCCGCCAGCAGCCCGCTGACGGTCACGATGTACCAGCACCGCGGGGTGTTGAGGTCGACGAGCCGGACGAGCGCGGAACCCACGACGACGAAGAACACGAAGTGCGGGACAAGCCTCAGGGCGAGGCGTACGTGGACGGGCTCGCGGTCGGACACGACAGGCCCCCTGGACGGATCGACCCACACGACACGGAAGGACGGACAGGCGTCGGAGTCTAGCCGCCGCCTGTATGGCCCCTGTGAAGAGCGGGGCTGCCGTTACGCCCCGGGGTGCAGGCCGAGCGAGCCCGGCGTGGGTGCGCCCTTCACCTCGCCGAAGTACAGGGCGAAGGTCTGCTTCCAGCGCTCGACCGCGGCGCGGTCGGCCATGAAGGGCGGAAAGCCGTCGAGGTTGGCGTCCGGGTACTCCCAGATGGGCTTCAGGCCCGCCGGGAGAGCGATGTCGGAGCGCACCGACCAGCCGTTGAAGGACGCCTGCTGCGTGGCGGGGGACAGCGCCCAGTTGAGGTAGAGCTTGGCGGCCGCCGGGTTCCTGGCCTGCTTGAGGATCCCGGCGGGCTGGCCCCAGGCCATGAACGGGTGGCCGTCCGGGACGACGAACCTCGCGGGGGACGACGACGGCGCGGCGAGCGAGCCGGCCGTACCGATGCCGATCGCCTTCTCCCCGGCGAAGACCGCGTCACCCGGCGAGTTGGCGCCCCGCGCGAACCGCACGTCCTGCGCGGCGAGCGCGGCCACCCAGTCCCAGCCGTACTTCTGCGCGTACAGCGCGTAGAGGTAGAGCACCGCGTCGTCGTCATGCGGGTACGACGAGGCGATCTTCCCCTTCCACTTCGGGTCGATGAGGTCGAGCGGCGTGCGCGGAGCATCCGAACCGGCCGCCGCGACACCGTAGACAAAGCTGAACGCGACCGCCTGGATGCCGACCCACGCGCCCTGCGGATCCTTGAAGCCGTCGTAGACCTTCGAGAACCCGGCCGGCTTGTAGTTCAGCAGCCGGCCCTGCGCCTTCCAGCGGCTGTAGTCCTGCAGGGTCTGCAGTTGTACGACGTCGGGGACGAGCGTGCCGGTCGCGAACTGGTTGTCCACCCGGACGTCGTGATACTTGCTGTAGTCGACGATCAGCGTCAGATCGATGTCCGGGAAGCGCCCGAGGAAGCCCGCCTTGGTGCCGTCCTGCTGGTCGGGGGTGTCACCGCCGGCGTAGATGACGAGCTTGCCGCCTTCCGCGAGAGCGGCCCGGTACAGCTCGTCGAGCGTCCTGGTCTCCTCGGGCTGCCCGCCGGCACTCCGGGTGGCGGCGGAAGAAGCCGAGGCCGGGACCGCGGTGGCACCGAGCGCGCCGAGGCCGAGGGCCGCACCGGCGCCGGTGGCAAGGACACGTCGTCTGCTGAGGAAGCTCGACATGCTGGGGGGACCTCTCTGATCGGGGATGGTCGTACAGAGCCCGGCGCCAGGGGCAATGGTCATTCTGTTTCCGCCGATCCGGCCTTCGCGTCGTCCGTACGGAGCGATGTGCGGGCGGGAGGTGGAAGCCGCGTTCAACCGGACGATTGAACGCGGCTACGGCCGACGTCGATCCCCAGCAGCTCGCGGAAGGCCCGACCGCCTTCCGGGGTGACCTTGAGCGCCCGGCCGGAGCCGATCCGTTCCACCCAGTGCCGGTCGAAGGCCAGCTTGCACAGCGCCGCTCCGAGCGCGCCGGCCAGGTGGGTACGGCGCTCCGTCCAGTCCAGGCAACTGCGGACCATCGGCCTGGATCCCTTCAGGGCGAACAGGTCGATGTCCAGTTCCGCGAGCCAGACCCTGCCCGCCTCCGTGACGACGAGCCCCGCGTCGTCCGCGACAAGACCCCGGCTCAGGATCGCGTCGGTCACGGCCACGCCCAGATGACCGGCGAGATGGTCGTAGCAGGTCCTCGCCCGCGCTTCGGCGCTCATCCGCCCCGACTCGCGCAGGCTCGACGGGGCCGGGCCCGGTGAGGGGCGGGACGAGGAGTACGCGGCCAGATCCTCGATCAGCGCCGCCGTTGCCGGGTCGGCCAACCGGACGTAGCGATGCCGGCCCTGGCGTTCCTCGGCCAGCAGGCCACCGGCGACCAGGAGGGAGAGGTGCTCACTCGCGGTGGACGGCGAGATCCCGGCGTGCCGGGCCAGTTCACCGGCCGTCCAGGCCCGGCCGTCGAGCAGGGCCATGCAGAACGCGGCCCGGCTGCGGTCAGCCAACAGCCCGGCGATCCGTTCGATCGACATAGCCCCATCATGCCCCCGGCACAGTTCGGCGAGCGCCGAAGTGTCCCGGTCCTAGCGTGGGCGCATGACCAGCTCCGTGCACGAGCACGTGTTCACGCGCCACGCCGATGTCCGGACCGCCCTCGCCGACCCGCACCTCGTCCCCTCGCCTGCCCGGTCCGGCCCCGTCGGCAGCATGGCCTGGCTGCGCGACACCGTCGCCCGGTTCAGTACCGGCGACACCCACGCCCGTCGCCGGGCCCTGCTGGAGGCCGACCTGGCCCGCCTCGACCCGTCGGCGCTACGGCTGGCCGCCGGTTCGGGCCCTGCCGGTGAGGCTCGCGTGATCGTGGTCCGTACCCTCGCCGAGAGCCTGGGGCTCTCGGACCCTGACGCCATAGCGGCGGCGATCACGGTCGTGGCGGGGGCGTACTTCGGCGAGGACCGCGCCGATGCCGACGCGGCAGTGGCCTGGCTCCTGCCCCGGGTGCTTGCCGTCGATCCCGTCGATCCGGAGGCCGCCGCCAGCCGCATCGGACTGCTCGTGCAGGCATGCGATGCGACCGGCAGCCTGGTCGACCACGCCCGGCGCGCGGCCGACGACTGCCCCGTCGCGCCCTCCACCGAGGCGCTGCTGGCCGAAACGCTTCGCTACGACCCACCAGTACGCACAATGCACCGGATCGCCGTCCGCCACACCCGCGTCGCGGGCGTCGCGATCGCCGAAGGCGACCTGGTGACCCTGGACATCGCGGCCGCGAACCAGGACCCGGACGTCTACGAAAACCCCAGCACCTTCGACCCCGAACGGTCCGGCCCGCCTCCCCTCACCTTCGGCAGCGAACCCCGAATCTGCCCCGGCAAGAACCACGCCCTGGCCCTCGCGGCCGGAATCCTCGACAGAGCCCCCGCCGAGATCGTCGAGGCCATGGTGCGGCACGTCCTCACCCTCGCCGACACCTGGACAGCCTGGGACGGGCGCCCCGCCCCCGCCGACGACCGGATCTACACCCCGCACAAGGCGATCCGCCGAGTCGCCGACCATCTGGTCGACCACCTCGCCGAAATGGAGGCACGCCTTGCCGGACAGGAGCCCCAGCCCGACCACTGGCACGCGTCGCAGATCACCATGAAGGCCGACCTCGCCCCCTTCACACAGGCCGACGTCGACGAGGCCCACAGCCGTCTCAGCCGCCTCGCCCAGATCTGGTCGAACCGCCTCAACGCCCTGACACCCGACCAACTCGACCACTCCCCCGGCCCCGGATGGAGCTTCCGCAAGCTCGCGCTCCACCTGGCCGGCTCCGTCTACTACGCCGACGCAATCGGCTCCCTGGCGCCCACCGAACGCAGGACCCCATGACCGCCTTCTCCGCCTTCTCCGCACTGCACCACGCCGACACGCCGCTCCTGCTCCCCAACGCCTGGGACCATGCCTCAGCGGCAGCCCTCGCCCAGCAGGGTTTCGCGGCGATCGGCACGACCAGTCTCGGGACAGCCGCAGCAGCCGGCCTGCCCGACGGCATGTCGGCGATCCGGCACGAGACCCTCCTCCTCGCCAACCGCCTCGGCAACGGGCCCTTCCTCCTGTCCGTCGACGCCGAAGCCGGGTTCAGCGACGACCCCGCCGAGGTCGCCGAACTCGCCCGCGAGCTGGCCGCCGCCGGAGCAGCCGGCATCAACCTGGAGGACGGCCGGCCCGACGGCACACTCACACCGGCGCACCTGCACGCCGCCAAAATCGCGGCCGTAAAGGCCGCGTCACCCGACCTCTTCGTCAACGCCCGCACCGACACCCACTGGCTGGACGGCCCGCATACCGACACTTCCCGCCGCCTCGACGCCTACCAGCAAGCGGGCGCCGACGGCGTGTTCGTCCCAGGCCTGTCCGACCCTACGCAGATCGCCGCCCTGGTGAAGACCCTCGACGTCCCGTTGAACATCCTCTACTCCCCTTCCGGCCCCACCGTCGCCCAGCTCGGCGAGCTGGGCGTACGCAGAGTGAGTCTCGGCTCGCTGCTCTTCCGAGCCGCACTCGGCGCCGCGGTGAGCGCGGCGACGGACATTCGCGCGGACCGACCGATGCGGGCCATGGCACCGACGTACGCCGAGATCCAGCAGCTGTGCCGCGGCGTCGACCCTGACGGTCGGGCGGTAGAAGAGGACTGACAGATCCTCGTCGCGGTGTTTATGATGCCCGGGATGAAAAAGAACTCCTCGTATGGATCGGGGGAATCGTTCGCGCAAGGTGAGTGCTGATGGCACATCACTTGGCGAACACGATTCCGCCCCACCTGTTGATGTGGCAGCGCGTACGCGAGTACGCCGTGCCGCCGTCCATGATCGAGACCGCGACCGCACGGCGTGCGGCCGGTGACTGGGCGGGGGCCTGCGCCGCCGCCCGGGTCGACACCGATCTCGATCTGCGCGCCGTGCGCGACCGCCACGGCACCGAACTCGTCACCCGTCTTCGTGCGGATCTGCGTCGGTTGGCGCCGGATCTGCTGCGCTGGCACATGCCCCGGATCGCTCCCGACGGACGGATCCGGCCCGGCCTGACCATCCCCCTGAGCCGTTACCGCAGTGGCGGCGCCACGCCGTTGCAGCTGGTGGTTCGCACACCGCCGGCCTGGGCGGACGCCGGACAACGGATGTCCCTGGCCCTGTGGGAGGAGTCCGGCACCGGCGCCACGAGACACCATCCGCACCCGCATCCCGACCGGCGTTTCCGGCTCGACCTGCACCAGCACCTCTGGGACTCCGCACGGTGCGGCGAACTGGCCCGGCGGTGCGGTGCGGGCGGGGCGCCGCTCCCGGCATCGGCACGGTGGGCCTCCGAGGCCGAGCTGCTGTTGAGGGCCGAGGGTCGCCCTCACGGAGCCTTCACCGTACGGCTCGGTGCGCGAAGCCGCGCCGTGCTCGAACTCGTCGCCCCCGACGACAGCCATGCCCCGACGTGCCGGCCGCTTCGGGAGGCGCTGCCGCCGCAGGAGGTCGCGGCGCTTCCGGTGCTGCCGGAGGCGGCGGCCCGGGCCCTTCCGGATCTGGAGCTGCTACGGGCCGGGCTGGTCGCGGCCGACCGGCTGCATCCGCTCGTCGCCACGGCATTGGCGGCTGCTGCCTCGGGATCGGCGGCCGGCCCCGAGCCCGCCCCCCAGCCCGGCAACCCGCACCGGGTGGAGTGCCGGGGCGAGGTCCACCGGATCGCGCTGCGGGACGGGGTACTGGCGGCGATCGATCACGACCCGGCACAACTGCGCCGGGAGGAGCTGCTGGTGGCGCTCGGCGGGCCCGCGCTGCCCTGTCTGCGGGCGATCGACGCGGTGCACCGCGATCCGGAGGCACTGCCCGCGGTCCGGGAGCGGATCGGCCACGGTGACGTCGCCGGGGCGCTGAACGTGGTCGAGGGGCTGCTCGGTCCCGGTGCGCTCCTGCGCGACGGGCCGCTCCGGGAGGAGCTGGAGTCGGCTGCGGCCCGCCGCATCGACCACGGACTCTTCCGCGCGGGGCTGGTCGCCGTTCACCCCGCTGCCGGTGCGGTCCACCGCCCCCAACTCGACCGCCGTACGCCTCCCGCATTGCGCCCCAAGCGGAGCAGCCGGGCACGGCCCCGTACCGGCCTGGCCTGACCGGCTGCCCCACCTACATCCCGCGCTCGCACTGCGCGTTCGTTCGCCCGTTCCCTTCTCCCACCCCAGGTGATGCCCATGACCTCCAGCACCCTCCTGCCCGCATCCGCGACCGGCACCCGGCTCGTCGTCGCCGAGGACCTCCTGGCCCTGCTGCGTACGACCACCACCGAGCCGCGCCCCGACGAGCAGCTCGAAGCGCTCACCCTGGCCGTCGCGGCCGACCTGCCCGTGCTGCTGTGGGGCGAGCCGGGGATCGGCAAGACCGCGGCCCTGACACAGCTCGCCGCCTCTCTCGACCTGCCGCTGACCACCGTGATCGCCAGCGTCCACGAGCCGACCGACTTCTCCGGGCTGCCCATCGTCGGCGACGACCCGACGGTGCAGGGGGTGCCGATGGCGCCGCCCCAGTGGGCCGTGGAACTCGTCCGGGCCGGGCGGGGGCTGCTCTTCCTTGACGAACTCTCCACCGCCACCCCGGCCGTCCAGGCCGCGCTGCTCCGGGTCGTCCTGGAGCGGAGGGTCGGGGCGCTGCAACTGCCGCCGGGAGTACGGATCGTGGCCGCCGCCAATCCGCGCGCGTCGGCGGCGGACGGGTGGGAGCTGAGCCCGCCGCTGGCGAACCGGTTCGTGCATCTGTACTGGGTGCACGACCGGGAGGTGGTGGTGCGCGGGCTGGGCGGGATCTGGCCCCGGGCGGAGCTGCCCTCGCTGGTGCCGGAGCGGCTGCCGGAGGCGGTGGCTTACGCCCGGCGTGCGGTCTGCGGTTTCCTTCAGGCCCGGCCGACGCTGATCCACCGGCTGCCGAACACCGAGACCCGGCGCGGCGGTGCCTGGCCCTCGCCCCGGAGCTGGGAGGCCGCGCTGACTCTGCTGGCCTTCGGCACTGCGGCCTCCGCCTCCCGGGAGGTGCTGGCGCTGCTGGTGCGGGGCGCGGTGGGGGACGGGCCAGGGCTCGAACTCCTCGCCCATCTCGACCGGATGGAACTGCCGGACCCGGAGTCGCTGCTGGCCGACCCGGCCTCCGCCGAACTGCCGGCGCGGGGCGATCTACGGCAGGCCGCGCTGGAGGCGGTCGTGGCCGCCGTAGGGGCTCGGCCGCAACGGGCGCGGTGGGAGAGCGGCTGGGCGGTGCTGGTCCGGGCGCTGGAGACCGGCGTCCCGGACCTGCTGGTCGCCCCGGCGACGGCGCTGGCCGCGCTGCGGCGCGACGACTGGGAGGTGCCGGAGGCCGTGGAGCGGCTCGCCGGGGTGATCGGTCTCGCCCGGCTGGCGGACCAGTCGGTGGGGCGGGCCACGGCAGCGGCCGAAGCCAGGCGTACGACGGAGGCGCGCCGATGACGGGGCCCGCGAAGCGTCCTGTGCAGCGCCCAGTACCGCGCCCGATGGCCCGGCCCGCACCGCCGCGTCCGGTTCGGGTCGCCCCGGGGCCGCCGGCCGCGGCCGGCTCCGGCGGGCCGTACGACCGGCCAGGACTCCCGCTGGACATGCAGAAGCTGCTGGCCGCCCGGCTGCACGCGGTGAAGGTCCGTCCCTACCTGGCCGGCGCACTCTTCGCGCTGCACGTGGTGGAGGACCGCTCGGTGCCGACGATGGCGGTGGACGCGCACTGGCGCTGCTACGTCTCCCCCGGCTTCGTGGCACGCACGCCGGTGGAGGAACTGGCCGGTGTCTGGGTGCACGAGGTCTCCCACCTGCTCCGGGACCACCACGGGCGGGGTGAGCGCTATGCGCGGGAGCACGAGGAGTACGGGCCGGGCGAGAGGCTGCGGCGGAACATCGCCGCCGACTTCGAGATCAACGACGACATCTACGGCGACGGTCTGCCCCGGCCTGCCGGGGCGGTGCTGCCGTTGCTGCTGCGCCTGCCCGACGGGCTGCTGATGGAGGAGTACCTGCGCAGAGCGTCGATGTCCGGGCTCGCCGCGGACCTGGCCTGGCTGGACTGCGGCAGTGGGGCCGACGGACATGACCGGCCGTGGGAACTGGGACCCGACGGCGCACACGGGCTGAACAAGCAGCAGCGGGACGCGGTCCGCTTCCGGGTCGCCGAGGGGATCAAGGGCCGGCCCGGCGACGCTCCGGAGGGATGGCGCCGGTGGGCGGACGAGGCATTCCATCCACCGCAGCCGTGGCGCCAGTTGCTGGGCGCGGCGGTCCGCGCCGCGGCGAGTGCGTCAGGAGCGGGCGAGGACCACAGCTACCGGCGTCCGTCCCGCCGATCCGCCGCTGTTCCCGGGGTGCTGCTGCCGAGCCTGCGCCGTACGCCGCCCCGGGTCTGCGTCGTCATCGACACCTCAGGCTCGGTGAGCGACGCCGAGCTGGGCAGCGCGCTCCTGGAGGTGGCGGCGATCTCCCGAGCGGCGGGCGGGCGGCGCGACCTCGTCTCGGTGATCTCCTGCGACGCGGCCGCCGGTATCGCCGTCCCGCTCTGCCGCGCCGAGAACATCGAACTGATCGGCGGCGGAGGAACCGATCTCCGCTCCGGATTCGCCCGCGCGCTCCGCTCCCGGCCCCGCCCCGACGTAATCGTCGCCCTGACAGACGGCCAGACACCCTGGCCCTCCGCACAACCCCCCTGCCGCACCGTCGTCGGTCTCTTCCCCCGCCCAGCCAGCGCGGTGAACGAGCAAAACCCCGACTACGCCCCGGACACCCCGCCGCCCTGGGCCCGCGTCGTCACCATCAGCTGACAAAGCGCGGCGGCGCGGCACCACGACCGGGACGCCAGGACGTCCTCGGAGGGCGCGGCCGGGGCCCGGCCCATATCTTTGGATGGTGAGTCGCCCCATCGTTCCGCCCGAGCGTGCGGGCAACACCGGCCCGCCGGAAAGACGCCGGACCGACTACGCCGGCGCCATTTACGGTTCGCTCCTTGCCGCCTCCGTGGTGGCCACCGCCGGAACCGCCGGCGAGTACCCGCGACTCCAGCTCGTGCTGTTGCTGATCGTCACCGGTCTGGTCTTCTGGGCCACGCACGTCTACGCACATCTTGCGGGGGAACGACTGGTCGGCCAGCCCTGGTCCTGGCGGGAGATCCGCCGGATCGGCGTGCATGAGTGGTCCATCGTCGAAGCCGCCGTCCTTCCCGCCACTGCCGTGGCCATCAGCCCTTTGCTGGGGCTGAGCGTAGGCGCGGCCCTGTGGCTCGCTCTGGGCATCGCGGTGGTCCAGCAGGTCGGGTGGGCGTGCCTCGGTGCTGCCCGCGCCGGTGCCTCCCACCGCTCAGTGATCGCTGAGGGCGTCGTCAACCTGGCTTTCGGACTGATCATCGTGGCCGCCAAAGTCGCACTGAAGCACTGACGGCATCGCCGGCCTCAG
>Ga0307517_10011848_pt1 | contig 12044 bp, 16 predicted proteins | sample 23_EM_MG_FD_194515 | JGI IMG/M metagenome (GOLD analysis project Ga0307517, IMG submission 194515) | Populus trichocarpa ectomycorrhiza microbial communities from riparian zone in the Pacific Northwest, United States - 23_EM | ecosystem: Host-associated > Plants > Roots > Unclassified | place... | reverse complement strand
CATCGGCCTTCGCCCTGTGGAGCAGTTGACACCTAGTCACCTGCTTCCACACACCCCATAGACTACCAGCTAGGTGATCATGTATGACTCTACTTGTGATTGCGCGAAAATCCACAAGACAAGAGAACAAGGTACCACACATAGGTAGATAAAAATGTGTCCGTTAGTGTGTCCACCATTTCTAGGCAATTTTACTTGCCATTACTTCTGGATGATCCGGCGCGATACCATACAGAACCAGCCCATGCAGTGCCCAAAGACGGTCAAAAAGGTGGACGCGAAAATTTTGAGTGTCGGGGAGCAATTTGAGGATTCTAGACGCGACATAGAAGGCAGAAGGTCCTCCACCCCAGCTTCAAAGGAGTCCTATTGACTTGAACCCCCCCCCCGGAAATGCGGGAGATTACTTGGTCGTTGTCGTGGACGATGAGCAAGGAATTGACCCATACCTTTTACATAATCGGAGATTAAAATGGCAACTATACTACTTTGGTTCGATGAATTCCTGTTCGAATCTCTACGGGACCCAGCTCTATTCTTCTCACCTCCCGTGACGACGTCCTCGAACCTTGTTCTCCACTCAATCCTTCCAAAATCTGTCGCTCATCGTATCATAGCAGGATCCATCTCCCAAGGTCAGTCTACAGTTTTGCACAAGCAACCAGGAGACTTTCTGACTAATGAAAATAGCTCGATATGCTACCAGCGATGCGGATCTGACCACCGCAGCATTCGTTACCTCTGGGAGTAGCTACCCTATCCTTGATGGCGTTCTTGGAGTCAGCTTGGTCATGCATTCTCGCCATGGGGTCCGTTGAAATGCCTAATGGATACTGACATCATTGCCATAGTTCGACTCCTGCATCTTCACACAAGAAAATTCCCTTTTGCAGGGCAGATTTCCAAGTGGGCTCTACGAAGAACGACTGTTGCCAACCTCATTGGTATTTACCAGTTCAACACAAATGATGTCGGTACGATTTTTTGCATCGTTTCTCTCAACTTGTTCACCTCATTACTCTGTTCAGGTCTCACAGAGTTCATTGCCAAGGCTCAGACCGCTTAATTTTTTGGAAAGAAGTGTATGGCTAGAAGACACCCGTCAGGAATATCAAAGGATGGCGTTGGTTGTATTACTTTTTACCTTTCGAAATAACACACAATGACAGTCTCGCTGCTCTATTTTCCCACATTGGGAACTTCTTACTTCAAGGAATTTTCTGGTGGTACAGCGAGTTGTCGATGGGATAGTAGCGATCTTCTCCTCTCTTCCTGGTGTAGTTCCGTCTCCTGAATTCTTTCTGGTCACTTTTATTTATTTATTGCAATTAGGCCGGATTTACCGACTCAATCTCCTACGTAAACAAAGATAAGGAATCTCAATAATCCGATTCGGAGTCGATGACTATGATATTAGCGTTGTCCGACCACGAAGAAACCGAAGTCCTCAAATTTTGATGTTTCTCCTGAACGTGCTTTTCTAAGTAATGCTTGCGAGCAAACGTTTTGTCGCAGTACAGGCATTGTCGCATGATGGGGAAGTGTGTCATTAAATGACGAACAGAATTTCCATCCTTGAGTTTCGCCTTGCATTCGAAGGAACCATGCTTGAAAAGGCACACGGTGGATGTCGGATCGCTATTCCTCCTGTTAAACCGGTGTATACCTTTCTTATCCCGCAGGTGATCTTCGAATGCTTTTCGTGAGATGAACGTTTCCCGACAGGAATCGATAGTGCATTGGACTTGAACGAGCCTAAGAGGAGAGCCTTCGGGCCCAATGATCTGGAAAGGAAACTTCTTTGGAAAAACGATGGATGCCTCGCAAACGGAACGAAGAGGCTTTCGACCTGTCCACCCCGGCTTCTGATCCATGTCCAAGGGTTCATATGGAAATGAGAACCGAAAGCAGCCCGAGATATCGTCGAGATCAAGAGGATATGAAAGTAAAGCCGAGAAGGACATCAGGCGAGTCATTGTGCTATAGATATAAGAATGCTTGCATCAGAAAGGTGGCTTATTCACTATAGATCATAGATAGGACTGAGGCTTACTGTGGTGACTAGCTCGGAAAGCGATATGATCTTGGGCTGTTCGAAAATGACCTCCTTATATACCCCAAAATTTCGCGGTGGCCAGTTCAGATATTCTGGGGCCACTCACAACACGTCGTTTTAAAGCGCTTTGTCAGGTCAGCCATGAGAGGGACCAACCGATTCTAAGCAAGTGGGTCTTTCCTATTATGAAAGCCCACTTTCTTTGAATCGATGAGGGTTGATTGTCATGCAGTGGCTATAAGAGGGACCAAGGTATCAGGACTCGGATTTCCTTTAGCAACAAAGAAGACGATGGGTATGACTTTGTTTTTTGACATTTGCGTAACTGGTCAAGGGGGAAGGTGCGTAACCCAGACATTGGAGTTCAAAATACTTGAGCTCGATTTGGTTGTCGGAGCCTAAGCAGTACTTGCCAATTGCAATATTCTCGTCGAGGGGATGGTCTTCATCACAGATAGATCCTCCTCTTTGATGATCACACTTACATATAGTAGAACTTTCAAACAACAGCATCAGGTGATGATCACTTCGGCAGGGAGATTCGGGTGATGCCCAAGGGAAACCGAAGGCCATCATCACACAATCCGAATCGGAATAAGCCGCGTTGGCGCAGTCGTAGTCGCGTCTCACTTGTACCGACGAGTCCACAGGACCGAAGGGAAATGAGAAGGTCATTCGTTCAATCCGGGTACGCGGCATTCTTATTTTTATTTATTTGATGGTGCTGATGCACATCACAAATTTACGGTTGCCGATGGACGAACATTGAAGCGTAAGCCCTATTTTCGACCTCCTACTCTACCAATCGCGTTGTCGAGGTAGTGGCTGTGTGGATTTATTTTGAAATCGCGGGTGTGTTGACGAACGTGGAATGGATGAACAACAACTCAATCATATCACGCTTTACTGTACCATTTCGACCGATCGTTCACACCTTGTGATGCGTGACGCACATAGTTCACTGACACTGGTGTTCACGACCAGTGGTGATGCGTGACTGAACGAATTTTTTGACCAAATTGTTCATAAAATTGGCTCGAAGCGCCTAAATTTTTTTTTATACCTGCAATCCCAATTTTGAGGATGTTCACAGGTCCTTGTGATGCGTGACGAAAGCCAAATTGGTTCAGTTCATGAGGCCTTGTGATGCGTGATGTGAACGATCGGTCGAAATGGTACAGTAAAGTCAGCATTTATTTTTACAGCAAGAAAAGATACAACAAGAAGTCCTCTCTATGATCTACTGCGGGAGTTGTGCTTTCAGCAGAAACGCGTCTAACTTCTCCTTGATTTGCAAGAGGCGCGCTTTTCTATCACCCAACTCCTTCCGTTTTCTTCCCAAGAGGGGATCTTCAGTAAGAATTTCTTGCAAATTCAAACGACCGCGATTTGAATCTTCGAAGATGGATCTAAAGAGGACCTCCTCAATCCCAAAAGCGAAAGCCTGATTCAACTCATGTTCAATGGTGAGAGGCACGTAGTCGATGAATCGCTACCGGATGAATACGGTTAGGCAAACATCGCGTCAGGGATTGTGATGCTTACCTTGCACGCAACGTGGAAGTAGGCTTGGACCCTAGCCATTACCTTTACTTCATCCTCAAGGGACCAGGTCCGAAGGTTTCCTCTTAAGTCTTCCGTGAAGGTCGGCAGAGTGGATGGGCCATATCGACGGGCTGAGTGGGGTGAATATCCAGCGTCTGAAACTTCCTGAGGCGGCCTCGCGCGCCAAAAAGTCGAAATCCAATGTTTCTCCTGCGTTTCGAGATCCTGGTAATTTTGCGTAAACACAGGATTGGTCTCAAGTCTGAGAAGCATTTGAAGCATATTGTACGCATCGTCTTGTCGTGTGTGTCGATCATCAAAGACCAAAGACCTAGAGATAATGAGGCGTTAGACGAGATCGCAATATAATTTGATGAGGATACCCACTTGACATATGCTTTAAGCTGACTGAACTGGCCGAAATGTTCACTGAGCAAGCTTTCGAGCAGTCGCGTCGTGTTGTCTACGATATCCCTAAAGCAAGCGCGAGCAGGGTCCCCCCACAAGCTTGTATATTCCTGCACGAGGACTTTGGTAGCCTCAAACGGGACATCCCCAGGGAGCTCCCAAGTGATCGAACTATGGACACGATTTAGCAGGAAAGGAAGAGACGAGTCAGCAAAACGTACTCTTTGATTACATTTCGCACGTCTAATAAACCCCGAGGTTGGGTAAGGCTATGCAAGAGAGGAGATGATGATGAAATGTCCTCGAATGGACGGAAGTCAGGGGCTGTCATCTCGATGTCGGATTTGAAGCTCGAGTATCGCCCTCTGTTCGCTTGGACGAAATCATAGTGGTTGCGTCCCAGGACCGTATCTTTAATATCCTTGGAGAAAGCTGAGACACGGAGCATAATTTCGGTCGAAGGCTCTTTCGTGAGGAGTGGTGGAAGCTCGCCGAGCTCCGTGACACATTTTAGAAGTTCGGATTCAACAGCCTTGCACATCGATGGAAGACTGCGAGGATAGTTGTCAATAGAAGGTAAGAGGGTTGATAGAAATGCACATACTTTTTCTCGATAAGTTGAACCAGTAAGGCGCTGATATCGTGAACGAAATTAGGGATGCCGAAGCACCTACGATCAGACATCTCGCTCCAGGGAGGGGTCGACGTAAAGAAGTCATCCGCGATGCGCTGTGATTTCATACGGGATACTTTACGAGCGCGCTCGTCATCGTCAGGTAGTCGAACACAGTAGTAGCCATGTTTGGTGCGGTGTTCACGACCTTCCAGAACTGCTTTCCACTTTTCGCGACCGCCCGTCGCCCCCTTCGTAAGAGTGTCCGGTTTGGTGAGAACACCTTGCGGATAGGTCAATCTCATAATCTCGTACGGATGACCAGCGATTACGAACCGATGGTCCTTTCCTTCTCTGGATCACTCTTTCCAGCAATGACGACAGCCTGCATCATTTCAATGTCGTCTATCATTTATGTAAAACGAGCTTTCAATTGATGTACCTCGGATGGGCTGCAGCAAGAGCGACGTACCACTCATGGGCATAGCGATAACAATTATCGTATTCTTCTTTGAAACGTGGTTCTCGACCAAAGATCGTACCATATTGATAAGATCCTCCCCAGCGTTTTGTATTAACCCTGAAGTTCGTCAGGTGTGAACAGAATCCATCGGTGTAAAGTGAAAGACTTTACCAGGCAAATCAACAAAAGAGAGATCTGTCGCAGCCGGGTCCTTTACGCTTACTTGAACAACATTCTTTGAGAATGGGAGGATAGAGGCATCTGTCCGTGCATTTTCACGAATTTCAGACTCTGACATGGCTAAGAAATCGGAGCGAGGGCGGTGAGGACTGAGCACGGCGGCCTGAGCACGCCTTATCCAGAGTTCGACGTGAGACTTGTTCTCGATAACGGGACCAAATGACTCCAGTACGTGAGTTTGTGTCTCGCCGGCTGTGTTATATTCGTAGCGGATCTCAATCGTGCAAGACCAGGAGTCGGCATTACTCGACATGTTACATTCCATAGGACATCTGGAGTCAGGCGTTAGCAATGGATAGTGCAAAGAAGGGAAAGACTAACCTAGTGCATGTTCCACTATCTCGAGGAACATTTATCTATGGGCTACCTTAGTAGAGAAACAGCAATTGTATAGGTAAATCCTTACCCCGCTCACGGCTTCAACCAGCGAACTTTTCCCACCTGTGGTCGTTAGTCAAATCCGAATAAAAGAGCGTAATCCGCTTACTGGATTGCCCGCCAATGACTACGACACGTGGTAGGTCAAAAATGGTTTTTGCCCTTCGTGAGGATGGGTATCTTAGCGCGGTGGAAAAAGTGCGATAAAGTAGAATGACGAACCCAAGGGCGAGCAAATCTCGGTATAGCTCCATGAATTCCCGACACTTGCGAGAGTACTCCGTTGAGGATATCGTGTCCCTCCCATCCGTCGACATTTCGTCTGGAAGTAAGGAGAGCTCCCCTGTCGGGGAAGAAATGGTCCTGGTCCTAGCATTCTGGGTCCCAGTTGCCCCTCGGATGCGGCGGAATACTGACATAGTGTGTCAATGTGGGCTTTGGTCCATCCTTCAAGCGTCTTTTATATAGATAAGCTTTGCATCGAGGCTGCGATTGTAATCAGCAAGCGTCTCGTGGCTACGAGATTCACACGGACGTCGTGGGCGTGCCAGCATTCGAATCAAAGCGCCCTATTTTCTAGAAAGGAGCCTACCTTGTTTGTACCGTTCTTGGTGGGCGCATGGCCTTTGAGAGGATCAAGAAAGGTCAAGAATAGTCTGGGGGTTTACGAAATAGGAATAACTGACCCTAGTTTTTTTTTTTTTCGGCACGTCTAGATCTGTAAAAGGAATAAAAGGCCATCTTCCTCCTAGCGCACTGGCGGGTCCCACAATTTTTGTGGCTTTATCCCCAGTTTAAATAAAAAAACTTGGGCGATACAATAAATAAAAAATTCCAAGTCGCCTACCCGCTTTGAGGCCTCCATCTCAACGAGAATCGTGTGGAATTTTCGCCACCGACAGTTCATTGGCTGGGCTGAGAAGATAAGACAGCAGCGGCTCTCGTCCGATGATAAGCCCTGAATGTGAGAGTATGTGCCCACAGCCCGGCGTTCGGCCCCAGGTCACTTCGTCGGGGCAATTCCCACCCCACAATCACCGCTGCAGTCCACGCCGCAGTGTTTCCAATTCCCCAAATAGCCAGTCTTGAGTCACATGGGGTCATCCAAATCTTTCCGAAGCCAATCGGCGCTTATGAGAAAGTACTGATAAGCGCTCGCAGAAAATTGATTGCTTATTCGCTTCAAAGTCGACCCATGGAAGCGAAAGGCACTGCTATATAACTGCGCATGGACACTAGAACCGTTCTCCGTGCCAGAAGTCGTGTGCGAGCGAGTTTATTCAGAATCCACGGAAGGTAGAGTGGACTGCTAGTTGTGGATTGGGAGATAGATCTGAAGGGATTGGTGGCACTTGTGATGAAACATGAGTAGTATCTTCAATCCGATGTACAGCGAAACAACAAGGTCAAAGACGACTCTTAGCTAGGCGACAACAACAACACGGAAAGACGCCAAGGTCCACCCATAATCTTCCATAAGCCGCTTTGCACATCTACGCCGATGTGCAACATTCATTTCGCCATCACCGCTGTGGAGTCTGCGATACCGTCGAGGTAAGTAATCAGAGGAGATTTTAGATCTGAAAGAGTTGGAACCCATAACGCACAAGTGATCTTTGAACGGTTGGTCTATTGGTTGGAGTTGGAATTAATTTAGACAGTACTTAAAAAGTCGAGGGGAAAAAAAGGGATACGCACTTCCCTGAGGAGGCTTCATCGTAAAACGCGAACCCTCAGTCTGTTGCAGAGAGAATCCTATATGGCCCATGGCCTATAAAGCATTAACAATCAGCTTCCGTTCAAAAAACAGACTGAATACGAAATTTGAACCTGAATGAAATCAGTCTGTTTAAGTACGCCTTTCACGGACAAGTTGAATATCTTTTCAAATACTTCATAATCCCACTTTCGGACAAGGAAAAGGACAGGGGTAGGGGGAATGGCACCCACTTTCCCAGCTTTCGAACCCTTCCTACCTTTATCCGATCCCTCGGCTGGAGGAGGCTCGGTAGGTTGAGGTCCAAGCAAGGGAGCGTCCTCGGCGATTCCGGTTCGCTTCACCTTGGGCCCGACTCGCGTCGTCGTTTCTCCCTCGCCAGTTTCTGCTTCAGGTTGGATCTCGGAGAGATATGAATATGGTTTCAGCTTTACTGGTTCAGGCTCTGCTATCGGCTCAGTCGCAGTCGATGGTGCAGTTGAAGCCTTGGGTGGGCGCCTGGCGGGAACGGTACTGGCATCCGTCGACGTGCTTGGGCGAATCGGGATCGGGCGAGGGGCGATATACCATCGCGGAGTAGGTTTTTGGTATCCAATGAGCTACGAAGACCATTTAAGCCGAGGCTGAAAATACATGAATAAATAAAAACCCACCTTCTCAATTGTATTAGAAACCCGCTTTTTCGTGAGTTTATCTATTTCGACCCATATCTTTTTGACAGAATTTTCTTGCCCAAGCGACGCGATTCCTTTGATATACCGCTCAATTGGAGCAGCTTCCAGAAGTTTCTGTGCGGTGACGGAGTTGTCTCTAAACTGTACGAGACGGCGGTCCGAATAAGGTTCGCTTTCGTCACGGAATCCGAGAACTTGATAAAAGTCCTGTCATGAGACAAATACCACTCAGTTAGTATACAGCCGACCGTAAAGAAAAAAAAAAATTGGAGGCAGGAGTAAAATCACGAACCCAAAAGGATTTCACTCTGCTGATACAATCGACGAGATGATCACCGAGTTCTTCATGTTGTGCAGGAGTCGCTTTCGAAAATTCCTTGAGCAAGTCGTCTGTAAAGGCAAGCCCTTCGAGGGTTTCCATATTTCCGATAAAGCAAAACCGAAACAAGGCGCTGTGGAGATTGCGAGCCTCGAGCAACGAGGTTGTTTCAGGGCCTTGCAGAATTTCCAGTTCAGAGCCTGTCCATTTTGGAACGTGGTCCTATGGGAAACCGCACACATCTGATGAAAGGAAAGGCAGCTTTTGATAATATAAGACTTACAAAGTTCCGCACGAGATATCCTTCAAACTTTGGATGCCTTGCGACCGCACACGCAGTTCGCTTCGCCGCGATCTCCATCGCCTGTTCAGTCAAATTCCTCGCAGCGTTCATGAGTCTCGTCCTCTCTCCTAGAGACCCGGCGTATCCGAATTTTTCCTCGAGACCGCAAACATCTTGCAAGTATGTCGAAATGAGAGCCCACTGCCCGAGCTCGAGGAGAGTATTATGGATGGTATATCGAAGCTCTTGCGCCATACATTGTGCGTTCGACAACAGCTCGCTCACATTGGGAGCCTTCCCATTCGCGTCATGTAGCAGTTCGGGGCGGTGGAAGGTAGAGGTTTCAACGACGGCACGGAGATATTCAGGTTCAGCCCTGAGCTGGTATACGACCGACGCGATGAGGGAGGTTTCTGCGAGTGCTAGTTGGTGCAGGACCTTTGGAGTTGGAATTAGGTTGGCTATTTCCTGATCTTTACAAAATAAAAGGTGAAATACATAACGAAACGTCCTAAAAGATAAATAAATGCATACCAAACGAATCCGTAGCAAGCCCGTGCAAGATCCGTTTGTCAGAATCCTCGAGATATTCCTCAGGGCTGGCTACATCGATTATGTTACCCTGATCAGTGAGTGGGGTGAGTTACACTCATGTATGCATGTATGCGAGATAGAATCAAGTATTCGAAACGACAAAACGTACCTCCTCATCGGTAATAAGTTCCACTGCACCATAACGCTGAACGAGCTGCGTGTATTTCTCGCCGAATTTCTGAACGAGGTAATTGTGCTCATTTTGGTTGGGTCGCAAATTGGGTTGGAATTGGGCAGGGCCAGGTCCATGATCAGCGACGGTACTGGACATCTGTGCTCGCTGAGCATATGGGTGAAGAGCTGTCTGTGTGGTATCCATCCTCGTTGTTGGAATGCTCCAGTCCAGATGTATCGATGACGCCGTGACGGTTCTTGTAAATTAGAGGATTAGCCCGGATTCCCGAAATTCACGTGCTCTGTAAGTGCCAAGGATCTCTAGAACTTAAGAAGATATAAGAATTTAGGTACGAAGACTAGGTAATATGTAAATAAGCACACGAAGTAGTAAAGAGTAGATAAATGTCTCACCTCAGTTTTTGCGAAGCCAAACGATTGAGGGGAGATTCGCAAAAAGACTCGAGATAAAAGCTAAAATGAATAAATGCGCCGCAGCGCCATACTAAGCCTAAATAAGACGTAATCATGCATAGAACAATAAGAAAGCGAGCTCGATGACGAGCTCAATAATGAGAATGGAGAGAAATATATACGAGGCGGTGCAATGTGCGGCGCCGAGTGAAAAACGACGAAGGAATACATACTAGGAGTCACAATGACAATGCTTGCAAGGCTCCGAATCGAGACCCTCGTGTCGCATTTGCTGGCACTATTCCAACAGAAGAGCTTCCGCAGTGCCGACGTTCCGAGCTGCATCCTGCAGTAAACGTTCAGCGAGAACGAGTCACAGACGCTCATCGCCCTCCACAAGCCACAACCCTTCGGCAATGCGGCCGGGGCGTCATATGTAGAGTTCCGTTGGCTCGGAGCCAACTCGGAGCCGCCCACAACGGCGAAGATAGAAAATAATAAGGACTAGTGGTCCGTCATGGACGCGAATGCAACGAAGGGCGAATAGTGTGACCTCTCGTTAATAGTTTAAGAAAAGCCAAGAAAGCTTGCGAAAATTTTGGATGACATAGCCTGATTTATTGGCCCGGCTATCCTAGGACTGCGGGGTTTATATTTACTCTAATCTCTTGCTGCCGGCACGCTCAAAATATACATGAAATCTCAGTCATAAAAGACCCAGAATTGGTATATACGCCCATCAAAAGATACCATTACAAAAAGTCATAGTAGTGAATCCACTGTCTCCATAAAAAAGATCTCCAAACGCTAGTGTCAGCTCGCATCCCCATCCACCTTCGAATCCAACCCACCCCCCACCTCACCACTAGACATAGCACTCCCCGAAGAAGAATCCAACTTCTCCAACAGTCTCCTCAACAACCTCCCCTGCACCTCCATCGTCCCCGCCAACTCCTCGATCTGCCTACTCAACTCCGTCTGATTCTGTGCCAACTTCATATTCGACAGGTCCCTGGCCGCCACACCCCCTCCCCCACCAGGATCACCAAACGGTCTCTCCCAATCTGGCCTCCGGGACGAATACCCAGCGGGGGAGTAATGGAACGATGAAGGACCATACGGATCGTCCGTATCCTCCGCGGCGGTGCGTAATATTCGAGAAGAACGAGGCGGTCTTGCGGATCGGCTGCCGGCGGGTGCACTTGGTAGTCCGGAGGCGCTCCGGCTCCCACCACCACCACGATTACCACCGGCACCTGCATCCTCTTCTTCCTTCCGATCTGAGTTCATCTTCTCCCATACGTGGCTGAATTCGCGCCCGAGGACGAAGCTCGGTAGTGTGATTAAGAGGAGACCGAACACCAGGATGGGCAGAGTGATAAGCCGACCGAGGAAGGAGCGTGGTGTGATCTCTCCGTATCCGACGGTCGTGATGGCTAGATTGCGCAGAATTTAATTTAATAAAAAAACCAAATTTGATGAATTGCGAAATGGGAGATGTACTCACTGACGAGAACGAACCATGCCGCAGCGGGGATGGACTGGGAGTAGAGGTCAATAGACTTTAGAGAGTGGATACAAGGAAGAAGTCTTAACGCACCGAAAATTGGGTAGGGTCACCATCCGCATTGATGAATGTACCCAATAATTCATCCCACGTCCCCCTTTCTGCAAAATATCTAGCAAGGTCACTCAGTTCCGGGTGGTGAAGACAAGTAGGAATAGCCGCACAATAACGTGCTGAACACGGTAAGAATCATAATGACAAAGAACCCAATAGCAAGTAAGGCGTGTTGTGAACGGCGTACTGAGAGGTACATGACCTCAATCGTGCTAAAGGTGACGTCGATCGTGTAAATGGATTGAAAAGAGATGAGATGAGCAGCGAGCGCTTACAGTAGGATTGTGTGGTTGTAGCGAAATGGACGAAACACCCGCAGGAGACGGAACATGCGAAGAATGGAAAATCTAAAGTATACTGACTGAAATAAATTATAATGAGTATCGTGAGCGGTTTAACGTTTGGGTTCAAAGAACGACTCACGGTATCTTGTAAGAACATCACCTCCAGATAGTACGGCAGCACCGACAGAAGATCGATCACTCCGTAGAACGCTGACGTCAACCACAAGAAGTCAGGAAAGGAAACAAAGAAAGAAAAGAGATTCAAAGCGCTCACAGATCACCCAACGAAAAAGACTCATCCATGTGGTACTCCACGCGACA
>Ga0307517_10011847_pt1 | contig 12044 bp, 9 predicted proteins | sample 23_EM_MG_FD_194515 | JGI IMG/M metagenome (GOLD analysis project Ga0307517, IMG submission 194515) | Populus trichocarpa ectomycorrhiza microbial communities from riparian zone in the Pacific Northwest, United States - 23_EM | ecosystem: Host-associated > Plants > Roots > Unclassified | place... | reverse complement strand
CATAATTTATTTTAATTTACTTTTTATTGGGTTATTTGATCACATAATTCGGGTTACGGGTTTAACAGGCTAACCCGGGTTGACTCGAGTTATTTTTTTATTCTTTTATTTTAATTGATTTTTTTTTTAATTTCATCTTTCAACATTGATTTAATTAAAAATTAAGTTTTATAAATTATTTAGAATAACTTTACATTGAGTTATTATAGTCTCGTGACCTGACATGTAGATTGGTAGGTTAATTCGAGTTGATTTAATATATTTTATCTTACTATTTATAAAAAATATCTCATATCTCATATTTATTTTAAATCAAACTATATTTTTACCGATCATCTAGATTATTTTTAGATCTATGAAGTCGAACGGGTCATATAAAATTAATTCCCACATGATTTTTTTTTTCACTAGAAAAAATTACTAGCAACACACATGTATTTTTTTTTATGTTAAAAAAAAATGATCTGATCTTAATCTAACCCGCATGCTAAAAATCTAATCTCTAGACTAAAGTTTGAAGGTGTTATTGATGCCGAAAGCTAGAGCCTAGTTTTTCTGCTGTCCACGAGTCACTGGAAGTGAAAGGAAGAAAAAAATGGAGGAAATTGTTTCCGAGTCTATTAAATAATAAAATTATTTCAGTGAGTTATAGTGTAATTAACTTTTTCTTTTTTATTTTTTTTTATCCATATCTCTCTTTTAAATCCATAGAATAATTAATTGATCCTTAGTATCTAACTGCTAAAAAGGTTTTGTTTTTCGTCTAACAAATTAATGTTAATTAAGCTCTGTTTTTTTTAAGTATTACTTTTATCATCATCTTGGCCTGTTAAGTATGCAATTTATCGAATTTATTAAATTTAAGTTTTTTATGTTCTTACCTTTTTTTCCCATTCTTTTTTAATTTATGTTTTATATATATATATATATTATAGATTATACGCAAATCTCTAATGTTTCTCTACAAGAAATGTGGAATTGAAGTTTTTTAAGTATGCAATTTACCGAATCGTGTTAATTTTTTTATTTTTTTTATTGAATTTAATTTTTTATGTTCTTATATTTTCTTTATTTTTCTCATTATTTTTTAATTACGTTGTATAAAAATATTATAATTCACGGTTCCATACAAGAAATGTGGAATTGGGGTTTTTTGAATGAGGATGTTAATATGAAATACTATAATAATCAAAATGAAACTATTTAAACGTGGCTACAGAAAAATAGATAATTTTTGGAGGCGCAATTGGATTATTTTTTTTGTTAATTAATATTTTCAATTTAATTTGCATGTTTAAACTTTTTAAGCTGTTAAACGCGTGGTGTGGGACTAATTAATAAAAATTACACTTTAGTCCCACACACACCAATGGTTTCAATTGGATCCTCAAATTGAAAAGTAAGCACTGTTTTTCTGAAAATTATTATTATTTTTTAATATTGCTGTATCTAGTATACATTTCTATTAAGAAATAGCATTAAAAAAAAACTGCTCACAATTAATGATAAAACATGTTCCATTATTTATTTATTTATTTTAAAAAAAGATGAAATATGCTCATATTAAGTATATGTGCTTAAAATATAATAAACACGCGATCTCAATACTTGCATCTCAACTGTTCTAGAGATGCTTTCAGATATAGTATTTATTGATACTGCCATATTTTCATGCCACAGTCTTGTTCTTGGAACATAGCTTTAGATCTTGCCAGATGAGCTAAAAATGCTATAGAAATGTGCTCCAACTGCCATAATTATTGAAACTGCCACAAAAATATTCACTATCAGTTGATTCTCATCATTCTTCATGTCCTCGTCCTTGTTAGCAGAAGCTCTTGCATTCTCTGCATCCTTAGAAATATCCTTGTTAGACTTCTCTTTATCATCACCAGCAGCTGTCTCATTCTTCTCCTCCTCCTCCTCCTTCTTCAGGACAACACTCTCAGCTGTCTTTGGTTCCTCACTTTTCCCATCCTTTTCCTCTTCCTTTGCCAATGGCTTTTCAACAACTTTCTCAGCTATCTTTGGTTCCTCACCTTTCTCATCCTTTTCCTCTCCTTTCACCGAAGGCTTTTCAACAACTTTCTCAGCTATCTTTGGTTCCTCACTTTTCTCCTCTTCTTTCGAAGGCTTTTCAGCAACTTTCTCGGGCTTTTCCTCTTCAACAGGCTTCCCGTTTGCTTCATTCTTTTCTTTCTTTTCGGTGACAATTTGATGAGCCTTTTCACCATCTAACCCTGCACTCTTCTCCTCTACTTGTTTTGTGGTATTAACCAGTAAATCAGCTTTTTGAGGAGCTTCATCTTGACCCTTTTGAGATACCTCTTCGCTGGCTGCCTTTTGGGGGCTTAGAGCTTTAACATCTTTCCCTTCTGTTTCTTTGGCAAAGGTGGTTGAGGTTCTCCCTGAAGGAGTCTCTTCTCCATTCTTCTCAGGCTTTGGTTTTCCTGTGGAGTCTTGAAGCCCAGGATCCTCTTGGCTAGCTGTGGCCTCCAATTCTCCAGTATCAGTACTTTTTACAGCAGGAATGTTTTTCGGAATCCTGATGGTTAGGATCCCACCAGCAAACTCCAATTTCATTTGGCTCAGGTCACAATTTTTGGGAACGATGTGAGCTGTATTAAAGCGACTGCGCATGTTATTTGCGAGTATACGCTCTCCATAAACTCTGATATTACTTTGCAGTTCGTCTGCTGCAACACTTACTTGCTCTTTCAAGAAACCTGCATAATTAACCACACTTTTAATTCAAGAAAATATAAGGTTGAACCATGAAGATTTAAAGCTGAATTTTAGGCAATTAGATAATCAGAAAGTTACCAGGAAGATATACAAGTAAAACTAGAGCTGCATCTTCTTCCTTCCATTCTGTATTTGGCTGAAAACTGGTTGGAAGATTTTGAGAGGTGCTGCGGAGATTATATCTTCTGGGCCGAAAACCAGTGTATCCACCTCTTGGATTCATCATGATTTTTATCCTTCTATCTCTTTTGGTATTAATTTTTAATAACACGAAGTGGAATTTTTCGCTCTTAATTAATCTGTTGGCTACAATTTTCTGGTTTGTATTTATATTAGAAATTTTGGGATTGTAAGTTGGTTTTGAGTTTTCTTAACAGAATGAACATTTGGTTGCTTTGCTTTTGTAAATTGGTTCGATGATCCCTTGGGCATTATAAGGCACAACTTCCTTCACAAATAAAGGAAGGTTTCTTTCTTTGGCATGTAGTCTTTCCAATGCATGACATAACAATTACAACGGATGATGATTTAAGAACCATCAGCAATGTACTCCAAAAAATATTCCACTGCTGTACAATGAGAACTGAAGCAAAAGCCAAAATTTTGTTGCCTTGGATATCGAATTTATTATCCAGCAAGAAATGCGATTCTTTGGCATTGGCCATCAGTAGGGCAATAGAACTTAACTGACTTTGCGATGAAGTCTTTTGAGTGAATAGCCTGCTCTAGTATTAATATATTCATGTTTCCTAATCACCTTCCGGTCCAACCATTGATGAGGTGACTTGAGACCTTGGATGGGTTGAGGTTCAGGCCGAGTTTAACAAATAACGGTCTGATGATACCACATGACACTTAGGCTTTGTTGGATCTGTCTTATCCCATTGATGGGTGCAGATCCTTAATATATAGTGAAAACAAAGGAATTCTCTGATCTGTAGGTTACGTTTAAAAGGATGTCTCCATGGTATTGTCTTATGTTAAAAAGGGTTTTTCTAGGTCAATTAGCGTGCTAAACATTGACTGAGAAGTTAAAAGCGATTATCCTGAGGCCAGGGAAGCAATCCAGGTCTCTATTTTTGAGAAATTTGAGAAGTCATTCATGACCTCCTTCTTCACCATTGCTTGGAGGGAGTGGAGCCCTTTCAGTAGTTGGGGTTTCTTCTTCAGGACCAGGTTGTCTGGTGGTTGCTTTTGGAACTTTAATGATGAAAGAAAAATCCAGCCTGAAACCTAGTCTTCATTTTATTCACCTTAAAATTTTCCGGAGCAGAAAAATCTTGATTGAAAACTACTATTATAAGCAAGTGGTCACTCTGCAAGAACTTGGATGGCATGGAAGGAAGGCGAAGAAAGCACCAGTCCCTGCTTTTCTTATTAAGTTATAGGTAGTACGTCGTAATGACTTCTCTTACACCTTTGAGAGAATGCAACATAAACCATTCCTTGCTTTCCAAATTGTCTGTTTATAGTATCAATTTCCAGGACATTATATGTTTAAAGCTTTGAGAAGTTAAAAATCGTGATCCTGATGCCAATTGATGCATGTGGTCTAGGAGTCTAGCTCATTGTTTATTCATAGATAAGAAATTTGTAGCCATAGTTTGTCTCATCTATGTTAAGAATTGGAAGAATAAAGTATTGTAATTATTTTTTCTTTTTCCTTGAATTGATTAAACTACAGATGAAACCTGCTTCGAATACAGTGTAAATAGCTGCTTCATTGATGCCATCAAGCTAGTCATGGGGCATGCTCATGTACAAGAAATACATGTGGTGTACATATAGAAGTTAGATGTATATATCAAACTAACTTTTGCAAGTCTTGATCATCTCTATATTCATTCTGCCTTCTTTCTAGATTGGCCATAGATGGTATAGAATACATAAGCTCCAATTGCCAGGATCAAAGAGAGTATGGTGAATTTATCTACTATATATAGCCTTGCAGTCACCCCCCTTGTTACATTGTGATTCACAGACGTTCCAGAAGAAGAACTTGCATTCTCCATATCCTTTACCTCCCCTTCCTTCTCTTGATTAACACTTTCACCACTCTTCTCCTCTTCCTTTTGATCACCAACCTGTCCTATAGTGCTTTGATCATCTACTTGCAGCTTTCTGGTAAATGCTAATGGGAAATTAGCTTTTGAAGGAATTTGATCTTGACCCTTTTGAGACATCCATTCGCTCATGCTTTTTCCACCTTCAACACCTTTGGTTTCTATAATTTCTTTATCCACAGTTTGTTGTCTTGCAGTACCATCTCCACTCATTTCAGGCCCTAACCTGCTTGTATTACTTTCTTGTAGGCTTGGAGCTTCCTGTCTTGTTGGGGCCTCTAATGCACCAGTACTAGCTTGAGCAGGAATTACTTTTGGAACTCTGATGGTTAGAGTTCCATCATCAAATTTGGTTTTTGCTTCATAGAGGTTAAATTTTTCAGGAATATCCTCGAAAAGTGTATCGAAGTGCCAGTTTTTAAGTGCGGGATTACTACAGACTCTGATATAATGTGATGGTGCAACTATCCTACAATCTATATGCTTCTCAGCAAAACCTGCAGAGTGCATAATTTACCAACAAATAAGGTTACAAAATATACATGACATGATCAAAGCTAGTTTAACAAAAATATTTTCAACGTACCAGGTAGATGAACATGCAACGTAAGAGCTTCATCTTCCTCTATCCGTTCCGTTTTCGGTAAAAAAAGCGATCGCGATTGGGTAGGTTTACCTTGGTCCATAACAGTTCATCAACTAATTCATCTACTCATAGACCTTTTTGATTTTGATATCCCTCAATGTGCCAATGTTTTAGGGTTTTTTTTTTTTAATGAATATGCTGACAGTTGATATTTATGGGAGGATTGCAAGGTAGTTTGGTTTTGAGTTCTCTTGACAGGGAGTCTATTCTTTCTTTGTTGCTTAGGTTTCCTTAAAATGAGGTTTTAGCTTTTGTCCCTCTATTTCCAGTGTACAAATTAAGGACAGGGATTCTCTACTTGTCCTGCAGGTCTTTTCCAAGGCTTCCGTACAGTTTGTTGAACATCAGGCCTTTCATAAGTGTTAAATTGTAAGAAATACCCCCCAACTATACGCAATCCTCAATTAAGCCTCCAAAGTTTAAAGTTAATAAATTTTACCCTTAAATTGTCGAGCATTACCCAATATCACCATCATATTTTGGTGCAAAAATCAGAGGGTAATAGAACGTGGCAAGTGGCAACAAATAAACTCATCTGTGTTAAACTGATTTTGGAAGAATCACTTGTCATGAAAAATGAAAAAAAAACAAAAACAAAAACCATTATTGAAATTGGAGTTAGTGTGAAATAAGTGATTTAATTTTTTTTAATTATATTTTTCCTTCAAAGGCTGCATATAGTTTAACCAAAGTTATTAAATCATGTAGGATCCATGACCTCCTCTAAGTCCTAGATATTACAGGTTGAATGGGTTTCAAATGCTTTTATTTTAAATTAATTTTTTTTTTAAATAAGTTAAAATAAAGTTATTTTAATTTTTTTAAAAAAACATCAAATTAAGGCTTATCTTGGTTTTAAACCGGATTAACTTTTCTTTGACTTAGGCCAGGTCAAACCTGTCATGCTGGAAAAAAGAATGAACAAAAAGTTAACTGAAATATAAGACTAGCTTTGTAAAATCAAATGTTCTTCGTTTCTTTTACTTTACAAATAAAGGAGGAATTCTCTCCTTGGCCTGCAAAGCTTACACTATACCTTGTTTGCGTAATATTGATATTTGTGAATGTCCTACCAGTCTTTGGCAGGGCAAAAATATTCTCAGATTTATAATTAGAGGATTTGAAAGAGCAAATAAATAGTTATTGGAGGTGAGGAATTTAATGATACAAGTATTTGAGGCCTGGATTTTATTGTAGAAATTTACACAATGGGTTTAAGTAGTTGACAAATACAAGTTAATGCATGATATTGTAAGAATTAGTCTTTGGAAGTTCCAGATGATCGATAGCTGTAGACCATGTAAGCTCCAAGTGCTACAATCACGAGGACTGCCACACCCATATTCACCATTGATTGCCCTTCTTCACTTAGATCCAAGGTGCTAAGTCCTTTCATTGTCTTCTTTGCAGCAGTTGCAGCTACATTCTTCACTTCCTTGACTTTGCCAGCAACATTGAAATCCTGCTTTGTCTTTTCTTCAGTACCAGCACTAGCAAATCTAACATTCTTTTCTTTGTCTAATTTGTCCAAAGCTCTAAGAGAAGAGGTTTCACCAGCGAACATTGATTCTTTTCCTTTCTTGCTACTTTCATCACCTTCTGTTACCAGAGATTCTTTTCTTTTCTTGATGCTTTCCTCTTCTTCAAACAAAGTCTTCTCCTTTACTTCATCTGTGCTTTCTTTCTTTACAACTATGGGCTTTTGGTCAACTGTTTTAGCACTAGAGACCTGATCAGTCTTTTCATCTTTCTGCTTCATTGTATCAGTAGTCGAAACAACTTTGGATGGGGCTTCAGCTGGACCCTTTTGAGACTTTTGATCTTTCAAGGCTTCTTGAGGGCTTAGAGCTCCCACCTTCTGGCCATCTGTTTGTTTTGGGCTAGAAAAGCCTGCAGCACCCTCCATACCCTTCTGTGCCTTTGTCTCCATTTTAGGTTTCTGAGAGACTTGAGAAGTCGTAGTCTTCTCTGGTAGGGCATCTTTTGAAGGCAGCAAAGCCTCTTTGGTTCCCTTTGCTTCTTCTTTGCGGTGAGATTGTTTGATGGTAGCTTTAGGCATTGTAATGGAAAGAATTCCATCATGAAACTTGCCTTGAATTTTATTCACCTCACAGTTTTGTGGAACAGGAAAAGTTTGATTGAATCGACTCCATTTATTATAAGAAAGTGGTCGTTCTCCGGTAACTCGAACAATTCGGGAGGAATGAACATAAGTGATCTTCAGCTGCTCCTTTAGAAAGTCTGCAAAATCAGGAAAAATATTATAAGAAAACTGATGTCTCTTTAACACCATCCTCAAAACTTCCACTCATCCTAATTCTGAACCATTTAAGACATTGCGAAGTTAAACCACGAACAATCGTTCGGCACAAGTTATAAAGCCTAAAAATAAATGGTAAAGCTCACCAGGAAGATGAATGCGCAGAACATTTTCCCCCTCTTCTTCCTTCCATTCAGGCTTGGGTTGAAAATCCTCATACTGGATAGCAGCATATCCTCCAATGCGTGTCTTCATGGCCATTTCTATTCCTCTCTTCTCTTCGGTTTTCGTAATTTAGTAGAATGTGTTTGGTGAAGTCATGGTTAAGCCTGTGTTTTTTATATAGGCCTGAAACAATGGAGGATCGCTAAAAGTTGTCCTTTTAGACTTTCTTAATCAGGAAACTATTCTTTCTTGATTGATTTAGTTTCTGAAAGTTTCATGAGATTTAAAGTATCCCATGATCATGTATGAGGTATAACCTGCTTAAGAAATAAAGCTGAAGTTCTTTGTTTGCCCTGTACTCATTAGGTTATCCATCCTCATTTCTCAACTCATCTGAAACAAAATTTCTTAATCATAAAATACACAAAACATGTTTTACATGCAGGAGAAATACTTCAGATGGAATTAATAAAAAATATTGTAGCAAATTTGGAATTGCTTTGGCATGAAGCATATGCATCCTGTCAAAATCTTTTAATTTCAGAAAAGTTAGCTGAATTCCTTGAGCTCAGAGACATCTCTGCTCAAAGGCTTTCTTTGACAAGGAATTCTGTTTCTGCCGCACCTTTTGACCCTTGATGAGAAAAGGATACCTGGCATTTGATTTCTCTACAGGTTACGGTGCATGAGCTTGACAGAAAGCATATGATTCTTCCATAACCATTTACCAGCATCCAGAGAGACATCTCTGACAACCCAAGAGACAGGTTCAGGAAAGAAATGGAAGGGGGAGGCAAAGAAATGCATGCACGAAAACAAAAGCTAGAACTTAATTATCTGAAAAAAGAAAAGAAAGGTAACTTTATGGCCTAGGAATATTGATGCTTACTTTTACAGAATTTTCTTCTAAAGAATCTTCCTGAAAGGGTTGAATCCTGAAAAGAGAACTAGCAGCTTAAGAAGAATGGCTCTGCTGAATATTCTGACAGATACAAATAGAAACTTAGACAATGAGTAAGTCAGCACCATAAACAAAATGGGCTTCAACTAAAGGAGTGTTAGTAAAAGAATTGGCACCTGAAGAACAGAAAGTGCTCACCAGGCTGTATCCAGCTGCCTTTATCTGCATGAGCTTGCAGTAGGGAATCCTTCCTGTGAGAAGAATTCCATAACCTTTCCTACAAGGATAGCTAATGTTCGAGCACAGTTAGCTGACCCGACCTTGGTGTGTGGGTTTGCCGGGACCCAAAACGAGGTAGTTTTGGGCTAATTTTTCCAAGAAAAACTAAAATGATGATGTTTTGGATAAAAATTAAAAAAAAAAATCTCTAGAAAATCATGCAAGAAACCTCGCCCTCTCAAGCTAGGTTAAATTTAATAATTATATGTTCAAGCACTCAATAATTCTCTGGAACTCGCATATGCTTCAGAATTTGTCTGGGAAGTAACCTGAAACAGCATGGAGCATAGAATCGAATGCATTAACACCGACCACTCCATAAATCAAATCTAACCGGCATAAAATAATTAATATGTCCGTTGAGAAATTTTTTTTACAAATCTTTGGTTTCTTGTGAATTAAATTTAAGGGGAAAGGAACATATTTGTCCCCCAACTATAACATGATTCTCAAACGGATCCCCAAAATAATAAATTCTCATATGGATCTTCATTACCCAATTAACCCCACAACTTAAATTTATGATAGAAACAGTATTGTTTTAAGACAAATTACACATCCTTTTATGATTTTGAATGAAGAAATTCTAACTTAGCCAAGAACAAAGGGTAATTCGGCTTGTTGTAAATCAAAATCTTTAAAGATTGAGAATAAATAAATATAGAAAAACATTTAATATGTATCCAAGTCTCACCTTATAGTCTTTTTTTTATAGAAAATATTAAAAAGTCCTAGTAATACTAAATAGAAAAAATAAAACAAAAACCCATTCCCTTCAAATAGAAAAAAACTAGAAAAACACAATAATATATAAATATAAAAGGAAAAATAGGAAAAATAAATAAATTTCTAAACTGAAAAGAAAATAAAAATAACCAAGGAAAATATTTATTTTTTCAAAAAAAAAGCATCACATTTTTTATATGAGGGTGAATTGGGTAGTGTCCAATAGATGATGGACTTAATTGGGAATTATTTTTGCTTGAGGATCCAATTGATAATTGGATGATAGTTTATACACATGTATGTCCTTTCATGTTAAATTGTTTATGCTGAACTGACATTTTGAAAGTTGTGGCCCATCAAAAATTAATAAAGGTTGGATTTGCAAGATTTCCCCCCCTATCTTATGAATTTTTAATTCATAAAGATAAATAATATAATGAAGACTCGATAATGAAAAAAATTACTACTGATAAATATAAGATAAATAGTATAAACTATTTTATTTCATTAATTTATTTTTAATATGTGCTATTTTACTATTTTTTAATTAAAAAACTGTTAGTTTGCTATTTTTTTTTTACAAAAAACTATACTATATTTTTTTTAAAAGTCAACTTTTATTGGTAAACTTTCAAATTAAAAAGGAATCACATCCACAAAACTTCCGATTTTTATCGTTAAAAATACATGGATTTCCTGATTTCTTGCTAAAAAAACCTTCAGTTACCAACCCTCCTTACAATAGTAAACAATCTCAGGTTGTCAGCGACAAAATGACTATGTTTCCGGTCATAAGTTCCTATCATATTTAGGATAAATGCTTGTCTAAATCTAGTAAATATATTGCCTTATATATGCATCCTTTCTCTTCTTTCAAACCAAAATCCTCATAACCTATTCAACTACTTTTTATTTCCCTTTACATGCGCCTTGTAAGTTTTTTCCTGTTTTTTTCGCCTGGTCTATAATGTTTGTTTTCTCTTTTTAAGGATGTTACAAAATTTGGTCAAAATCTTTGGACAATGTTTGAGAAAAATAAGATAGCTTTGGCTGATTTTATGTCCAAAAAGATTCCATCGGATCAAGAAAAATGATTGGCTTTGCCTTTTTGAGAAAGACATGGAAAAATGAAATCCTTATGAACATGCTTTCCGAATCTCGCTTAAATTTTAGAGTTGAATTGATTATTTGACTGTGGTTCATCTAATTCACAGGTACAGTGGTGGAACTTGGAATTACAGTTAAAAAGCTAGTATGGCCAAGGCATGGATCGCCCTAGTGGGGCTATTATTTATATGTTGCTGGTCATCTACAATGGGAGCTGAAGAACATGTTCTATACAAAGATCCAACGAAGCCAGTTGATAAAAGGGTTAAGGATTTGCTAAAAAGAATGACACTTGAAGAGAAGATTGGACAAATGGTCCAACTTGAAAGAACTAACATGACTGCTGAAATCATGAGAAAATACTACATCGGTATGACTGCAGAAATCCTAAAAATGCATGCATATTGCTCATGTTTTTCTGCATTTAAAAGATTCTAATTGAGGCCTAGAGTGAAGAACTAAATAATTGGTGTGATTAATTATAGGGAGCTTGTTGAGTGGAGGAGGGAGTGTGCCAGCTGATAGGGCTTCTCCAAAACAATGGGTTGATATGGTGAATACGTTCCAAAAAGGGTCTCTATCAACCCGTCTTGGCATCCCAATGATCTATGGAATCGATGCAGTCCATGGCCACAACAATGTTTACAAAGCAACCATTTTCCCTCATAATGTTGGCCTTGGAGTTACCAGGCAAGTTCACATACGATTTGTCACAGGATCGGAGGCAGCTTTGATACCATGTTAGATAGAGTGTTTTGTGTTTTTTTCTTTTTTCTTTTTGTATATATCTTCTGGTGTCTTCATGAGAAGTTTCTTTAGTTTTCTCATTGTTTCGCCTTGGATTTGAACCTGAGTTGATACCTTATTGGATGCGTGCTTCATTTTTATATACCATGATGTTTCAGGGATCCTGCCCTTTTGAAGAAGATTGGTGCTGCAACCGCGCTTGAAGTTCGAGCAACTGGAATTCCATATGCTTTTGCTCCATGCATTGCGGTAAACTAAGCCATTAATCTCGATCCCAGAATTGCTACGACTCAAATTTTCCCTTGATCTTATCATGCCACATATCTATCATTGCATTATGCAGGTCTGCAGAGATCCAAGATGGGGCAGGTGTTATGAAAGCTATAGTGAAGACCACAAGATTGT
>Ga0307517_10011845_pt1 | contig 12048 bp, 13 predicted proteins | sample 23_EM_MG_FD_194515 | JGI IMG/M metagenome (GOLD analysis project Ga0307517, IMG submission 194515) | Populus trichocarpa ectomycorrhiza microbial communities from riparian zone in the Pacific Northwest, United States - 23_EM | ecosystem: Host-associated > Plants > Roots > Unclassified | place... | reverse complement strand
GACTGGGAATGCACCGGCGTTCTCGTTACGCTGGATGCTACGGAGGCCGTTGTGGAAGAAGCCGCCTCCAGGAAATGCAACCTCATCGTAGCGCACCATCCTATTATTTTTAAAGGATTGAAAAAGATCACGGGAGGGAATTATGTGGAAAGGACGGTGATCGCCGCCATTAAAAAAGATATAGCGATCTATGCCATTCACACCAATCTCGATAATGTCGCCGAAGGGGTCAACGGAAGGATGGCGATGCTGTTGGGACTGGTGGAATGTCGACCCCTGTTGACCCGTGAAGCTACGCTTCAGAAACTGATCACCTTCGTACCCTCTACCCACCTGGATCCCGTGCGTAACGCCGTTTTTTCGGCCGGGGGAGGACATATCGGGAAATACAGCGAATGCAGCTATCATACAGAGGGGCAGGGCAGTTTTAAGGGGGAAGAAGGAACCCACCCCTTCGCCGGACAGCCGGGGGCGCGGCATGAAGAGAAAGAAAGCCGCCTGGAAGTCATTGTCCCCACCCACTTCTCCCGGAAGGTCATACAGGCGATGATCGCCGCCCATCCCTATGAAGAAGTGGCGTATGACCTCGTCGACCTGGCCAACAGCCATCCTGCCGTTGGATCGGGCCTCATCGGCCGGCTGCCGGAACCAATGGACGAAAAAGAGTTCCTGGCCAGGATCAGGGACGTTTTCCGGCCCGGGGTGATCCGCCACACGCCCTTGACCGGGGAGCGGGTAGAAAAATGCGCTCTTTGTGGAGGAGCAGGCAGTTTCTTGATTTCCAGCGCCTTATCTGCCGGAGCCAACTTTTTTATTACCTCGGATGTTAAATATCATGAGTTTTTTGACGCGAACGGCCGCCTGGTGATCGCCGATATCGGCCATTATGAGAGCGAGCAATTCACGGTCGACCTGCTTTTTGAAGTTTTGCAGGAAAAATTTCGTAACTTTGCCGTCCTTAAATCGGGCATAAAAACAAACCCGGTCAACTATTTTTAACTATGTCAAACGTAAAAGAATTCTCCGTTGAGGAAAAACTCACATCGCTGGTTACCCTCCAAAAAGTTGAATCTAAGTTAGACGAGTATAAGATCCTGAAAGGCGAACTGCCGATGGAAGTAAGCGATCTGGAAGATGAGATCCAGGGATTGCATGCCCGTCAGACCCGTGTGGAAGAGGAGATCAATGGCATCCAGGAATTCGTTAATAAAAAGAAAGAGATCATAAAAGAGGCCGACGCGCTGATCAAGAAATACGAGAAGCAAAGTGAGAATGTAAAGAACAGCCGCGAATTCGAGGCGATCAATAAAGAGATCGAGATGCAGCAGCTGGAGATGAAACTGGCTGAAAAGCATATCCGGGATGCAGGGGAAGAGATCGCCGAAAAAGTACAATTGCTGGAAAAGGCGAAGAAGAACATCGCTACCAAGGAAGGCGTGCTGAAGAATAAGAAGGACGAACTGGATAAGATCATTGCCACCACAGAGAAAGAAGAAAAACATTTCAATAAGCTGTCCGCGGATGCAAGGGAAAAGGTCGAGCCCCGGTTGCTGCATTCCTATGACCGGATCCGTGGCAATTACCGCAATGGCCTGGCTGTAGTGCCGGTCGTACGGGATGCCTGCGGAGGTTGCTTCAATGCGATCCCTCCCCAGCGTCAGAGCGAGATCCGCCAGCGTAAGAAGATCATCGTATGTGAGAACTGCGGCCGTATCCTCGTGGATAACGAACTGAACGACGCTATCGAAGTGAAATAAGGGTTCGGTAAGTAATATATGTAAAGGCATTCAGGGAACTGAATGCCTTTTTTTTTGAATAGGATCTTTTAATCCGGATTTATTCGATCTTTATCCAAGATGAGCATGAACTTGAATCCCCCTTCCTGGTCAGCCTGCCGGCTTGTTCTTCTTTTCCTGCTACTCCCTTGCCTGGGCTTCGGACAGCGGCATTTTGATTTTAACAAGGATTGTCAGCAGGCTTACCGGGAGATCATCCGGCTAAAACTGGGGACGGGCCAGCGGATCCTGGATGCTGAAAAAAAGAGGGATCCCGATAACCTGGTGCCTGCATTCCTGGAAAATTATATTGATTTCTTCGTCCTTTTCTTCAATGAAGATCCCGCTGAATACCAGTCCCGGAAAGACAACGAGGATAAAAGGATCGACCTGATGAACGAAGGACCGGAATCTTCGCCTTTTTATCTGTTCACGAAATCCGTCATCCATTTTCAATGGGCAGCCGTAAAAGTAAAATTCGGCAATAACTGGGATGCCGGCTGGGAGTTCCGGCGTTCCTTCCTGCAGAGCAAAGAGAACCAGAAGAAATTCCCGGATTTCGGACCCGCCACCATGCTGAACGGGGCCATGCAGGTGGTGGCCGGCACCATCCCTGACGGCTATCGATGGCTCAGCGGCATGCTGGGCATCAAAGGGAATATTTCGGCCGGCATACAGCAGATAGAGCATTTCCTGTCCCTGGGAGATCCCTGGTCTGCGCTCTATCGTGACGAAGCTATCTTTTACTACCTCTATCTGAAGTTTTACATCGAAAATCAACGGTCGGAGGTCTTTAGTTTTATCAAACAGGAGAAGCTGGATGTAAAAAATAACCACCTTTATACTTACCTGGCTGCCAACCTTTTTATCAACGACCAGCAGTCGGCGAATGCCCAGCGTATTATCCGGGAAAAGAACAATGCCGCCGAATATCTCGAGATGCCCCTGTGGGACCTGGAAATGGGCTATGCCTGTCTCAATCACCTGGAAGGGGATGCCGCCGTATACCTGGAGCGTTTCCTCCAGCGGTTCAAAGGCCGCTTCTATGTGAAAGATGTCCTGCAGAAGCTGAGCTGGCACTATTACCTGCAAGGCAATGACCAGAAAGCCGCGGCATTCCGGAAAGAAATACTCCAAAAGGGCAGCGCTGACTCCGATGCCGACCGGCAGGCCTTAAAGGAGGCCAAAAGCGGAAGATGGTCCAATAAATCCCTGCTGCGAGCGAGATTGCTGAGCGATGGCGGGTATTATGGGGAAGCCCTGCAGGTATTGCGGGGTATGAGCCCTTCTGACTTTCCCGTCGCAGAGGAAAAATGCGAATTTACCTATCGGCTTGGCCGTATATATGATGGCCTCGGCAGAGATGACGAAGCGATTGCCGCTTACCTGACCACGATAAAGACCGGCGAACAGCTAAAGGAATATTTTGCGGCCAGGGCAGCCCTGCAGGCAGGGTTTATTTATGAGCGCAAGGGCGACCGGCCGACCGCGATCACTTATTTTCAGAAATGCCTGTCCATGAAGGAACATGATTATAAGAACTCCCTCGATCAGCGTGCCAAAGCAGGTATAGGAAGATGTAAGGGGCAGTAAAAAATATCTTAATTTGCCCCTCCAAATCATGCTTCAGAAACTCCACATACAGAACTATGCGATCATCGATGCCATCAGCATTGATTTTTCCTCCAGGATGAATGTGATCACAGGGGAAACAGGGGCCGGCAAGTCCATCCTCATGGGGGCATTGTCCCTGATCCTGGGCGACCGGGCGGATCCTTCCGTATTATTGGACCGGGAGAAAAAATGTTATGTGGAAGGGGTCTTTTCCCTGGGGGCTAAAAAAGAACTGGCTGAATTCTTTAATGCCCATGACCTGGATGCAGGCGAAGAAGTATTGATCCGCCGCGAGATCGCCCCCAATGGAAAGTCCAGGGCATTCGTCAATGATACGCCGGTGAACCTGGAGCAATTGAGGAAGCTTAGTTCTTTATTGGTCGACCTGCACCGCCAGTTCGATACCCTGGAACTGGGCGAATCGGATTTTCAGCGGGAAGTGATCGATGCACTGGCCGGACAGGCCCCGCTGGTACAGGCTTTCGGCGCTGCCTACCGGGACTGGTCCCTCGCCGTAAAGGAATTGGCCGTACTGAAAGAGCAGAAAGCGCAATTCAACAAAGAACTCGATTATAATAAATTCCTGCTGGATGAGCTGGCAGAGGCCGGTTTCCGTGACCATGAACTGGAAGAGCTGGACCAGGAACTGAAGCTGCTGAATAATTCGGAAGGGATCAAGACGGCGCTTTCAAAAGTGTATTATGACCTGAAGGAGGGCGAACAGCCCCTGGTGCAGCAACTGAAGTCCTTCCTGCATCAGCTGCAATCTTTTTCATCCTATCATCCCGACCTGCCCGGAGTATCGCAACGGATCCAATCGGCGCAGATCGAATTGCAGGACATCGCCGAAGAGGTGGACCGGATCAACCGGCATGTGAACTATGATCCGCGGAAGATCGAAGAGATCAACGAGCGTCTTTCAACGGGATATAAGTTATTAAAAAAGCACGGCGTACAGACCACGGCCGAATTGCTGGCCCTGCAGAAGGAATTGGAGACTAAATTGCAGGCGGTACAGGACCGGGATGAGCGTATCACCGCCCGTGAAAAAGAGACGGAAAAACTGCAACAGGACCTGAAAAAGCAGGCTGCTGTCCTTTCCCGCAACCGGCATGCACAGATAAAGCCGCTGGAAGACCAGGTGAACAGGCTCCTGCACCAGGTAGGGATGCCCAATGCACGCATGAAAGTACAGGTACAGGACGCCGGACTCAACAGCCGGGGCATGGATAATATTGAATTCCTCTTCGATGCCAATAAGAGCCATCGCTGGGAACCTATCCGGAAGGTCGCTTCCGGCGGGGAGCTAAGCCGGCTCATGCTGTGCATCAAGTCCCTGGTCGCCCAGTCCATCGACCTCCCGACCCTTATCTTCGATGAGATAGACACGGGCATCTCGGGCGAAGCTGCCAGGCAGGTAGGCATCATCCTGAAAGGACTGGCTGCAAAAAGACAGGTCATCTGCATCACCCATCAGCCACAGATCGCAGGCAAGGCCGACGCACATTATTTCGTATACAAAGAGGCGAAGGGTGGACGGATCAAAACGGGTATCCGCCTGTTATCGCAGGACGAGCGGATCACGGCGATCGCTAAAATGCTGGGCGGTGAGAAGCCGACGGCCGCGGCGATGGAGAATGCACGGGAAATGGTAACGGAATGAAAGTACGCTCGCTGGTCATATTGCTCTGTCTGCTGATGGCGCTTATCCCTGCCTATTATATCAATAAATATCTCCAGCGATCTATGCGGCCCCGTGATTCGGCGGGCAGGCTGTTCCTTTTTTTGCTGCTGAACCTGGTGTTGGTGCTGGTTTATACTCTTCTGCTAGTGGGTGTGATCGTCCGGCTTTTTCCCCTGCATTGAAGGCTTCATTTAATCTCCTATATTTGGGCGTTGAAATAATAAAAAATCAATAATCTATGGCTTATAACCTGCTAAAAGGAAAGAAAGGGATCATATTCGGTGCATTGGATGAGAAGTCCCTGGCCTGGAAGACGGCCGTTCGTTGTTATGAGGAAGGGGCGCAGCTCGTCCTGACAAATGCTCCCGTGGCCATGCGCATGGGAGAGATCAACAAGCTGGCAGAAGCGGTAAAAGCCCCTGTCATCGGGGCGGACGTGACCAGTATGGACGATCTGAAAAAACTTTTCGAAGAATCCGTAAAGCATTTCGGCGGCGGCATCGACTTCATCCTGCATTCCGTGGGGATGAGCCTGAATATGCGCAAGGGCAAGAGCTATACGGAGATCGATTACGAATGGAGCAAGAAGACCCTGGATATATCCGCTATGTCCTTTCATCGCGTGCTTCGCACGGCCTGGGACCTGGATGCCCTTAATGAAGGGGCCAGCGTAGTGGCCCTTACCTATATCGCCGCCCAGCGCGTATTCCCCGACTATAACGAGATGGCGGATGCAAAAGCCCTGCTGGAAAGTATTACCCGCAGCTTTGGCTATTATTATGGCGCTAAAAAGAAAGTACGCGTAAATACGATCTCCCAGTCTCCCACCCGCACCACGGCGGGCAGCGGCGTGAAAGGCTTCGACGGCTTTATCAACTATGCGGAAAAAATGAGCCCGCTGGGCAATGCATCCGCCGACGACTGCGCGGGCTATTGCGTCACGCTTTTCAGTGATCTGACCAGGATGGTGACGATGCAGAACCTTTTCCACGACGGAGGATTCTCCTTTACGGGCGTGACGGCGGGTGTCATCGAACAAATGGAAAAATAGCTATCTCCGCCCCGGCGGAGTGGCGATATTAAACATCACTCACGTTAATGAATAAACGAAAAATGGCCTGCATGCAGGCCATTTTTCGATATAAGATGCCGCGGAAGCGGGATCTGCGTCCCGCTCCGGGTGAAGGATCAATACTCATCCTCATTGAAAAAGAAATCTTCCTGGCTGGGGTAGTCAGGCCATATGTCGTCGATGCCTTCGTAGATCTCCCCCTCATCCTCCAGTTCCTGCAAATTCTCTACCACTTCGATCGGCGCGCCGGAGCGAATGGCATAGTCTATTAATTCATCTTTCGTAGCCGGCCAGGGGGCATCTTCCAGGTAGCTGGCTAATTCAAGGGTCCAAAACATCGTTTCCTTAGTTTAAATTTTCGTGAAGGAGAGCCGGGCAAATCCGTCTGAAAGGGCCCTCAATTTTCCGCAAAAGTAATTTTTAATCCGAAACCACCAAATATCATCTAAAATTTAACCTCTTTTAGTGACAGTTATCATTTATATTTTACCCCCAAATTCGCCTTTACCTGCCCGAATATGGGTCCGAACCTGTACGTTTGTACTATTACGGTGGATTTAATAGAATAGTATGTTAACAGCCAAAGGAATAGAAAAATATTATGGTGAGCTCCGGGTACTGAAGGGGGTGGATGTGCATATCAAAAAGGGAGAGATCGTCAGTATCGTAGGTCCTTCCGGCTCCGGGAAGAGCAGCTTGTTGCATATCCTGGGCACCCTGGACGAGCCGGCAAAGGGGGAGACCTTCCTGCAGGGGAAAAAGATCAATACCTTAAAAGGCAAGCAATTGGCAGCTTTCCGCAACAAACATATCGGCTTCGTATTCCAGTTCCACCACCTGCTGCCAGAGTTCACGGCCCTGGAGAATGTCTGTATCCCGGGCTGGATCGCCGGCCGTAACAAGAAAGAGGTCGAGGAACAGGCCGCCAGCCTCCTGGCTACCCTGGGGGTAGGCCACCGGGTAGAAAATAAGCCCGGCGCCCTTTCCGGCGGAGAACAGCAAAGAGTGGCCGTGGCCAGGGCCCTGATCAATAATCCCGATATCGTCTTCGCCGACGAGCCGACGGGTAACCTGGATACCGCCAACGCCAAGGACCTGCACCAGCTGTTCTTCGACCTTCGCGACCGTTATAACCAGACCTTCCTCATCGTTACCCATAACGAGGAGCTCGCCCGTATGAGCGACCGGGTCCTGCATATGCAGGATGGTCTCATTCTGGGAAACTGAGCCTTTCTACACGCAAAACCCGCTTTTCTGCACGCCTATCAGATTCCACCAGATTCCACGGGGAACGCATAGGAAATCCTGATGTTGCACGCTATCTTGGGATCGCTTGCCCCGTCTGACCTCTTTGCGCCGGCCGGGCAAGGCCTTCGTTCTTAACCCTTAAACAGTCGTTTGCAAATGAAGAAATTATCTTCCGTACTTGTCGTGGCCCTCATCCTGTCCTTCTGCACGCTTTCCTGCGCCACCATTGTCAGCCATACCTCTTCGGTGGTAGGGATCGATACGCAGCCCCAGGGCGCCACCGTAACGATCACCGACCGGCAGGGCGTATCGGTGTATTCCGGCCAGACACCGGCCACTATCCGTCTGAAGAACGGCAACGGATTTTTTAAAAAAGGCATCTACGAGGTCCGCCTGACCATGGAGGGGTATCAGCCCAGCGTCGTCACGCTCCGCGCACATTTGAACGGCTGGTATTTCGGGAATGTGCTTTTCGGAGGATTCATCGGTCTGCTGATCGTCGATCCGGCCACCGGGGCCATGTACTCCCTGAAGAACCAGTATGTGGATGAGAAGCTGGTGCCGAAGGCAACGGGAGCTTATGCGGACCCCGCGGGACGCCAGCTAAAGATCCTAAGCCTGAAGGACATCCCGCAGGACCTCCGTAAGGACCTGGTGAAATTGCCTTAGAGACAGATCGCCGGTGGCGATCTGGATATTAAGAAGAGTTGGGTATGTGAGAATGCGGTCTCGGACTCTGGATCGCCGGTGGCGATCTGGATATTAAGAAGGGTTGGGTGTGTGAGAATGCGGTCTTAGACCCTGGGTTTCCACGGGATCTCGGGCGCCTGCAGGAGTTGTCCCGCATATCTTGCCAGGACGAACAGGTAATCGCTCAACCGGTTGAGGTATTGAAGCACCAGCGGATCGATGAACAGTTCGTTCTCCTGCATGTTTACGCAAAGCCTTTCGGCCCGGCGACATACGCAACGGGCAATATGGGCCGTGGAGACGGCGATATGCCCCCCGGGAAGTATAAAGGATCTCATGGGCGGGAGGGCCTCATTCATCCGGTCCATCTCTTTTTCCAGCAAACGGACATCTTCTTCCTTCAGATCAGGGATCTTCAGCTGCGGCGCCTTCTCGGGGTCGCAGGCCAGGGAAGAACCGATGGTGAAAAGCCTGTCCTGGATCTCTTTGAGCAGATAGCCGGCGGGAGGCGCGGCGGAATTCAGGAGAGGGGCAGCGTCGCCGGGAACGTCAGCGGCAGGGGCGAGGGGGCCTGCAGTGGTCAGATGATCTCCCAGCAACCCGATAAAGGAGTTCAATTCGTCCACCGTTCCATAAGACTCGATGCGGATATGACTTTTAGGGACTTTTGTTCCCCCGATAAGGGATGTCCTGCCCTTGTCGCCTGTCTTCGTATATATTTTTGATGCCATCTTGTATCGCTCGGTGTCTCCTTCTCAGCCAGCCACGACCCCGGACACCTGCCTGCGGTCGCTTTCGATCAATCCGTCCCTCAGACGCACGATGCGGTGCGCATAGCGGGCAATATCTTCTTCATGCGTAACGAGCACGACGGTGTTGCCTCCGGCCTGTATACTGTTGAAAATATCCATGATCTCGACCGATGTTTTGGTGTCGAGGTTACCGGTAGGCTCATCCGCCAGGATCAGGGAGGGGTTGTTGACAAGGGCCCTGGCAATGGCTACGCGCTGGGCCTGGCCCCCGGACAGTTCATTGGGTTTATGGTGGCTCCTGTCCGTCAGGTTTACTTTTTCCAGCACTTCCATGGCCCTTTCCATCCGCTGCTTGCGGGAGATCCCGGCATAGACCAGGGGCAGGGCGACATTCTCCGCGGCCGTGAGACGGGGCAGCAGGTTGAACTGCTGGAAGACAAAGCCGATCTCGATATTCCGTACGTCGGCCAGGTTGTCGTCCGGCATCGTGCTCACATCCTGCCCGTTCAGGATATACCTGCCGGCAGTAGGGGAGTCGAGGCATCCCAGGATATTCATCAGGGTGCTTTTGCCGGATCCGGATGGGCCCATCAGGGCCACATATTCATTTTTAGAAATATCCAATGTAACTCCTTTCAGGACCGGCAAAGGTTGCTTGCCCATGAAATAGCTTTTTTGGATATTTTCAAGATGTATGATGGGGGTGCTCATAGTCAGGGAGTTAATCGAAATATAGGATGACCGGAAGTTTGCCGGGACTGTTCTGGCCGTCCCTTCAACCCCCGGAAGGGTTTCTGATCACTTTAGGCACTTTGAAATAAACGCCATCCGTTCCGGGCGCGTTGGATAGCGCCTCCTCACGGCTCACGGAGCCCCCGGGTCTGTCTTCACGCAATACATTCGTCTCATGGCTCATATGCAGCAAGGGCTGCACGCCCCTTGTATCCAGCTCATTCAATTTTTCCACGAACTGGATCATGCGCTGCAGGTCCTTTTTGATCTCCTCTTTTTCCTCCTGGTTGAATTCCAGGCGGGCCAGGTTGGAAAGATTGTCTATCAATGCGTCATTGACTTCCATGGTACCGGTTTATAGCCAAAAATAAGCTTTTGGCCGGAATATAGCTAGCCATGGCCGGCATCTGGCGAAGAGTTCCTGTTTTTAGGTATGAACCGTCCATTCTAAGGTATGAGCGGCTGAGCGCTTTTTATTATCTTCGCCGTTCTTCCAAAGAAAATGAATGAAATGACGGAAAAGAAGAAAGAAATAGTCATGAGCGGTATCCGGCCCACCGGTTTTTTACACCTGGGTAATTATTTCGGAGCCCTGCGCAATTATGTGCGGATGCAGGAAGAATATCCCTGCTTCTTCATGGTGGCTGACCTGCATTCCCTGACGACCCACCCGGATACCAAAGAATTGAAGGCGCACGTGCGGCGGGTGCTGGCCGAATACATCGCCTGCGGCCTGGATCCGGAAAAAGGGACGCTCTATTGCCAGAGCCATGTCCCCGAAACTTCGGAATTATATCTTTTCCTGAATATGCTGGCCTACATGGGCGAACTGGAGAAAACGACCACTTTCAAGGACAAGGCACGTCAACATCCGCAGAATGTCAATGCCGGTCTGCTGACCTATCCCGTTCTTCAGACGGCCGATATCCTCCTGCACCGGGCCACCCTTGTACCGGTAGGCAAGGACCAGGAGCAGCACCTGGAAATGGCCCGCAACTTCGTTAACCGCTTCAATCACCGTTATGGCGATGTGTTCCCCGAGCCCTATGCCTTCAATTTCGGAGAGGAACTGTTGAAAGTGCCCGGCCTGGATGGAACGGGCAAGATGAGCAAGAGCGAGAACCAACTGGCTACCCTCTACCTGGCAGATGATGATGAGGCGATCCGCAACAAGGTAAAGAAAGCCAAGACGGACAGTGGGGCCGCCGCGGAAGGCCAGGCGATGCCGGAGACGGTCGCCAATCTATTCCAGCTGCTGCGCCTGGTGAGCCCGAAGGACACCATCGAAAAATTCGCCGCGGATTACCAGGCCGGCACTATCCGTTATGGTGATATGAAAAAAGAGCTGGGAGAAGATATGGTGAAATTCATCGCTCCCATACGCGAGAAGGCAGAGGCTATCCGCAACGACGAGGCCTACCTCCGGCAGGTGATGGAAAAAGGCGCCGCAAAAGCCAGGGCCAGCGCGCAAACGACCCTCCAACTGACAAAACAGGCGATGGGGCTCAATTATTTTTAAAAAATGCCCTCCCCGCAATCCGAATTCAAAAAAGAATTAATATCTTAAAAATCCTTTCGGCCGCAGATGGAGGAGGACGGCCAGACGGAGGTGAAGAGGAATGGTCGGACGGAGATGAAGGAAGAACGGCCAGATGGAGATGAATGAGGAACGGCTAGACGGAAGTGAAGAGGAATGGTCGAGCGGAGATGGAGGAGGAACAGCCGGCTGCAGTTGAAGAGGTGGCGCGGGAGGGCACGGAAATAAAATTATTCAGACAGGATACAGAATTATTACCATGGCAAAAAATAAGAAGCCCAAACATATAGCCGTAGCCGGGAATATCGGCGCAGGTAAGACCACGCTGACGGAGATGCTGAGCAAGCACTATAAATGGATCCCCCAGTTCGAAGACGTCGATCACAATCCCTACCTGAACGATTTTTACGAGGATATGCCCCGTTGGAGCTTCAACCTGCAGATCTTCTTCCTGAACAGCCGCCTCAACCAGCTGCTGGAGATCCACACGGGAACGGAGACCGTGATCCAGGACCGCACCATTTACGAGGATGCGCATATTTTTGCGCCCAACCTCCATGAAATGGGCCTGATGAGCAAAAGGGATTATAATAACTATTTTCAATTCTTCCAGACCCTGAAAAGGATGGTGCAGCCGCCCGATCTGCTGATCTACCTGCAGGCTTCCGTACCCACCCTGGTGGCGCAGATCCAGAAGCGGGGCCGGGAATACGAAGAGAATATCCGGCTGGATTACCTGAAGCGATTGAACGATTTCTACAATAAATGGATCGAAGGATATAAAGAAGGTCCCCTCCTGATCGTCGACATCGACAAGAATAAATTCCCCGAGAACGAAGAGCACCTGGGAGAGATCATCACCCGGATCGACTCGCAGCTTTACGGATTGTTTTAAGGAACTGCGGCCAGTATGCAGTGCGGCGAAAAGGTTGGCAATACGGCAG
>Ga0307517_10011844_pt1 | contig 12048 bp, 5 predicted proteins | sample 23_EM_MG_FD_194515 | JGI IMG/M metagenome (GOLD analysis project Ga0307517, IMG submission 194515) | Populus trichocarpa ectomycorrhiza microbial communities from riparian zone in the Pacific Northwest, United States - 23_EM | ecosystem: Host-associated > Plants > Roots > Unclassified | place... | reverse complement strand
TATATATATATAGAAAAGGATTCGCTAAATCAAAAGTTAAGCCTTTTAATTATTCTTAAATTGGCATCAAAGCCTTCTGTCATCAGAACTCTTCTCTCCCTCTCCCCTTTGTAACTGGTTTTTTCTCTTCCTCTCCTAAATGGATTCTACCGTTGTTGCCGCTGACTTTTCCCTCAACACTAGTGGTGCAGCCATCTATAAGTTGTTGTCGATGGTGTTCTTCCACAGCAGCAGTAACCTTCGCTTGCAGAACACGTCAATGACTCCTCGCATGTTTCTGTCGTTTCTCTACACATTATGGGAACACAAACTCTAGATATCGTCGCTCTATCCAACACCCATCAAGTTGTTTCGTTGAAACTTACAAACACAAATTATCTCTATTAGTGAATGCAGATGAAGCCCTATCTTCTTGGTCAAGATGTTTTTCACTTCGTTGACGGCTTAGTGTCGTGTCCCCCATCTCATGTTTCTGATGGTTCTGTTAGTTCTTCTTCGACAATCAACCCTTCTTTTCTTCGTTGGAAGCAACAAGATCAACTTATTTTGAGTGCATTACTCTCCTCTCTCTCCGTGGATGTGTTGCATCTCGTGGTAGATTGTCATACCTCGCAATGCATTTGGCGCACTCTTGAGAAAGCTTTTGCGTCTTCGTCTAATTCTCGCATCATGCAACTTCATGGTTCCTTTTAAGATCTTCAGCAAGGTGACTCATTGGTTAGTATATACATGCAGCTAGCAAAATCGTTATTTGACGAATTAGTTATTGTTGGTCGACCCATGTCTCTTGAAGATTTTAATCTATATATGTTTTGTGGCCTTCGTAGTGAGTTCAAAGACTTGGTAACGAGTCTTATAACCAAGACAGAACCGTTGTCGTATGCTGACCTTCACAACCATCTTCTTACCCATGAATTTTTGCACAAAAACTCCCTTCATTCCATGGACGCAAATTCCTCTTTGTTGTTTTCACCACCGCTGCTGCCAACACCATAACCCTCTGTTCATCTTGCTATGTCTCATCATAACTCAAATTTTAGTCATAACAGGGGGGCATTCTTGTGGCAATTGGCGCCCCAACAGTAACCGCTACAATCACTAGAACAGGTTCTAATCTACTACAGACTTGAGGCCAAACAATTGGCAGCAGAATATGTGCAACACAAGGGCTGGACAGTAGAATGTTGGGTGCCAATTGTGGTCAAACTTCAGCCACACAACTCCTCATTGTCCCCAGTTTCACAGCAGTACCCAACAACTCTCTCCTCATCTTGCTATTGGGAACGTTTTTACCGCAACATAGTTCCCTGATACCGGTGCAAATCATCACGTCACACCTGATCTTACAACTCTGACCGATTCTGCAACTTATCTTGGTAATGATCATTTGCATGTTAGTGATAGTAAGGGCCTTGACATTGGACATACCACATTACATTCCTCAAAACATATTTTTACATTATCTAACGTTCTCCATATGCCTCATATTACCAAACCATTATTATATATTCAAAAATTATGTCGTGATAACTATGTTTATTTTGAATTTCATGCTTATGTGTTTTATGTCAAGGATCTCATCACCAAGGAAGTTCTCCTTTTCGGTCAGAGTAATGATGGTCTCTATGTTCTATCCGAGTCTTCTGCCACGTCAATTCCTCAAGCTTTTTGGTCTCATTACCTCTTCATGACTGTTGATCTATAGCATCGTCGTTTAGGTCATCCTACCCCTTGCATTTTAAATTTGTTAGTTTCCAACAATAAAATAGTATGTATTTCTATGCGTTCTCTTTCTTGGTGTCAAGCTTGTCTATTAGGCAAGTCATCGTGTCTGTTGTTGCGACCTACAGGTCATAAAACTATTGCCCTACTTGATTTAATATTTGGTGATGTTTAGGGTCCTGCCCCTATGTTTTCTTCTAATGGTTTTTGTTACTTTATTATATTTATTGATGTGCATACCAAACATATATGGTATTACCCTCTTGTTGCCAAATCTGATGTGTTTTCCATTTTTCATTGTTTTTAAACACTTGTTAAGCGTTAGTTTTCACGTTAGATTAAATATGTTCAAACTAATTGGGGTGGTGAATATCGTAGGTTAAATTAGTTTTTTCAAACTATTGGTATTCATCACCAGTTAATATGTCCTCATACTCATGAACAAAATGGAACCGTTGAGCTTCGTCATCGATACATTATCAAAACCGACCTCACTTTTTTAGGCCAATGTAGTGCACCACTATGGTTTTGGAACTATTCCTTTGAATCATCGGTATATCTTATTACTCGCATGCCTACTCTTGTTCTCCAAAATAAATCACTGTTGAGTGTCTGTTTCGTCGTACTCCTAAATATAATTTTCTGCAAACTTTTGGGTGTCTTTGTTTCTCCTTTTTGCGTCCATATCATGCTCACAAATTGGATTTCCGTTCCTTTCCATGTGTGTTCTTAGGGTATAGTTCATCTCATCTTGGTTATCGCTGTCTTGATTTAGCATCTCAACGTATTTATGCTCCCGTCATATTCGTTTTCATGAAGATGTCTTTCCTTTTGTGAATTCTGAACAGATAACACATACACCAATACCCTCCACACAACATACACACCTCTCAACCTTGAATCCTCCCTAAAATTTTCATCCTACTACTCCACAACCTTGCCAAACCAGCACCCTTGTCCTGCTATCTACCGCAACCCAACAAACCTATCGCTTGCCCATAGATTTTGCAACCACTCCATTACCACTTAGCCTTGCCATACTGTCACCATCTGCTTGTTTTTTCAATGATCATTATGCAAGAATAGGTTCTCCATCACCAGATGTTCATGCTTCCAGGTCTGCTCTTGTAGAACAGACCAGTTTTGCAGCAGGTTCGCCGGGGTCTGCTGTGTCAACCAGCCCCTCCACAGAGTCTCTAGCTGGTCTGCAACTTTGTGTAGATCTCTCCTCGTATCCTCTTCAGCAACTTACAGGTACAGGCTCTTCTCCTCCTCGACCAGCAATTTGGCAACGTCATTGATCCTCTGTCCTAGGCAGCCAAAGACAACACTGCCAACAACAACTACCACCGCCACTACTGCTCCCATCAATCGGGTAGCATCTCCTCCTACTCATGAACCAATTGCTTTTACTGATATTAACAGGTATAATAAGGCTTGGTATAGTTCTATGCGCGAGGAAATTCAGGCTTTTCGCGCTAACAAAACTTGGAGCTTGGTGCCTTTTTCATCCTTTAATGAATGTTGTTGGTAGTCGGTGGGTGTATAGAATTAAACGCAGAGTTGATGGCAGCATTGAAAGGTATAAGACACGCCTAGTTGCTAGATGTTTCACTCAGTAAGAAGATATTGATTACTTTGAAACCTTTAGTCATGTTATCAAACAGGGGACCGTCAGATTAATCTTCTTCATTGTGGTTTCGTGTGATTGGAAAATTCATCAGCTTGATATCCATAATGCATTTCTCAATAAAGTTCTTGACGAAGAGGTCTACATGAAACAACCTCTAAGTTTTGTTAATTCTGCTCTCCCCTCTCATGTGTGTAGATTGCATAAGTCTTTATATGGTTTAAAACAGGCTTTGTGGGTTTGGTACACTCGTCTGAATGACTTTCTGCTATCAATTGGTTTTCGCACCTCCAAGGTTGATACCTCATTATTTATCTTCTCTGTTGGTACTGATATTTGTTATCTCCTGGTCTATATTGATAATATTTTGCTTACGGGTAACAACTCTCTTATGCTTAAACGCTTCATACAGTTGCTGAGCTCAGAATTTAAGCTTTGCGACTTGGGTACTGTTCATTATTTTTTGGGTATTGAGATTCAGTCTACTGGTATGAGTCTTATGCTATGACAACATAAATATACACTTGACATCCTCACTCGGGCTGGTATGATATCTTGCAAACCTGTTGATACTCCTATCTTTACCTCTAAAGCTATCATACTGCCAAATCCTTTGTTTTCTGATGCTACACGTTTTCATCAAATTATGGGTGCTCTTCAATATCTCACTTTTACGAGACCAAATATTTGTTTTACTGTTAACAAAGTCTGTCAGTTTATGCATGCTCCTACAAATTCTCATTGGGTTGTCGTTAAACATATTTTGCGTTATCTTAAGGGTACGACAACACATGACCTACATATTACTCGTAGTTCTTCCTTTGCATTACATGGCTTTATAAATACAAATTGGACAGGTAGTATTGATGATCGAAAATCTACGGGTGGTTTTCTTGTGTTTTTTGGTCAGACGCCGATTTCATGAAATCAGGTAAGCAACATGCAATTACTCGCTCCTCTACTGAAACTGAGTACAAAGCCTTAGCAGATGGCACTGTTGAGGTTATCTGGCTTTAGTATTTATTAACATATCTTCATATTCCATCTGTTTCTGCTCCTATCATTTGGTGTGATAATCTTAGTGACACTTATTTATCTGTGAATCTTGTTTTTCATGCTTGCACAAAATATATTGAGCTTGATTATCATTTTGTCCGAGATAGAGTTGCGAAGAAGGAGATTCAAATTCATTTTATTTTCTCTCAAATCAACTTGCATATGTCTTTTACTAAGCCACTTCCTACTGCTTTGTTTGCTGCTTTTCGTTTCAAGTTTCGGGTCGATCCTTCATCCTTGGTTTGAGGGGGCATATTATAGAATATAAACTATATAAAAAAATATCATAGGCACTACTTTAGTGTTGTAATCTCTACCTTAACTATTGTATATTGGCCTACACATATAAATAGAAAAGAATTGGCTAAACCAAAGGTTAAACCTTTTAATTATTCTCAACTCGGACAAGACTGTAAAAAAATATTTTTGATACCACACTAAAAATATGTAACTTGTATTATAAAAATAAATTGTAAAATTATAAAATTATGAAGAAAAATTTTTTATGTATATTTTAAATATCTTAAAATATATGTTTCAAATAAAATTTTATATATAATTTAAGTAATTAAAAAATACAATAAAATTATTCATATCTATAATTTTTTATTATATAACAATTAATAAACCTAAAACAAACAATATAACAATGTGTCATATAAACTAAAACTAGTCTTATTATCTTCTTCTTCATTGACTTAGGTTTGAAGTCCACCCTTACTTCACTAAAAAAAACAAGGAATATTCATCAATACTAAGTTTAAAAGTATTTTCTAAACACATTAAAAAAACTTTAAACTCCATAATATTTAATGTCACTAAATAAATTCTTATTAATAATAAAAAAAATTCTTTTCGACAAAAAAATTATAGAAAAATTCAATATGAAATATCTCATCGCAAGTCCTACTAATAGGTCCCACAAATCTAATGGTTAAGACTCTCCTTCAGTGATAAAAAAAAGAAGATAAAACTAGCATTTATTTTAAATTTCTAACAAACAAATATAAAAAGATTGAAAATTAAAAGAAATGAACCAAAAAGAAAAGCTTTGACTTAATAACAAAAAATGAATATGAAGCTGCTTTTAAATTACCTTCACAGCTACACATAATAGCATATCAATAATTCTTGGCTCCCTGCATCAAGAAACTCACATAGAATGGGAATAAGAAAAACTAAAAAACAATTGTGTACATTATGCTAATTGAAGAGAGATAATGGTGGTGAAAATGGTTTTTTTTTTTTAGAAATTGAAATCTTTCAAAGGCAAGGTAGAGGAAGATCTGCAAACCAAACAAGAATTTAAGAAAAAGAATTCTAGAAAATAAGGAGAAGAAAGAAAGAAAGAAAGAAAGAAATATTTAGAGGTTATGTGTAGTTAGACCTCGGGAGATTGAGAGATACTGAATGCAATTTATTAGAAAAAGAAATAAATATGTGAGAGAAAGGGAGAGAATGAAGTGAAGTGAGGGTGGACTTGTCAAATTTAAATTTATAGTATTTTTTATATTTTTGATCATCTTCCTTTTAAAATGTAAAGACATATGTAAAATCACGAGTTTACTCAATTTTACTTGATTTTTCTAAATTTTTAGATTTTAGTTTGATTTTATCAGTTCTTGAGTTTTTAAAACGATTTTCATTATAAGAACATATTGGCTTGTAAAATCATATGATTTTACTAGTCACCTCATAATTTTAATAACATTGATTACAAATATGGAAGCTTTTTTTGTACTTAACTGCTTACTAAATATCAAAACAGTCTTTTACTTTGTTTACAATATTTTTCTTTTTCATTTTTTTTTCAAAATCCATGCATGATCCCGCGACTTTGTATATTTAGTCAAAATGGGTTCTTTACTTTGAATTGTATCCGTTTGTTTCTAGAATTACACTTTTCTCGAAACCACTTTCCATATTTTCAATGTTTGGTAACCTTAAAAAAAGTTGATAAAGGAGATAATGTTTTTTGGTCAAAGAAAAAATTAACTTTCAAGAAAAGAATGTGTTTTTCTTTTGTTTTATATGGAAAACATTTTCCAAAACCTTTTTTTTAAAAAAAAAAAAACAAGGTGAAATTACTAAACACTATCTCATTTTTTTTTACTATTATTTATTTTATTTAAAATAATTTATGAAATTGAATTTTTTTTTTTAATTTCATCCTCCTTCAACTTTTTTATTTTTCAGATTAGTCCCTATTCTTTTGATTGCTATTTGTTTTATTAGAAATAATTTATGAAATTTGATTTTGTTTTTCAATTTTATCCTCTTTCAACTTTTTTATCTATCCAGTTTAGTTTCTGTTTTTTTATTGCTATTCATTTTATTTTAAATTATTTATGAAATTTAGTTTTTTTTCAATATCGTCCTCCTTCAGGTTTTTTATCTGTCAAATTTAGAATGGCATGACCAAACACTGGAAAATATTTTTTAACTTATTATCCATGACACTGTCAAAAATAAAAAATAATCTACTTTCTAGGAATCTACTTTTCATGGGAACCATTTTTTTTTTAAAAAAAATACTTTTCAACAAACAAACAAGGCTAATTATAGAAAACCTTTTCTTTTCTTTTCTTTTTCTTTTTTCATACAATGGTAAATTGTCAAGAAGTATAATTTACCCAAAGTAATGTATATTAAAAAAACACAATAGGTGGAACCCAATTATCATAAACACTTGGTGTTAGTATAAATTAATTTATTAAAAAAAGTCACAAGTGCGTGTGTGTATTACTCGGAACAACCAACCTAGTTGATGACCTAAGCTATAGGCCTAATCAACCTGCTTGATGAATTTTTATTATAGCTGAGCAAGTGCAGATTAGAGGTTGATTTGGCCTCAGGCTTAGGCCATCAATCAACCAAATCAACTTGCTTGATGAATTTTCATTATAGCTGAGCAAGTGCATATTAGAGGTTGATTTGGCCTCAAGCTTAGGCCATCAATTGGGTTAGTTGTTTCAGCTTTATTTCTCTCTCTGTTTTTTTTTGTAGTGATGGGTGTTTACATTGATGTTGACTATTAATTTTCATGAATTAAAATTTTAGAGTTATTGAGATATTGGCCAAATCTTTAGGGAATTTTACAAATTTGGTGTAAATTCCAAAAGATCCAAAGGAAAATCAACACATGTATTTTTCTAAAACCATGCTAATTTTTTTATATATATCTATAAATAAAAATGCAATTTATATAAGGATTGGGTCGTATGCAACAAATATAAATTATTATTATTTTAGGGTTATATTTAGCAAAACTTCAAAACAAAACTGTCAAAACATGCCTAAAGATGTGTTTGTCAAACACGCCCTCAAGCTAAAATTTCTTTCATCAAACAATGGCAAACCAAACAAAGCTTTAAGTATTTGACCTGGTTTTGACTCGACCAGGTCGACCTGAAAACACTAGTTCAATCATGAACCAAACCAAAACACAAGGTTTAACCCAAAACTAAACCAGAACAGAGATTTAAATCGAAACAAATCAAAACTAAAAAAACACAAAAAAATGTAAAATTTTCTAACAAAAACAGATCAAACATCAAGGGAAATGAAGAACATTCAAACTCAAACCCAACAACGTAAACTTCAAATCAGACTAGATTATGGGCAATAAAAAGCAAGGTTTTATTCGTAATCAAGCATAAATTAAAAATCAAACATCCATTTACATCGATTATTACTCAAACATCATGATTTTTTTTTTATCAAAATAGGTTTTAGTTCAAAACCAAAACTATATTAAAACCCATAAAATCATTTTATTGATGCATGAAAACCCTAGATTATTTACTAATGATGATATATGAATTTGTAGAAACAAAATTCAAATCAAACTGAAACTTAAAACTAGCACTCAAGACAATGTTCTTCGGATGAACGTGAAGAACATGAACCTAAGTTGCCCAGAAAACCCGACATATACTGTCAAGCCTAGAAAATACACTTTAGACCTCTAGACTAAGCTCTCTTAGCCCCAACAAGCCACATTATCATAAACAAACAAGTTTGAATAAAAAACACTAACAAATAACCTCGAATCATCAAGAACATGTATAAGATTTCAACTTCCAAAAGTGCAGCCTTATTATTAGCCAACAAAACATCAAAACTCAATCCAAAACTGACTCTTTAAACACTTGAAACCTAAACTAAACTCAGGAATCAAGAACATGAATTAGGAACTTAGCAAAAAACCATCGAACACCTACTGCTACCTTGGACAGATTCCAAAACTACCATTTTTTTTGTCAAAACCAAACACACAAACACCTTTTAAACATCCTAGGAACATCTATAACAACTTCAAAATAGGATTAATCAATCAAAATAATATTTTCATTCATCAATCTACATAAATGCTAATACATAGAATAATGCCAAAAAGATTCAAAAACAACATTAAACATTGAAAAAGCATGGATGGGCAAGTCAGATAACTCCACATTTGAGTTTTTACATGGTTATACCTTTTGCAAGTTTGTTGGCTTTAGGTTGCTATTTTCCTTCTCTTTTCCTTCCTTCTTTCCCTTTCCCTTTCTATTCTTTCCAAAGCTTGCTAGACCTTCTATGTTAGGTCTTCAAACCTTCACACTAGGGTCTTATTTTTACAGAGTATATCCTTATATTTTTCTAGGGTATTTATAGGTTTTTTCTAGGTTTTATTTTGGTGGATTCTCTCAATGATAGACCAAAGCTCAGTCCTTTGATCAAAATGAGAGAGCTCTAGACAAATGTTAAAAGTTGAAACCTTTGTCCTTTAATGGTTTTTGGGGATGATGGTTTTGCCTAGGTGGTTTTCTCTTTCTTGGAGACAAAGACATGTATTTCTCGCTTTCTAATATTAGATGAAAGATTTATAGCTCTTGATAAGAACCCTCCAGGAGTTTTTAAGTGTGAACACATGAAAAGGTTAAGTGGTTTTGCACAAATGGGTATCTCAGTCAAGGTTGACTGAGTTGACCACTTTTAAGGCTTTATTGGAGAAACTCTGATGTAAACATCATCAGAGACCGCCTAAACGTGGTAGAGGAAATGCACACCTTTCTTTTTTATGTATCTTTGCTCTATTTAGAGGTTTGTAGCTCCACATTCATTTGCTTGAAAATGCCAACTCGATCAGCTTAGAATATGAAAATGTAGTGATTGTGATTAGGGAAAAGATGTTGGAGATGTTTATGGCAGAATTGAGATGTAAACGTCTAATTTTATAGAAAATGAGGTTATAGAGGTGATGTTCTTCTTCCATTTGCAAAAAATCTCATGCCATTCGGAGGTCTAGAACTCCACAAAGAGCTTTTAGAAGGTGTTAACCCGATCATCCAAAACTGTCAAGGAAAGAGATAAACAATGGGTGAACGACGCGTTGTCTAGGTTAAACCCCTAGAAATTTTTAATTTGTCATTTGAAGGATTTCATTTTAGTCTTTATTCTTCTAATTGCACCTGTAATTGCCTCTCAAACTCTTAATTTCATTTAATTTCACCCCTGTCAAACATAATCATCAGTCCCAAAGTTTAACGTCAGTTTCATCTTGGTCCTTGATTTTTGATTATGCATTTGGACTCTTAATTGACCATAAAACATTCAATGTTTTTATAATTTGGTCACTGATTTTTAATTTCTTCAATCAAACCCCTATTTGGCTATCAAACTTTAATTTTTTCACAATTAAACCCCTGATTTGACCAATTAAATTTTCCAAAGTCCAATTTTAGTCCTCAAACTTCAATTTCTTCTAATTAACACCCAAATTAACTCTAAAAAACTGATTTTTCTTGCAATTAAGTCCTCAATAAAATTAATTAAGCCTTTCAAAATTCTCATCGAGTCCTTACTCATCCAAATTTATATTTCTTTATCCTAAATAAAAATATTTTCATCAAATGAGTCTTTTGTCAATTAAAATTGGGTTGCTAATTTTGTACATTCTGGTCCTCCAACGTTTCCACCTTCTACTTTCTTCATGTGTATCCTCTTGTATTTTTGGATTTTTCTTCTTTTTTCTTGATTTTTATAGGGTAAAAAATAGGTAACAATAGATTTAATCAAAGATTAATCCTGATTCATCAAAGCTTGACCTTCTAATCAAAATGAGAGAGTTTTGGGTATGTTTTATAGCTGTAAGCTTTGTACCTATGCTCATTTTACAATGGTGGTTTTGCAACAAACTTGGTTTTTAGAGATTTTAGTGGTTTTCCCAAACTTAGAGACTAAAGATTTTGTTTCTGGCCTTTTGATCTTGAAAGAAATGTGGCCAAACTTTGACAAGACTGATAATGCTTAAAGTGTGAACACATGAAAAATATTAGTAGTTTTGCGAAATAAGTATCACAACCATTGATGACTGAGTCACCCACTTTCAAGGCTTCGTCGAAGGAACTCTGATATAAACATCATCGAAGACCACCTAATCTTGGCAGAGGGGAAACATACCTTTTGTCTAGATCCATCCTTGCTCAATTTGGAGGTCTGTAGCTCCATATTTATTCGTTTGAAAAATGCCAACCCGATCAGCCTATAATTTGAAAATGCAGTGATGGCTGATTGGGGACAAAATGTTATTAAGTTCATTGAATAAAATTGGATGTAAACATTTGATATAAATAACAAATCTTCGTAGAGGGGTGTTTCTCAATTGAATGGTGATAGTTATAGCCCCATAAGTGGTCAGAAACGCCGCATTTATTCGTCTAAACATGCCTACTCGATCAACCAAAACTACCGAAGAAGAAGCTAAACAGTGGTTGAACGACACGTCATCTAAGTTAAACCCTAAAATTAGGGTTTTTTAATTTGGGATTTGACAATCTTTAATTTAGTCTATGTTCTTCCAATTGCTTTTAATTGTATACGTAATTGCCTTGCCTTTCAACTTTTAATTGCATGCAATTTCACTTCTGCCAAACTCGAATGTAAACCCCCAAAGTTAACTGCCTGTTTAATTTTAGTTCTTGGTTATTAAATTGTGTATTTTGGCCCTAAATTGATTAACAAACTTCTAATTTCTTCGATTTGACCCTTGATTTAATCAATTTCAACCCCTGCATTCACACACCTTTTTTAGTTTGATCCTTAGTTTTGGATTTCTTCAATCAAGTCTTTAATTACTTATCAAACTTTAATATCTATGCAATTAAGCCCCTGATTTTACAAAATTAACTCTTTAAAATTACAATTTGACCCCTAAACTTTAATTTATTCCAATTAAAGCCTAAATTGACTTTAAAAATTATTTTTTCTTGCAATTAAGCCCTTAATAAAATCAATTAAACCTTAAAGAATTCCAATTTAGTCTTTAAACATCCAATTTTGAATTTTCCTCTTTAATTTGAATTTTCATTACCAATAGGGCCTTTATGAGTCAAAATTGAGTAGCCAAATTTTCTAATCTTGTGTATTTTGATTTTTCTCAACCAGTCTTTGATAATTTTCTAGGCATTCTCCATGTTCTCCTTACTAATATATATTTTTTTATTTTCTTTAAATTTTTTCCATATTTTGTATTTTCTTTTTTTTCTTTGCATGTTTATATAGGGTCTTAAAATGGGTAACAATAGTCTTTGTGCATTAAGTATTAATATGTTGGAAATTTATTTAAAACATGGTTAATAGACATATATGAGAAC
>Ga0307517_10011843_pt1 | contig 12048 bp, 19 predicted proteins | sample 23_EM_MG_FD_194515 | JGI IMG/M metagenome (GOLD analysis project Ga0307517, IMG submission 194515) | Populus trichocarpa ectomycorrhiza microbial communities from riparian zone in the Pacific Northwest, United States - 23_EM | ecosystem: Host-associated > Plants > Roots > Unclassified | place... | reverse complement strand
ACCTCAACACACACTCTACCGTTGACATGTAACTTGGCCAAACTCCCTTCGCCTATGCCCGCTTGTCTCGAGTTCCGTACGTCAACCCTGGGGAACCCAAAAAAGTCGAAGGGTGTGTGGCTATTCCCACAGGGTGCATAGAAGGGTTTTTTGAAGCAGAAAACTGTAAAGAAAATGCAGTAGAAAGTATAAATACTATCAGCCTATTTTGCACCTTAAAAAAGTGTAATTAAGTTCAAACTTCTCTTGTTATGCCATTCAGGATCTTGGGAAAAGTCTGAATTTAATTACACTTTCTAGAACACAAAATAGGCTGATAGTATTTATACTTTCTACTACATTTTCTTTACAGTTTTCTGCTTTGAAAAACCTTTCTATGCACCCTGTGTCCTCTGTGTATGCGTTCCACCTCGACCGCGAACGTATCCCCGAGCGCGTCGTCCATGCTCACGGTACCGCTGCTCACAGACATTTCCACGTCCACAACGGCAGAGCATCCAAATACTCCTCCACTCCTGTCCCAACCAATCCTTCGAGAACTACACCTGCGTTCGTACGCTTCTCGACCGTTCAGGGTGCTCGAGGCAGTGCTGACACCGTGTGTGATGTCCGTGGGTTCGCCACCAAGTTTTACACCCCAGAGGATAACTGGGATACCATCGGGTAGGTTTCCGAGTCTGAATAATTATGATTCACCTCAAGCTTATGCCTCCCTCTCAGAAACAATATCCAACCTAACCCGGACAAGCCGCAACACCAGACAGCGGATCAGCCCACCACTGCTCCCACCAAACGATACATGCCCCGCTGTCCTCCGATGCCGACTCCTGTCGTCGGTTTCTGCGGGTGGGGGCCGACCGAAGCAAGGGATACATCCGCCGCCGTCTGGACATCCGCTGCGCCCCTTCGTCGACCCATCGTTTCGTCAACTCTCGACGCCCTCGATCCTCGACGTCAACATTCAGACTGGTATCGCCCCGTGGCCCTCATACATGCTCCACCTAGGGGAGGGAGATTTCGTCCAACGGCACGTTCCCCGGGTGGTCTTCATCGTCACGTTTTCCACCAGTACCTCACCCAACGTGATCGGGGCCATCTAACAAATTCGCTCTCCCGCAACGTGATGTCGTCTGGAATGGCCGGGTCCCTCGGGGGCTGAGGGGATCTGGGTACTCGAAATGGGGATGGTATTGTTTTTGGGGGGTGGCAGATTGAGTAATTCGAGTGATTCTGGAAATGACTTGGAGCGAGTTACCCTTTTATTTTATCACTGTAGACCAAGCCATTGCTGTCGACGCGGCGACAGAAACCTTTGATCAAGTTTTTGGATGTTCATAATACTGGTGCCCTGGCACCGCTTTAATTGATGTAGAATAAGCTTGGAATAAGTCGAAAAAAGTGGGAAGTACACATAAGTTTAAAAAGTGATACAGAAATAATATGTCTCAGAAAAGCAAAGAAAAGCAAAGAAAAAGCAGAAAAGCGATCGCGAGGTTTGCTGATGGATTTGTTTGGAACATAACCGTTTACTATATGAAAGGACCCACGAATATGGCCAACCGTGCCAGCCCCCCCACAGTGCGGTCATTGCCTAGCACCTCTCCTCTGTACTTCACCCCTATCTCATATACAAACTCGTTGAGTGTCTTCACCTTGTCCCCGAAAACACTGTCTCTCAGCTTAGAGAATGTTAGAGGCGAGTAACGTAGGTGGCAAACAATGAAACTCACATTCTCACGAAGCACGTTACGGACTTTGCTGCAGATTGATTTAACTTCATTCATCATGATCTGTTCCCGCGCAAGGTTGCCGACAATGTTTGTGAGGCGCAATGACTCCGACTCTTTGGTGACTCGGTCGTAGACATCAATGGACAATCCCATGATTGGCCTCCATTCCGGTTCAGAAATAATGTGGTATGCCATCCGACGGATATTTGCCTGTGTTTATGGTAAGTCACAATTGAACTTTTGTCTGTCGGGTTGTCACCTTCTGTTCTTTAGACAGGGAAAACGTAGACTCGAGTCGCATCTCGATATCAGTGAAAACCTTTCTTGTATCGCTGATCAGTTCTGAGAGTGCAATGTGTTGCCGCCTTGTGTCCAGCTGACATGCAAAGGTATAGATTTGTACCCCCAAATAATCTTTCGGCGTATTGCGACCAATCTGGGTCACGGTTAGATATTTTGTCGGGTCCATGGACAATACAAAGACTGACCCTAGAAAATTCATGCAGTTCCTTCCGGTCTGCAGGCTGGAGCTTCCATTTATTTGCGACAAGGTCCACGAACGCCGTTGGAATCCATTGCGGTTCTGACGTTGGTTGCGGAGGTAAAACAGGATCCGCCATATTTGGAGACTCGGTACCGGGCTCCAAATGAGGGTACTCCATCATTCCAGTACCTCTGAATTGTTGGCTATTGGCCTGGGGAGGGAAATTGGTGTTCGTGGATCCGGGATTGTTGAACCATTCCGTGTGGTCATTCCTGGGCCGGGGGATGTGCGCGTTGCGAGCTGATGATACTCCGCCGGATTTGGCCAGCGCCGGCGACGAGTCACTGTAGCGGCCTTATGAACGTTGTCAGCCCCTCCATACAAAGGTTTCAAAGTCCTCCTGACCTGGAAATCCTTCGTTAAACGCAGGCAAACCTGTGGACCTCGCCGAAGACACCGTTGTTGGAGCGGCGGTTTGGTTGTCTGTAAGGTGAGCTGGCTATTATTTATGGTAACATTTGGAACAAATGGCCTTACTGTTTCCTTGTATAGTTGGGCCACCCTGTTGCGGTCCAAAGTTGAAAACAGCGGCCATTGCAAACGGCGAAGTCCCCGTTGAGGACTGTCCTGGGAATTTGATGGCGGCAAAGTTCTGTTTGTTTGTTTGCCCGTTTGTTTGTTTCAAAATGCAGGATGGCGGATGTCCATGTTTTGAGTTCCAATATCTAAATCTTGTACACGCAGTTAAATATGGATGAGGTACTAAATGTTTCCACCTCGTCTGCTCCGGTTCCTGCTACCTGATGAGCGTCCATTCCCAACAACATGCCGTGAAGCACGGCGTCCATGGGTGATTGTACTGTTTTGTTGTGTGGTATCGGAGCTGTCCTGGGGTGCAATCCCACCCTTCCATTTATCAATTTCGGATCTGACACCTTGAAAGATGGCAGCTTCGAGGTCAATTTCCTCTAGGTTTATTTTCACCCGCAATCCATGCATATGAACAGCATCGCGCATTCGTGCTGTGTTTAACACAAGATCGGATGGGTTAACATGGTGAATCCCCCGCTCCTCGACAGAGGTGGCTTGACGTTCCTGACGGACAAAACCTTGTACTGTCGGCCCACATTTGTGCGTTATACAATCGTGCTGTAGATTTACAGCACATAGTATTTCCTGACAAAAGATCAATACCAGAACTCTATTCAAATGGGGTCTAGGCACCTACCACCGGTGGCTGGAGAAAGAATTCATTACACTCAAGGTAGACCTTCGGCATGTGATATGTCTCGGCAATCTCTGTGAGTGTGGCACGTTGTAACAACACTGCACCAGCACATTGCGGAGTTTGACCGTTCAAAGAAAGGGGGGTAAGGATTTCGTCAACGCGACAAACTGCTGGGCCAGCGCCATCCAACCGAACAAGGACCCAATCACCAACAGAGCAAATGTCTCCATTCTTCAGAGTGACAGATCTGTAGGTGCAAAACTTCGTAGGACCCAACGGTGATTTGAGACCATTGGGGCAGTGCAAACCCGCTTTTGTGTTGGCGTACAGCTTTGGTGGGGACCCATCTGAGATAGCGATGCCTACAATAACCGTCAGACATTGTGACATGCTACTACGTTGAAGCGGAGTGACGAACCAGGTTGCGAAATGTTGTGCCCGGTTTCAATCCCAATATAGTCTGTTACAATGCTCTGCCGCTCTACGAGCTCTGCTGGACCCATCCCTACTTGCTGCCAATGAGAAGTTTCAACGGTTGAAGTACCTGCTGTGGCTACAGCCAGGGTGGGGGTGAGCAAACGGACGCGGATCTTTCCCCCAGACAAAACGGCACGGAGTCGGTTCGCGTGGGCGAAAGCTGTTGCAATGTCGCGAGATGGTGCTTGTCGATTTGAATGAATGCTTTTCGACCGAATGACGGCGTTGTATGATTCAAAGACTTCCGTCGCAAAGATGATCGCGGGTCCAAAATGACGGATGTGATCTTCGAGATGCAAGATATAATGGAATTTTGGTTTGTTGAACCATCGTGGAGTCCATTTTGCGGTGAGGGCAATAAAATTTTTGATTTGCGCATGCAGCTGTGCCTAGAAATCACCTTCAGAAAAGAGAAACACGAGAAGGATATCACTTCGTACGAGGTGCTCATCAATATCTGGTATCCGCGGTTGCCAAATGATTGGGACAAGATTTGATAACGACACCCAGGCCTCATAACATGGCGGCGAAACTAGGTCATGCAATACAAACGGGGCAACCTGGGCAATGACTCGAAAGTCTCGTCCAGTCAAGGATCCGGCATATTGAACGAGCGTAGGACCAGAAAGTTTGCCAACCCCAAGGCTGTTGAAACTTTATGTGTCAAGCTCGGAGTCGAACACGCGACTCTCAGAACCGGTTACGGTTGACGCTGTATAGCCGTCCCGAACCGGTGATCTACGTCCGGAGTTACGATATCACGATGTGTAATCGGCCCGGACTATAGACTGCGCACTTTGATCATTAGGATCAAACACGACCAAACATGGTCTGTGCGCATCATCATATTAGTATATATACCTGTCCTTAGACGACCTAATATGATATCGCTTCTTGTTCTCTCCCCATTACCATCAACGCTCTTCAAGCTCGCTCCTACCAAGGTAAGGTAGAGTACAATGTATATATAGAATATATATTTGCTCAACAAAGGCCAGATGTATTGATCGAAGAGAGCCGGGTTTCGAGTAGAAGCCTCTTCTCAGTCTTGTTTCCAATTTGGTTTTGGACCGCGTCTCGCCAAAAGTACTTGACGAAGCCAAGAAGGACGGTATGCAGAATCTCGACCGGTGTGTCAGCGTGCGGATTGATGCCTGAGGAAACTTTTGCTTTAATTTCCCATTACCAGTATTAGTTAGTAGCGCACCTTCAATCCTCCACACCGGGCTTATCAGCGTAGCCGGGAGTGTTTCGCAATATGTATCGAGTGCACATTGTCGTACATCCTTCCCCCGAAGCCCCTTGTGTGAATTGAACATACGGCCAAGGAAACGATCCAGGTATGTGTCTTTGATGCCATTTTCGGTCTTAAAGCCTCTAACCTTTGTTTTCTTCCCCACCACCTTTGAATCAGCGATCATGGTTTGTAAAAATCGTCGAGTGTCAGATGGATCCCTCGGGTCACCTATCTATATTCCATTTTAGTCCACACAATGCCGCCATTATCGTAGCCATCGTAAACACACCGAAACAAACCGGGTTACTCTGTCTATCATCCCCTGCATAGACTCCAACTTGTTTGACTTCGTGGCGCCGGTGGAACCGGCAGATGCAACACTTTCGGGGATTGATTCGGGGTCAGATTCTTCAGCGGACGGGTCAGGAGGTGGGTCGGTGGACGGGGGATCAGAGTCGTCGGCCGAACCGGATGTTGTAGGCACCTGCTCAGCAGGCATCCCGCTACTGACCGTGCACATGCGGCAGAACAGTTTCCCTTTGGAACCAATGTGGCAAGCGAATTCACTCTGCATGGGGTTGTCCCCTAGCAGAGCACAGACAAATGGAATGACTACAACTTCCTCTTGATGAACGTGATCCCATGCCCGGACCCCTCCAGTCCAAGCTTTTCTGTTATGACCCTCAGTGATGGGCCATGTAACCGTAAAGAATGAAAACTTACTCAAGCTGTTCGACGATCCCCTCAAGCATTTCCAATGGCTCAGCAACATTTGACGTACATAAGAAGTGCACGTTGTACTCCTGTTGGGCGTATGCTTGCGGAAGCCCCGCAGGTGAGAACAAGAACGAGTTGTGTTTGTTCCAACGCTTGGAAACATTCCCGGATGTGTCGTCGCAATAGAGCCATAGCGGGAACGCGTACACGCGTAAACTCTTCGCGATATGACGCCATTTATTTCCAACACTGGGGTCCGTGTACTTCCATGGTTGGATGTGTCCATCTTGTGTTGTAAGCGACCCTAAACAGAACATCTATCACGGATGATGACAAAAGGTTTATATTCGCACATACCGACCAGTTGTGTTGGCTCCGGCATCCCTATCGTGATCGGTGTTGAATTCCATGCAACCAGCGGGAGGAGTAAGTCAGACTGGGAAACTTCAATCGCGTTGTATTCTTCTGCAACCCAGTGATCCCGGTGCTGGAGGGTTACCACACGCAAGACCCAGGCCATGGCAAAAAGTTGCTCCTTTCTTGTGAACCACCGGATCGGAACACAGGCCCTTCTGTCACGGAGGAGACACGGCTCGTAGATATAGTAGTGCTGACCATCTATCACAGCCATCGGGGTCAATTGGGAGGGCGCCACTTCCACGCGCCAGTGCGCAGCTTGATAATATTCATTCACCGTCCTTCCTGAGTCCTCTGGGTAGAAACGTAAATGCGGCCGGACCTGCGGGTTAGCCATTTCCTGGTAAAGGTCAGCACACTCGATGCATGAATTGAGGCCGGATAAACTTTACCTGTGAGATGATGTCCGCAATCGAGTTCACGTAGTACTTGTTGCCGAAGGCGCCGGTGTACGACAGCGTACGAATTCCATGCATGGAGTGCAGCCTGCTCTCCAGTTTCTTCATGTATTTTAATGACGGGATGTCGAGGGTGATGCCATTGACCCTTAACAACCACAACAATACACTCAGCTGGCGATGTGAAAACGCGGAGCGAGGAAGATGCATCAGTATGTCGAGAGTACAGGACTATCCGGGCAAGATCTTGAGACACGTCGCCCACTATGAGGGATCTTGAGGCTCACAATTTTGTTAGGCCACGGGAACCATAGATCCAAGTCTTCGTGCGACTGTAGCCGTATCCGTTTCGGTGGTGCAGTATCATCACTATCTGTCCTTCCTGGGCCCCAACAAACGGTAAGAACAAACCCGAAAGAAGGTGGAAACAAGACAAACCGCAAGTATGTCCCTCCGATTCCAAGCCGGATGCCTGGTGTATATCCAAACCTTGGTCATCGTCGAACTGACCGAGCAATGACGCTGCCAGCGCTGAAACATCCAAGACCTCGTTGCCTCCCTCATCATCTGTCGACTCAGCGACACCCGGGGTACCCCATTCACCCGTTTCCTCTCGTTCATCCTCCAGAGCGAGGAGAAGGTCTTGGAGAGCGGGGGTGGTCGTTTCAACATCAGTGGAACCCAGAACCTCGGGAAGTGAGCCTTCGGGTTTTCGTAGTCGGATGGCCACAGCATGCATATGACCCTCTGCCTTCTCATGTCGAAGGACAGACTTCCAGTCCCGTGCTCTCCTGTCCATACAAGCGACGCACGTCCACATCCCTTGTCCCACCTCGAGATACCCTGGATTGTAGTACATTAGTAACACCCCACGATCCACAAAAACAACCCTGCTCACACTGGGAAACTTTAGGATTTGGCAGGGGCTCTTTGTTGTGAGGTGACATCGGTGGGTCGAGTGTTTAATGAAGAGAGGAGGGAAATATGACATTTATACCTCCCCACCGGGTGAAACATCGCTGTAAACTTGAAGCATTGGTGGTCATGGCTTGGTATCATGGCAGTGGGGACCGGCAACACGGAATAAGAATAAAACGCGTTAACATTTAGGAAGGCGAAGGTGTCGGTTCGAAGATAATGTAGCTCGAGCCAACGGATGGTGGGTACAAGAAGAGCCGGACAATCGAGCGTCTACCTGGGGATGACACGTCACGATGTGCTGGTGCTTCGGCAGATGGCCGTGGGTCAATTACGATTATCCCCCGGCCAAACCCTGCGGACCCTCCCGGACGGGTCAGGGATGTCCTCAGGACATGTCTCACGTAGCGCTGTCAACAAATAAATTTGGGTCCTAAGGACTTTAGTACGTCATTCTGTGGTATAAACGACATTAAAAATGATGAGAAGATTGGCGTGCATAACAAGGACAAATTTGTTCCGACTATCCACAGGATCTCGGTTAGGGTTGGTGGTGTAGTGACTGGAATCGCAATTAACTGTTATTTTCTCCGCGCGCACCCCAGTGAGCAATTCCCAAGTTTGCACGGCTGATATGCTTGACTAACGCTGTCCGATTAGTTCATTATGGGAAAATCGACCCCAGCGCCATGCCCAATGAGTGTTACAACATGGAGTTTGATAGCACGACTTTCTTCATCTTCGATCTTTTGGTCGTCCTTTCTTTTGAACTCGGTGATCACTTCAAGATTCATGTTTCCATCTGCCAACTAATACTGATTGCAGTCGTTGTCATTTTGACCATCACGAGTGCGTTCCGTTATCGTACACCCACAGCATCCGTCAGTCGATCGCGGTACGCAATCTCCGCACTAGTTCCCCCAGGCGCTTCATTGAGAAGAGTGATATACCGGGATGGTAAGCCTCGCACACGCGCATACACGCACCCCACTAAAACTAACAACGCACGTGTCAGGTGTCGGGTTCTTTCTTGTGTTATTCAGTAAGGAATTCTTCAATTTATAGATCCAATGCTAAGCGGAGGGATCCAGCTGTGTCTCTGTCTACATTCATTGTTTGGGCGCTGGATGTGGTAAGCTGGATTTCCACAACCTTCTGACCCAGAATTTGATAACCGTTCACTTTTCGTGCAGTACATGCTCGGTAACCTTATGGTTGCCTCCTCTCGAGTCGTCCACAATATCGTCAGTTGTCGAATCTTGCTGAACCTCAGACAAGCTTCGACCCCGAGAGGCTCTTCAACCGTCCTGGGGTCAATTAGTCTCCAGTTCGCGACTCCTCCTGATCAGGAGACGAACGAGGTCGAAACGATTCAGCTCGAGACATATGGTGCGCGGGATGATGGAGAGAATTATCGTCAGCAGGCGGACAATGATCTCGTAGAGGGGCATAGTTGATCGTTCCGCTTCTTTTTTTTATTCCCGTATATATTTGTTTACTGGGATTGGACTCTTAGGTAGGCATTACAGTTTGAGACTCGTGCGTCCATGATTCCTGGAGACGTGTCTGCTACCGCCCCCCGGGCTCCCATGAGAAGCTGGCCCGAGTTTCCGCTGGTCCGTAAGACTTCAGGTGCCGTCCTCTGCGGACGCGAGGTAGAGTCTTCGACTGTAACCAAAAGTCTTGAGATGAAAATCCCACCCGAGCCTTCAGTCCGAGACGGCACACTCCCACCGATTGAAGCACGAGGGACAACCATCTACGTTCATAACAAGGGTTCCCTGTCCAGACATCTCTTCCGTGGCGAATATGAGTAAGTATAATCGGTACAGCAAGGGAGAGCATTCACTTCGACGTGAGGGCGTTCAATCTTTCGTCATTACACCTCTGGGGTCGGTCCCCCGAGCGATCTCGCTCGTTTGAACTAGCCGACCCTCGTGACGGCCACTCACGAAATTGTTGGGTAATTCACCAACCCACCCGGTCGGAGAACGTTCAACCCGAATTCGCCAGACGATGCCACCTGGCCCTGATGTCCTCAGGACCGTCCAATCGCGATCAGCCGGGGGGCGGGTTCAACGCCGCTCCCGACTCGCCTCCCAACGCTCCGACTGATGGGGGTGCCGGACGCCTGGAGCATGAAAGTTTTTGGTGATGTTGGTAAGGTGGTGCGGCGCGGGATAGACGTCTAGATGACGATGGTGGAATTGTGAGTGTCTACGGCGGAGGCAGTCTGGAGAGCGTGATATGGATCGACGGAGATCAGTGACGGCCGCGGCGTTCAGTCTGAGCGGCTTCGGCCGGTATGCTTTCTTCACCTTCATATAACCCTTGGGTTTCAAATGTCCCTATTCTCAACACGACTACGTCCCAGTTCACGACCACCATAAACCTATCACGTTCTCCAAGACCGGAGGTGTCGGCGTCATCGAAAAGACTGATCAGCATTTCCTCAATTCTTGAAGCAAAACCATAGAGACGTAATTCTCAAGGTATGTACAGCCACTGCACCCACTCTGTAGCCAATGGTGACTTACCTGTTTATCGTCGCGGACGCAGGTCGAGTATGTTGGTGTCGACTTCATTAACACCTATTTCAAGAGTGGACCTTACCCCGCCCAAATCCCCACGATTCAATGTCGGATTGGAAGCCCCTGGAATGATTGTCGCCCTCCCTACGGACCCGGCCGTATTGAATCACCCAGAGTACCAAAGAAAATGCTATGCCACCCGGGCCAAGGATATCACTGTACGCGTCGCACAACGGTTGCATTTCCCAGTTTTGGACCAATTATCTTACCCTGTCCTCTCAGTGTTTTCCAGGCGCAGACGCGAAGTACATCGCCATCCCCCCGGAATCTCGGAATGACACCCGAATCGCTGCTGTTTGTTTCGTGCAAGCAACGACCGTCGCCGCGTTCATGGGCTAAGCGTACCAAGTCAAGAAGGGCGACGCGACTCTCATCAATATCACTGCTGGAGGATTCGGTCAAATTGCCGCCCAGTCTGCTAGGGCGACACTGTTGTTGGCACGACATAGATGGATGCCAAGGCGGCGAGCTCGCGAAGATCCATGGCGGGGATCGCATCATTTTGTACACCAAGGAGAAGACCGTCGCAAGCAGCGGCTCGACGTTCAACCGTCGCGTCCGAGTCGAGGCACGTAGATCTGCTATCAAACCATCTACCGCGCAAGACGAACGGAGTGGTCACCCGGCATTCCCACCTCGTCACGTTTGTCCCTCACACCTCAAACCGCTCTTCTCAGTTACTCTCCTTCCGACTCCAGCAAAGTCGCCACCAGTGTGTCATAGGTTTCACCGCATTCGGTCCCCTCTTTTACCTCTCTCCTACTACCACTCTTTCCTACAATTTACCCGTCTCCCTCGTCCTCCACTTCTCGATTCGTGTCGGCAGCGGATACAAGATGTACGCTGAGCGATCTAGAAGCGGTTGGGACGCACGAGAGCAGATACCGGCGGTCTCTATGGTCTGGGCAGGTGGCAAGGTCGATGGGAACAGCTCCAACGATCGCATCGAGTTGACCATATCTGACCAGCCGTCCCCGCTCCACAACAAGAACACCGGTCCATTCGAATTTTCTCCCGGATGTTCGAGATGTCCATGACCATGGAAGTCATTCCGGTCATTGCGGGGTTCAACCCGGGATCATCTCGTATGCCGCATCCAGGCGGTTTTGGTGGGAAGGCTCTGCAACACCGTACTTGTGTGTTTTGATAGTTCGTCTGGAAGTCCTGTGGTAATTCTAAAACCTAGGGATGTGTCAGAGCTCTCCCCTCGCTTCGTCACCCGGCGCAGATATATCGTTTTCAAGTCGGACATGAAATCCATTCTCGATATCGCCAACTGCGTCTTTTGTAATTCCGGACACATGCTGTCCCCGGCAATGCGCTACCCTGCGGACATCCCGGCGGTTCTGGCCAAGCAACTCCTGTCCGCCAGTATCCTCCCAGCGCATTCTCCTACCTGTCTGCATTCAGACAGTACTGGTCGCGACCAGTTGGAACTATAGTATCCAAGTGCTCCCATTGCCACCAGCAATTCACCCACCCACATGCTACACCCGCCCTCAACGTTCCCCGCCAGCCTGCGACGCGCATCTGTGCCAGTCGTGCACCACGCTCGACCCCCCTCCCCACCCGACACAGCTCCACCAAAACGCAACCATCACCCGCTCCAAGGTCTTGGCAAGTCCATGGGGGACACATCACTACGAATTCTCGATCAAACATCACGTCCGTTGACCTCGAATCCAACGTCGGTGTGGAACCCCGGACACTGGCGGATGTTTTATGATTGACGCTCTTTCTCCTCTCACCAACCTCATTTCCGACGCATCGAACACCCCAAACGTCCCCTCATCTTGGTGTGATCCTCCGACACCACATACACCTCATCAATAATAGATCTCATGCTCTTGT
>Ga0307517_10011842_pt1 | contig 12049 bp, 8 predicted proteins | sample 23_EM_MG_FD_194515 | JGI IMG/M metagenome (GOLD analysis project Ga0307517, IMG submission 194515) | Populus trichocarpa ectomycorrhiza microbial communities from riparian zone in the Pacific Northwest, United States - 23_EM | ecosystem: Host-associated > Plants > Roots > Unclassified | place... | reverse complement strand
GGCACCTCTATCCTGACGGTTTAATGGGAATTCATCATGACAAAAGCAGGTGCAAATTTGCTCTATTTTGCAGCTGATTTTAGTCGATTTTTTGAGGCCTGCAAATTTGCACTGCAAATCTGCAAGTGCAAATTAGACGGAGCTATTTCCCGCAACACTATGACGTTCGAATGGCCACTGGAATAGTGGCGAAGTTGTGAGTGTAGTTTGTGCAATCTTTCCGACATGGGAAACATGCTGGGGGGGGGGAGAGTTGGGAGCCGATATTCTGGGGACTAAGAAGGGTTGCCGAGAGCGTATAGTTGTCATTAGGCCGTTGCACCGTAGCGTGGGCCTTAACGGATGGATCAGGGTTCTTTCTCAGTGGTGTCCGCGAATTGTCGCTGGCCATAACAACACTCCAACGAGCTCTGTTTCTCAGAATGTCGAGTTTGGTTTCTGTTCGGTTGTAGACGAAGCGGTGCACGATGTCTTCTGAGCAACGGCATGAAGGAAAGAGATAACAGTTCGGTATTCCCTGCATAGTGGATGGCTGGAGGGAACAATGGCAGTCGTTGAAGGGATCATGGAAGTACTCGGAGACTTGGACGAGGCTATTAAGTCTCGCTCCTCACCTACGGCATTGAGGTCGCGACACTGTTTGGAAAGGTGGTTAGAGGGTACACGAATTAAATATAAGAATGCAAGTACCATTGCGATAAAGCTTGGCCGGATCGCCGCGCTGGCACCTCACAGGGAACGCTTGGAAACTTGGCTGGAGTGATTTCAAGCATTATGTATGTTCCGATGCATTGGGGAAGGTTATTTATCCTGCATGACCAGAGCAGTTGGATATCGATGTTTTGCGTGCATCAATCAACAAACTAAAAGGGATGTACTCACTGAAGCACAAGGCAGCGTTTTCGCGTATGTACCAGAACTTGGAACAGTTAGAAACAGGACCCAATCCCTCGAAGGAAGAAGAGCTGGGGTATAGTTACGGTCACATAGGAATATGAAGCATCTCCGAAGTTTTTCCCACGAGTGATTAGAAAGTGCCAAATTTTTGGGCTCGAAATGCGTATATATGTGTACCAAAAGTCAATTTCCTATTCCGAAATTGACGAAAATCTGCATCCAAATGCATCATTGCAGTTCTCGAAACACTGCGGTGGCCCTTCTGCTTCCGTACTGCCCATTGAGCAGCATGTCCGGTCAGTCCTCCCAGGCTCATTTGTGTGAGAAGAATCCGTCGTCAACTTTGGCTGGTTCTTGAGACCGGAAATATCACGTCTGGGTTTCTTTTTTGGAGGCAATTGTGGGTGTGGGTATTTCGGGTCCAAGTTAAAAGATTTTATTGTGGGCCTGCCGCGCGATGAAAAAAATTGAAACGTGGTGAACACGCTCCGTCTATCGAAAAGAAGCGATTGCGCACTTTTTCGGATTTTTCCTATAACTTTTAAGGGTTTTCGCCAAATTTTCAGAGTACATTTCCTTATATGTCATTTTTCTCAAGAACGGCTCGATGAATCATATTGAAATTTGACCATGAGCTTTGCCTAACTTGCACATCAATTCCGGTAATAAAAAAAGATCTATGATGACCGAAATTATTGGTGGGCTCTGGTTGTCCACGACTGTAGTTGTATGGAAGCCTAAGTACGTTCTTCCAGCTGAGTATTCTTACTCTCACTCTTACTCTCGCCACTGATTCTCATTCCTTCTGCTGAGAATGGAAAATACTTGAGTGTACCCTTGTCTCTCCAAGGCACAGTAGAATTTCGCATCGAAAGCAGGGGTGTAGACACTAAGTCATGAGCCAAGGAAGTTCTCGCCGGCGGTGGTCGTTTAAAACGGGTAAGGGAACTGCCTTAGCAGAGAGTTGGGAGACGAAGCTAGTGCTGACTGGCGATATGGAAAAACGAGCCTGCTTGAGAACATGATTACCATCGAGTCTCGAGTGCAAAAGTACCCAAACCAAGGAGGCATAAAACGAAGGAGAAACCGATATTGACTGAACGGAAAGATAATTACACACCTCCTCGAGGACGAATCGCTCTCGTGCCTAAATGATTACTGTTGTTCCTCTCGTCGCCCTCGTTGACACCACCATCCTTGAACGACAATGTCACGCTAGAGCGCTAGGGTATATTCGAAATTCGGCAATCGAAAGGTGTCGACTACTTTAACTGACACCAGTGGTAACGAGGCGCCAACAACACTATACTGCAGGTCGAGGAAACCACCGATTGGCGATCAAGGTTGCTGATGATCTGCAGTATCGAGTCAAAATGCAACGAGCGAAAGGGAATCCAAACGAAAGGGGAACGTGAAGAAGCAAAGAAAAAAGGCATACTGATTGAATACCTCCTTGCCCCCCTCGTCACCACCAGGGCTGTTGTTCTGTGACACTACCACCAAAATTTCCGCCCTTCAGTTCCGACTTACACGAACACGGCGCGACTGCCAGACTTCATGTAATGATTTTGTTGTTCATGCCGTGTCAACTCAAAAATGACTCGAGAGTTGTGATAGTTGAGACTGGGCGATGATGCAATCTGCATAAAACAAGAATATAAGAACAAGGGACAGGCGATGAAGAAGGGACGAAGAAAGATTAAAGAGATTAGAGCATGAAAATATGCCACAAAGAGAGACGTTGGTGTCATGCTGAAGAATTCGAAGAGGTACCGGAACAGCAGACGCACATTTACCGAACCACTACTCACTGTCCTCTGGAACTTCCACCAGTGCTAGCTATAGCCAAGTGCATTCTCAGTGCCTATTTTCTTCAAAGGTATTCCTAAATTGAGGGTAAATGACACGAATTTGATGGAAGAGCGGTTGGACAACGAGAGGAAATATCGGACATGTTGAATGACCCTCACGTCCTTTGAATGGGCAATTCCTTGTCACTTCATCCTTGACGTTTAAATGGCCGCTGCTGGCAACACAGAATTATGAGAATGGAGTAGCGGCGAAACTGTGAGCCGAGTGATAAGTAAAGGGAGGACTTTGCAGTTGGTATTCCAGGAACCAGGAAGGGTTGCCAAGAGCGTATGGTTGAGATAAATATAGGCAATTGCATCACCAACGTGGTTCTTAGCGTATAGACTGGTTGGCGAAAGACGGAAGAGCCCCCGGTGGACCTATGAGGCCATCTATGATCTCGAAGTCGGAATTGAAGTAGGATGGGGGGAAATGATCGACTGCTTAGTCTAGGCACGAGGGAAATTTTGTGCTGAGTCTCTGGGGCGGCAAGTAAGAGAAATGGTGTAGATATGAGGTTTCGGAAGTGCGTGGGTGGTTTGGGTACAGTGGAAGATTTACTGAGCGAAATTAGATTGCCCCGATTCGAACGGTTTTCTCTCCATGGAAGAGGAGGATGCACTTCTTCAGCCAGGTTATGTGGCTTGGAATGTCGAATTAAATAAATTTCCGTTTGGTCGTAGACGAAGCCGAGCACAATGTCTTGGGTGCAACGGTATGAAGGAAGGGGATGAGAGAGTTTGGTTGTCCCTGCATACTTGATGGTTGGACGGAACAAAGGCGGTGGCATTCTTTGAGGGAGTCGTGGAGATACTTGAAGACTTAGACAAGGTTTCTCGCCATCCAAAGGTCTTCCTCTTTGCCTATGGCATTGGGCCACGAACACTGTTCGGAAAGGTGGTCAGAAGGTACACGAATTGAAAATAAGAACGCAAGTACCATGAAAGCTTGGCCCGATTTCCGTGCTGGTACGTCACGTATAGGACGAAGTGGTCACAATTGACAAGGGAACGCTTGGAGACTTGGCCAGCGTGTATGTTCCACTATACCGGGCAAGGTTACCCATATATTCACATTATACGAGTTTTATATGCTGAGAATGGCGGTGTCAGCAACGATTTTATAGACAACAAACTCGAATCTACATTCATTAGGCTGTTGCATGACTTTGACATGACTGTCGCTATTAGAACGGAAAAGCGGACTTTCAAACTGCGTCGTGTCAATGAAGTTCGAGTTGCACTTTGCTCTCCTCTCCTCCTCTTGGTGTGATGACGGTGCAATCTTCTCTTAAAATTTGACTTTCTATTTCTTGAATGGTTTGGAATCCATCATAAGTACTCAAATTTGCTCTAGGACACCAATTGCAGGATCTTGTGCATGGACGAATAGGCCACTTCTGGTCAAGCTCGAGCTCGTTTCGGGTAAGTATTCTTGATGAGAACGATATCCTTTGCTATCTCGCTACCGAAGTATATGGGCATTGTAATCACATTTCCAAAAGCGCGCCAATAATATTGTATGTTTCTGTTGAGCTTTCTCTCGAGCTAGTTGCTCACGGATTACAACTTGAAGGTTTATATATGGAATCTTAAAACTGGCTCCAGCCACAATTTGGTATGGCATGGAAACCCTAGCGGACGCAAGGAAAACTGGACTCCGTTTCACAAATTAAATCGAAGAGTTGTATTCGATGGAAAGTACACCCACAGGAGGGCCTGCACAAGACGAGGAGTGGAGGGACTCAATCACGGAGACCCCTACCTTCGGCCGTCGCATTTGTCCTGCTCACCGTAACTTCATTGCATATTTGATCTGCACTTTTTATCATTCAGGAAAGTCTAGACAGCGCTGAACCAGAACTACTTCCTGGACTTGGTGCGATAAAAGTATGGCGGATGGGCGACAGGGTTAGCGATGTCGGTGAAAAGGTGAAGGTTGGGGGGATTCGAGTTGGAAGGACAGTTCTGGAGTCGAAGGGATTTGGATTTGGTTACGATAGGAAGCGATCCAACCGAAGTGAGGTAAATAATGAATTGACTTGGTTAAGAAACGACAAACTTATCTTTTTTGCTAGACTAATCAGGCCAAAATGGTTCGACTATAAGTAAAAGAACACCAAAAACCCTAGCGGGTAGCTATTTCGCGTCAGTTTCAGGTTAGCACCTACGCCCAAGTTGTGAGCGCAAATAAAGACCGCGACTGCAGAAGACTATCGCGCTGTGTTGGTTTGCCGAATATTTTCTTCCTCATGAAAGCCTTGACTAACATAAATGTTGAACCTCGCACTTGGCTTATTCCGCTGAAGTGGCTGAAAATTTCCGAACCTTACCATCGATTAACTCCCGGTGAATGCGAAGAATTCTTTCAGTATGCCAACACTCTGTCTTCTAGGTTACACCTTACTGAATGCCATTCCCCAGCTCTGTCTCGAACACTCTAGAGGCGTCTCAGGCATACACAACCGAATCTCATCTTGGAACAGCCTTGTCCCGTAATTTGACGTTACTTCTCACAACCCCAGAGGCATTTCACTGCCCTCGCTCCTGGATCGATACTTACTCTGGACTTGATCGAAGCTCAGAGAGACTGGATAATGGAGGTGTACCTATTCGGAGTGCAGAACTAGTAGAAGATGGAGACCCTCGGGATGAGTATGCTCACTAATACAGAAGTAAAATACCCACTCACCGATCAATTCCAGGCTCGGTTTTCCACGTAGAGATCTGACAAGAGTTTGTTCGCCGTCCAATTCAATTCGAACGATAAGATAAGATGAAGGTACACTCTCGGGCTACAGGATGTCCATTCGCGTCGGAATGCTCACGGTTGTCCTTTCATTCCCGACTACCACCAGCGCCCCCATTATCGATGCAGTGACACTTGACACTTCCATTTGGCGATAAATCCCAGAGCTCAGACACAGACAACCATGAGTTCCATGTTCGGATCCAACATCTTCATCACCGGGGGGGCGTTCAACCTGGTGAACAACGATGCATATCACCATTGCCTTCGAGGTGTGCCTCCCTTTCGAATGTTTACTTTGTGAAGCTTACGGGTTAGTGAAATCGGTAGAGAGCTCAGATAGCCTTCATCAGGAAACAGCTTCTGCTGGGTTTCGAAATTGGAAAGAACGTTTCGATCCCCCCACATCCCACCCAAATACACGCTTCCCGCTGCACGCATCGGACACGGTCGTTCGACAAGAGATGCCGCTCAAGCCCGAGATATTTCATGGTCAAGACGACTTCGTTGAAGACATCGCGCAGTTGCTCCTACATGAGGAAACCTCTCGTGTGTGCATTCTCGGCCCAGGTGGGATGGGCAAGACGTCAGTTTCACTCGCCGTTGTTGAATTGCCTCTTATCGAGAAACGGTTTCCGGGTAGAAACTGTGTTTGGGTGCCTTGTATTGAGGCGACGTCGGCAGCTCTCCTCCTCGAGATCCTGTACATCCAACTACAGGTGCCTGAAGATGGAGATAAGCAGGTTACACTTGAAAAAATCATTTCTGGACTCAACATCTCGAAACAGCCCTGCCTTATCCTACTCGACAACTTCGAAACACCGTGGAATGCGCCTGGTGGAACTCAGAAACAGGTTGGCGACATTCTTCGTAGACTGGCCAAGCTGAGCCACGTCGCGATCCTCATCACGATGCGAGGACGATACCCTCCATGTGACAAAGCTATCAATTGGCAATCGAAGGACATTAAGGCTACCGATGAAGCGGCCTGCCTTCGTATCTACCACGAACTCAATCCAGGTTCAAAAAATGACCCAGATGTTGCGAGATTGCTAGCTACGTTAGGCCACATGCCTTTCGCAGTCACACTTGTGGCGAAACTGGGAGTAGAAGGCCAGTCGACCGCCAAGGAGTTGTTGGACGCATGGTCCGAGTCTGGACCCGACATACTCTCCAACGACCCTGAACAGAGCATCAATCGAAGTATACGTCTTTCTGTTGAGAGCAACCTCGTCAAGCGGAACCCCGATGCCACCATCCTCCTCACCATCCTGTCTTTGCTACCAGCAGGAACCACGAAAGAGAATTTGCGTTGGTGGGCTCCAACACTCAAGACATCGATGATCCCCTCTGCTATCGCCAGTCTATCGCAGGCGGCATTACTGGTGGAGAATACACGGGAGAATTCTACCTCTCCAGTCCTCTTCGTGGTCCCTGTCGTCCAATCGTTTATGCAGCAGCATGACCGCATCGCAGAGGAGGTCCGGAACCAGATACATTCGTCGTGCTGTGAATACGTTCTAGCGCACGCTTGCCGTTTCGACGATCTCGCATTCCCTAAGAAATCGAAAGCGCTCGCAGCCGAAGACACCAATATCCAGTCCATCCTTTTCAGTCCGCTTACATCACAGTATAGTGTCCCGTTTGATAGAACTATGGAAACTCTTATTGCCTTTGGTTGGCACCGCTGCGACACAAAGCCCAATCTTGAGATCACCAACAATGTAGTGACGGCAGCCAAAGGCTCTGAGATCGAGAGATATATAGCCTCGGCGGTGTGGTGCTTGGGAAAGACTTATAACCGACTTGGTGACTTTCGCGCCTCCTACGACCAGCTGCAAGAGGCTTACCAACTTTTCAACACCCTTCCTCCTGGTGACGTCGAGTTGCAACGGCTCAGTGGCCGATGTACAATTGATCTTGTTGACACTGCGCGGATGGCATTATCAGCTAACCGCAAGGGCGAGGTAGTTTCCTTGGCCCGGGATGTTGAAACGAAGTGCGCCGCCCTTTCGGATGACATCATACATGGACGCAGTTTGGTGCTTCTCGGGGCCGCTCTGCATCGCGCTCAACAACCGCAGGAGGCCTTGCGTTACTTGGACCAGGCCCGGACCATGCTGAAGGCCGTGGGGAACAATTCCAACCTTGCCTCAGCCTGTCAGATCATTTCGTGGGTGCATTATAATGAGGGCAGGCTCCTGGAGGCGCTGGACGCCACTGAGGAGGCACTGAAGTATGCGGAATTGACCGACACTCCATCTATTCAAGCAACCGTCTCCCTGACCTTTGGCGCGGTCCTCTTCAGCGCCAATAAAGATGCCGAAGCATGGAAGCAGATCGAAATAGCACTAACGAAGGCCTCATATACCGGAGATCGATTCTACATTGCACGTGCATTGGAGTACATGGGCTATGGGTACCTCCGCAGAGGCGACTACCAAAACGCATATGGTGCCTACGAGGCTGCAGCCGAAAAATACCTCGGTACCGACCATGCTGATAGAGCTGGGGGGAGGTGCAAGGACAACATGGCCGGGATTGAACGGAAGCAGGGGAATCCTGACACAGGTGTTGGCTTTCATAGGCCTGGCTTAGACGTGGACAAAACCCTTTTCTACCCCCCTGTTCAAGCGTCTGCGAGTGACGTGCCCATTTCTGGTTCTTAGTTACATAAATTTAATTTCCTATTGCCAGAGTATTTTTGTATGCATGTACTTCCGCAGTCATGTAGTTCAATATTTGATATAGCCTCCATATCTGCGTTTGATCTGTGCTCAGTTCTGCATAAACCACCGATTGAGAAAGTCGTATCGTGTTGTCACTCCGCCCTCCTCCCAGGCATCTCCTCTCACTTATGGTTGTGTCCTTGCTAACGTTCCTCGAGGCGTCCGATCATTTAATATCTCCATGGTTAACTAACACAAGACAGCGTTCATGGCCATCTACCTTGCGGGGATGAAAACGGCAGGTCAATTCCAATACCACACAGGAAGGCGGAGAGCGTTGACAAAAAGTAGAGGACAACTCTGACATGCGAAGCTCGAGGGGTACACCAAATAAGTTTAATATTGTGCTACCCATGCCTCTGTTCCTCCAGCCGTCCTAATAAAATTCTCACTGTTACTCTGCCTCTCGCCCACCTATTCTCGTCCTGCTATCGAACAACAAATACTCCGATAGATCTGCCTGTCTCTCCAAATAGAGTTCGCGTCAAAAGGAGGGTTTGGGTGCGAAGGCGTAAGCAAACTGCAAACCGGGAATCTCAGGTCGGCAGTGGCGGTGTGATTCGAGATGGACAGGAAATGCCTTTGCAAAGAGTACTGGCAACATTATGTATAAAAAAAACGAATCCTGCCTGACTAGAGTGCGAGAGTAACCAAACAAAAGAGGAATAAAAAAAAGGAGGAACTGAGGTTGACAGGGGGAAGATTTCAAGTGGCGGAGGGTTAAGTATACACCTGGACAACGAAGCGTTCTTAGATTCATGATCACTGTTGCTCCTTTTGTCGCCCTCGCTGACATTGCCGCCCTGCAATCGATTTAGAACACCCTGATATCGAATGACAATAACTGGAGTTCCTCGTGGTGGGCAGACCACGTCGGGCGATGTCTTGGCCATTCGACGATCGAGGGGCTGGACTACTTTAAGTGGCACTAGTGGCGAGGAGGATCATCCAACAACGCTATACTGAAAGCACCAACTGGCGATCCAGGTCATTGATAGTCTGCAGTATTGTGTCAGAGAGTCAGACATTGGGATGAGCAAACAGGAAGTTTACCGAACCACCGCTTTCACCGTTTCGTCTTTCAGAACTTCGGCCAGCGTAGCCCAATCTCGGCTCCTAAGTTCTTCAAAAGTTTTCCTTGACTGAGGGTAAATGTCGGCCGATGAATTTGAGGGAAGAGCAGTTACGTAGATACAGCGATCATAATGGGCGGGTTGAGAAGACTTGGGGTCATGAATCTGCATCGCCGTTGTCGTAGATAAGAATATTAATGATGAGGTTTCTTAGAGGTGGTGTCTTGATGAAGGTGGAGATCTGCAATAGAAAGAAAAGAAAAGCGAAACATGAGACGATATCGAACGGGGAGACAATCAAAAGAAAGATAGCGAACTGGATGTGTTACCCACCAGCTGATGCGGGGACTCGAACAGATTTAATGTTGTAGAATACTCAACCCTCGAATTCGAAACCTCTAGTCATCGCGTCCTTCGAATCGGCATTTCCTCGTTCCTTCAACCTTGGTGTTCAAATGGCTGATGTGGGCGACACATTACGAGAACAGAATAGGGGCGAGAATGAGGGTAGTTCGTGGGTCGATCGCCCAGTATGGGAGACGGATAATAAGTAAAGGGCACTTTGTGCGATCTGGGAACCAGGAAGGGGTGCAAAGAGTATGGTTGATAGTAGTATATGCAATCGCGCCACTAACGTGAGTCTTGGCGGATGGACTGGTGGGCCAGAGATGGAAGTTGACACAGGAAACCGCGTATCGGAATTGAAGTAGAGTGGGCGAAAATGTTCGATAGTTTAGCATTCTCAACTGCTTGGTTAAACCCCCACAGTAAGTTTTGTGCCGATACAGGAACCCTGGTGGCGGCAAGTAGGAGAAATGGGAGGAATCTTTATTGAATGGTTCCGTGCACCACCACAGAGCTGCGAGATAAACAAGATAAGATCACCCATATACGAACATGAACGAATTTTCCCCTTTCGCCACACACGCTGGAAGACCGGCGTCTGGTATCATTGAGTTAAAGAGTGAGGTCCGCCTCGTCTCGGGCATATTGTGATTAAATTGCGGCAAGTGACAGGGTGGATATTGAATTCGAGGGGGTAGGTATGCTTTTTGGACGAGGTTACACAATGGTTGTCGTCGTCGGATCGCCGCCATATACTTACTACCCCTCGTCCTCTCCAACCCACTCTTTCATCCCAGCGAGGATTTCCTAATCTCTGCCGCCTTCTTCCCATTTTCCACCACTGTCCAACGCTTGCACGAGTCGCTCCAGTTGCTTTGATGTAATGATTACAGATATCAATATCAAGTGGGCCCAACCTCTATCGTTCCTTTTGGCAAGTAAGGATCAAGGGGTCTTCATTGGTAGGTATCCACGAACATCGCTATCCATGACACTCGGGCATGTTCTGCTCCTTGGAATGTCAGGTTGATGTTCCGTTTGGTTGTAGACGAAGAGAGGTGCGATGTCTGGGATTGCGAAGGCAGAGATGGAGGAGTGGGACGGAAATGCAAAATTGTCGAGATCGCAGAGCGCCTTTGCAGCTGGTGGCGGTGGCATTGACCTTGGGCTAGACAACAGTCCGGTTTCCCTGCGTGATGGTCATGGAGATGGTGAGCGGGAACAAAGGCGGTGGCAGCCATTGGGGCATGGACTTCGCCTACGACATTGGTGGCATGGCACTGTTCGGAAAGATGGTTAGAATGGACAATTTGAAAAGAAGAACGCAAGTACCATTGAGATAAAGCGGGTCTGATTGCCATGCTGGCACCTCACATACTTCGGACAAAATGGTCACATTGACAAGACTTGGGGTTCGAGAATTGTGCAAGTTCCGCTGCTGCCGACATTGGGCAGCTTGGGCAAGGTCATCCCGTTGCTGATTCCTGCATGGCGAGGGAACGTGTAGATCGATGTTTTGTGTGTCGACAAACTAAAAGTTTAAATTTTAAATACAACTCATTATTGAAATGCAGAATAGAGATGTACTCAATGAAGTCAAAAGGCAACGTGTCCACGTATGTACCAGAAAAGTTATGGCGCGAATGTGGTTGGAGTCTTTGGACTAAGAGTTGGCAGCAAGCGCTCGGCCCGGGACTGTTCTTCCGGAGTCCTTGATTATTAAGGACCGCCGGCAGCGGGGGGCTCGCTTCGCCTTCATCATAGCTGGTGGACAATGCGCCATCCTTCCTGGGTATAGTTTCTATTTAATAGAATGAGTAAATAAACGGAAAATGAAAATGCGAAAGCGAGTACATACAACTTTAGTAACATTTAGCTATTTAGTTATTTCGGACCGATGTTCCGAATAACGAATTCTAGTCATTCCCACGGCCCCACGCATTACGTAAGGTATACTGAACGAAATTTCACCAAGTCAAATCCTGCAAAAAAAGCATGAAAGCAGGCGCTGCTGCACCTGCTTTCACACTCAACCACTTCCTAACCCTAAATACTTATTACCACTGCCGTTGCACAGGCGATTATATACCCCCAAACCCTAACTCTAACGCTAACATGAACCCTAACACCTAACCCTAACCGAACCCTAACCCGAACCCTAACTGCGTTTTCTCAAAAGTAGTCATTTCGGCCAATTGCAAGGGGGTGTCACGTGTTGATTTTCTGACATAGGGATGGTTAGTTAGTCCCCCAGGATGGCCACTAATTTCTTTTCTGATATGTGGGAAAAAATTGATAAGGGGAAGATAAGATAAGTGAAATTGACCCCAAGTTGGCCCACCATGTGCATTACACAGTGGTAATAAAAATTGGGCCATAGTGAACAATGGAATATAGTAATAAAAC
>Ga0307517_10011841_pt1 | contig 12049 bp, 10 predicted proteins | sample 23_EM_MG_FD_194515 | JGI IMG/M metagenome (GOLD analysis project Ga0307517, IMG submission 194515) | Populus trichocarpa ectomycorrhiza microbial communities from riparian zone in the Pacific Northwest, United States - 23_EM | ecosystem: Host-associated > Plants > Roots > Unclassified | place... | reverse complement strand
GTTTGAATACATACAGGTGAAGAGGGGTTAATTAGAATCGTGCATGGGAGTCTCGTGAAGAGTTTATTGTAGAGTGAAGAGAAATTTAATGGACACCGCCTGGTTCTTGTCGTTGAAGATGATGTTGCTGTACGTGTAGGAGTAGTCAGTTGTTGATAATGGAAGTGAAAGTGACAGAAAAGAAAGGTAAATTCCATTGTAGGATTTGGGAGCTGATCATCACCATCATTAGCTTGATATTGGAAGATAAAGATGATGGGATTTATGATTTGTGTGTAGATATTAATTATTGAAGGATAGAGAGAAGGATGAAAGGACAAGATAGGAGGAAGACAAGGAGGTGTAGAGAAGAGGAAAGATGAGTTCTTTCCACTTCATTACAAAGAGCCGGATCAGTTGCTAGAAACTTTGGATTTGCAGAAGTAACGAAAGCAATACTTCGTTGTAATTAAATACCAATCCTGCTCGTTAATTGGTGGAATACTATCTTTATTAATTTTTCTAGTTAATAATGTTATAATAAAAGAGGAATGATTATTAATCATAGCCGTCCCATTAATCTTATTATATATAAAATTAATTATTACTTTTTTACATGACATATAAATAAAATATTCATTTTTTTTATGTGAATTCGTGATTTTCTCATAATTATTGGATTGTCTTATAGAATCTTCGGCTACAGGCCTGATCAGCCGTGAAAAAATTGGTTCAACTCCTCCGGAATAATATCATTACACTGGTTTCTTTTTTAAATGGAACTACTTTATTTTATTTATAAAAACTAAAATGATTTTGTTTTTATAATAAAATATTTATATATATATATATATATATATATATATATATATATATATATATATATATATGTTTTTGGTTAGCCGGCCACGATAAAGTCAAAGGCGATAGGGGTTGGCGCAAGAATCGAGGGTCAAGGAAGGTAATTGGCAGTTCTCATTGGGTATTTTATGGATCGGAATCTATCTTTCGTCCGGAATACCTAATCTCGTCGTCTCCATATTTAACTATATATGCTTTCTGCTTAATTGTTTAATTCATCCCCACCATTGATTAATCTTTCTTACACGTCATCACTACACACACGTAAATTAATGGCTTATTTGCTAGAAATCAAATGTTATCGAATGCAACGTTGAGAAAAATTAAATGAATGCTACTGTCTTAATTTTTATAGACTATAGTTTTTTTATTTTAAAACTTATTATTATCATAATATAGAGTCAAATATCCATAAGGAAGATTTTTGGGTCAATGATTGTTCCATTATTTTCAACCAACTATGAGGCCTTATGTGGACTCCACGTGTATAGTACTGGGCATCCCTCTTCAGGCATTTCCTTGTTGTTGCACCATGGGGCCGTTACGTACGAGAAATGAGGGGCTTTTCACAATGGATGGTGTTTTGGAGAGGCTCCAATCGTTTGATATCCCATCCATGTTTGCTTCGAAGGCCTGGCCCAACAAAGCAAGGCCTGGCCCAACAAAACAAGGCCTTGTAGAGATGGAGACGTGAAGTGAAGTGTGTGGGTTCTTTGGGGGAAGGCTAAAACCTCATGATTCATAACAAACCAGACATGTCAAAAATGTGATCTTCCCGATTCCCAGGAGGATGCCAACTCCAACACGACTACATTTAGTGCTGGAAAATAATACCATTTTTTTATTAAAAAAAAAACATTTTAAGATATTTTTGACACCAATAAATGACAAGCAAGAGAGGATTCTAGAGTTTTCGTCAACTCCATAAAACACCAAGATTTTCTCCGCCTCACAGCACCTTGCTTGGTCTCCCTCTCCTTCCTTTCTCCACGTGTCTATACCTGTAGACACTACCGAGTACCGACTGACTTGGCATTGCTATAATTTCAATATCTATAACAACATGCTTTGAACATTATGGATTAATTTTTATTTAGAGATTTTAATAAAAGTTTATATATACTATTTTAAATATTAAGAATTGAATTTCAAATAAAATTTAATCTTTAAAAATAATTCAAACGTTAACCTCTCTAATATATTACAATAAAATAAAAAAAGTAATGCTCTCTTGTAATAATACTCTTATATCTATCTCGTTCTTTAAGAAACATTTAAAGGGACAGGACGAAGCTAACGGAGATAATATACAAAATAAAATAAAATAAAATAAAATGGTAATTCCGAAAACGGGTGCAAGCTATTTTTATAACTGTCCGTATCTTTACAAGTGTAGGACAACGGGTGGGTGACAACATCATAGTTTAGTTGCCTGTCTTCGATACTCTGTTTCATAGAGAACAACCCACCTCTCTTCCTCTCTGTCTTGGAAACCAAAATTCGAAGAAATGGCAGCCATCTCTCAATTAAATCAATTTCCATGCAAGACTCTCTCTTCAAAAACACCTCTATTCTCCCACTTTACTTCTTCAAGACCCTCGATTATCCCTCTAAACTCGATCAAGAACAACCCAACAACCAACAATTCGATCTTGAAACCAAGAATTCTGGTAACCAGAGAACAACCCACCAAGAAAAGGAATCTTTTCTTGGTTAAGGCTGTGGATGAGGACGAGGGGAGTCCAGAAAATGAAGGCCCTCCGGTTGCTTTGGCTGAGAAGGGGGAGGAGGAGCTGAAAGAGCTGGCAGAGGTTGATCGCTTGAAGGGACAGCTGGTGGATACTTTTTATGGGACTGATCGTGGACTGAATGCTACCAGTGAGACTAGAGCTGAGGTTGTGGAGCTTATTACTCAGCTTGAAGCCAGAAACCCCAATCCTGCTCCCACTGAGGCCTTGACTCTGCTCAATGGCAAATGGATTCTTGCGTAAGCTTTTCTTCTTCTTAATATATATATATATATATATATATAAAACTAGGATCTGTTGTGTGTGTATTACTGAACATATCCAATGACATCTTGCTATGTAGTATTCTGGTTTGGGCGCAGCTGCCTACACCAAGATTTAATCATCTAATTATGATACAAAAGCTTATTGAATCCATACAAGTTTCAACCATAGGTTTAGTTTTGAGGCCCACCATAATGGTTTTCCAGGTTTCTACTTTCACTTTTCTTGCTCGTTCTGTATTTCATGCTTGTTGCAGTCCCGAGCTATGCTCGCTGCAGTGCCGACTGTATTGTTTCTCTCTCATTAATGATAATCTTCCTTGAACTAGTTCTTGATGTTCCCTCACGAACTAGTCTTCCTTACCTCCTTATGAAGCACGCATTTAAAGCTACTGGTGTATGGGGGAACAAATTGAAGAGAAAAATAATGACGAAGAAGCCATTCTTTTTTAAACAATGTAAAATATATTTCTTGATATACTTCAATTCAGGAAGCCCATAATCGATTCTTCATTCTGCTTTAGTTACCGTGGCAAAAAAAAGCCAGTACCTGTTAATAGTCCTACAGAAGCGTGGACTATTATATATTTTGCCAAGCAATGACCCCTAAAAAGCGAGTAAAGATGATCAAAATAATTAATGGATTTTGTTGTTGATGGTTATTATAGAGTTCGATTCAGCATGAACTGTGATTGATGCCATCTCGTACTTAGTCTTCTTGAACGAAACTAGATCTGAATCACAAAACACCACTAGCTTTAGTCTCTCTTTGGATTTCGATTTGGTGACTGTTCATGTACTTAGAGATCTTGTGCTACTGCAGATACACATCTTTTGCGGGCTTGTTCCCATTGCTGTCAAGGGGTACACTGCCATTGGTAAAGGTTGAGGAAATATCTCAGACGATCGACTCGGAGAACTTAACTGTCCAGAATTCTGTGCAATTCTCAGGGCCGCTGGCTACTACATCCATTAGTACCAATGCCAAATTTGAAGTCCGAAGCCCCAAGCGTGTGCAGGTTTGTTTTGTACTACATGTCTAACATCCCCTATCTCCATTTTAATGGTGCAAAAACTTTAGAAATACCAATCAATCAACATGAAATCATTTCTTGAGCTTTTCAATGTAGAATTTCACTCTCTTCTTTGTCTTCTAAATGTTTCAAGATTGTCTTTCTACATTTAGGCATTAGACTATACTGGAAGCAAGACTTTAACCAGTGAAAGAATTACCACTTACCACTTAATTAACACTTGAAACCAATTGATCTTTCTAATTTTCTATTCAAAATATTCAATCAGTTCTCTTTTTTATTGGACAATATTAGTTTTTGAAAATTGGCCTGACATTCGTTGTCAATTTATTCATCTATTGATTTAGATCAAGTTTGTAGAAGGCATTATTGGGACTCCCAAGCTGACAGACTCAATAGAGTTACCGGAAAATGTGGAATTTCTGGGACAAAAGATCGACCTCACACCCTTCAGAGGCATAATCTCCTCTGTGCAGGATACAGCCTCATCTGTTGCAAAGACCATTTCCAGCCAACCACCATTGAAGTTTTCTATCTCAAACAGGAATGCTGAATCATGGTTGCTAACCACATACCTTGACGATGACCTTCGGATTTCAAGAGGTGATGCTGGCAGTATATTTGTGCTCATTAAGGAAGGCAGTCCCCTCTTGACACCCTGAACAAACCAAAAAAAGAAGAAATCTCCCTATCATTTTTCTTTCTTTTCTTCCCCATGTTTTTCCACCTTTTCGTACAGTGCTGCTTTGCGAAGGAGATATTAAATTATGTATGTAATAATATATGTGTGAAACTAGAAAACTTGATGAAGATGGTTTTAATGGATATGACAAGACTCCTTTCCCCATTTCAACAGGGTTTATACATTTTTCATGTACTTTGCCCCAAAGTTTCTGTTCAAGTAAAACTGCCTCTACGCTTGAAGAACCATGATAGCTGATGGAGCTATACTTACTTTTGTATGGAATTCAAGGACTGATCGTTTCCTTCATTTCTATGAAAGTGAGAAAACAGAAAGAAGCTACTTATTTGTGAATGTTAGATAATGGAAAACAATGTACAATAGCCTCTTGTTTGGAGATGTTAGGAAGTGTTTCTGAATTTTTTTGATTTAAAACTATTTTTTTAAAAAAAATATTATTTAAAAATATTTTTAAATAAAATATATTTTAAAAAATAACCGGTATTAAAATATCACTTGGAGTTCATTCATCCCTGCCAGCTGTGTTTAATTAAGTTGTCTAAAAGATCATCATATGAATAGTGTTTACATGGTTATTATACATTAATTTTTAATGTAATAGAAGACTATGTTGGCCATATAAAACTTTTTTCATTTAATAAAAAAAATAAGAATTATATAAACTAATAATTCATAATGCTAATTAAAAATTAAAACAGGAAGTTCAATAAATTCACATGAAAACATTTGATTTTATTATATGTGAATCTTTGATTTTTTATTTATTATATGGAAATAAAAATAGATTTTTATCAGAATTGTAAGAATTTAAATTCTATAGAAAAAATATAATTGGTAGTATAAATTCTCTTTTTGTTGTTAACATATTTTTTTAACCAAAAATATATTTGACTTAAACCATGTTGTTTTATTGCAAGCAATTAAATTCAATATCCAAAAAAATCTTAATGATTTGAAATAAGTATAAAAGGGTATATTTTTAATAAAGAAAACTCTTTCTCTGAACTTTTTTTTTTTACATAACTTTTAATTTTTAAAACAAAAAATTATCATAATCTTAAAAACAAAGTTTTAATAACAATATAAAAAAATAATGGATTGATAATTGTTACATGAATGTATTAAAAAATATAACAATAATAAACTTAAGAAATATTATATAAAAAATTTACAATAAAATTTACAAATTTTTTTCATCTAAATTTAGAAAATTATGCAAATGTTATTTGAAAATATTTAATGCATTAGGGTATATAATTATTCAAAAAATAATTGTTATTATTACAATAAAAATACTAAAATTATTTGAAAATAATTGCATAATTATATAATTATTTAAATAACATTTAAATGAATTTATTTAAAAAGAATCTCATTGTAAAAAGTAAATAGATAAAAAATTAAAGGGTCAGGCATGTATGAGTTGGACATGCATGCCTAGCCCACATGAAAACCCATGCCGATGCATCTAGTTTTTATTTTTTTTTAATTTTTAGAAGACAAATGAGACTTTTCATCTTAAAAATATATATAAAAAACATCTCATGAATCTTTATAACTCTGGTTTTAATAACAAAACAAATTTTAATTGAACTAAGAACTCAAAATCAAACTAAATAAAAAAAAATTATTGAGATCAATTTTTTTTTGTAATATCAGTGTGATGTAGTTGAGTGAGTCGAAACTGAAAGTTTTGAGCAGTTAAATAGAGATATGTCACAACTAGATGCGGAGCTGTCATAAACATATTATGTGGATAAGATAAAAAATATTTTTATAAGCTATTGAGATAAAGTTAGGTTAAAAAAAAAAATCTAGTCACATCGGATATGTATAATAGCTAAAAAGCTATAGTTTTCGGTCTAAACATTGGACAAGACTCAAATTTTTTGTAAGAGATTTTCAAGACCCAGTACCATAGCGGACCAACTTTGCTTGTCCATTTGCTACACAAATTTCTTGAAATTAGGATTAGAAGATCTTGCGTGGGCCAATTTTCCTTGATTTCATGTTTCATGTCCTTTTCTTTTATGTTTTAGGATTATAATACTATTACCTACTAGATGTCAATTTTTTTATCATATTTAAAAGAATTGTAAATCTCTTTTAAGATGTAGACTTTATTTTTCAAGAATAAATCTACACTTGCAATTCTTTTCGCTCATCAAATCCATCTTTTCTATCTTTTCTTAGTGTCCTTGTTCTTCCCGTCTATATCACATTGAAAGTGGAAACCATTTTTTTTTTTTAATTTTGTTTTTGACAATTACTAAAACCCACTCATGTAAAATCAAAATCTCATTCAATTTTTAAAATAAAAAATTTTGCTCTTTCTGTAGTTTCAGGTTCGAGCCCCGTGGTTGCTCATATGATGGCTACTGAAGGCTTATATGGTCGTTAACTTCAGGGCCCGTGGGATTAGTCGAGGTGCACGCAAGCTGATCCGGATACCCATGTTAAACTAAAAAAAAAAAAAATTTCATTCAATTCAAAACAATCATCGACACCTCACATATATGATAATACACAATCCTTATATTCTTGCCAATTTTTTGTCCTTTTTTTTAATTTTGTTTTTTTTTTTTTACTAAAGATTCGCTCAGGTAAAATGGACATGTCATTCATTCTTGAAAACAATCCTCAACATACGAGGCACGCGATCATACACAATCCGGAGAGAAAGGGAAAATCAAGGACAGTAACAAAAGGATTATTGAGAAACAAATTGAAAGAAACTGAAGTTGGATGACTAAATCAAACAAAAAATATTCGAGGGACTGAGGAAGGGAATCTGCACAGTGAACAATGTCATAAACAGTAATCTGGATGAACATGGATTACACAGTAAAACCCATATCCTCTTTCACTTTCTTTTTAATGTTAATGTCAATTGATTAATAATAATGTTAATAATTGTTAATGCTAATGCTAATAAAGCCAAGGGAAAAGAAGGAACACAGCATAAAACATTACCTGTAGGCATATCAGGATTCTAGGTGATAGCTGCAAGCAAAGTAGATGCTATTGATTCGGAATCAGGATGCACTTTACGTCTATAAAGCAAAGAACAGTCATCTTCTGAAGGTTATACATGCTGCTAAACTACTGAAGTCACTCCCTGTGAGTGTGCGTGCGAGGTTGCAATCAAGAGATGGGAAGTGTTGCAAGAATAACAAAGCCCTATCGCGCTGCCATGAAAAAAGATTGGGAAAGCTTGAAAAGGTACTACGAGCAACATCCTGAAGCTGCAGGTTTTCCGTTGACTGTCACCAAGGACACTGTACTTCACATTGCAGTCCACAGTAATGACAAGAAACTGCTCAAACATTTACTGGATAACGCACCACCATTCAGTCACAAGGTAACTGATGTGTATGGAAATAATGCTGTTCACGAGGCAGCGGCCACAGGCAATGTGGAAATGGCCAAGATCCTGTTGAATTTTGATAGAGAACTCCATTGCAGCACAACAAATGATGGACAGAAAAACGGGTATTGTTCTGACGAGCTACTCCAAATCATGAACAATAGAGGAGAAACTGCACTCTTCAGGGCTGCTGCATTTGGCAGAACCAAAATGGTGAGGTTTTTGTGTTCTAAAATTAAGAACAGGGATGTTCATCGTAGGAGACACGATTCAACCTCCATTCTTCATATTGCGGTCCTTGGCAAATACTTTGGTATTTCTTTCACTTAACCTCGGAAATTTTGTTTTCATTATTTTGTGATGCTCTTCTCGAATTAACATCTATATGTTTTTAGGGAAGGCATGTAGCTTTAAATTTCTGTTTTTTCAATTAATGCAGAAACAGCATCGCAATTGGCAGTATGGGATGCATACCTTCCGGGGGCGGTGGATGAGAATGGCATGTCATGTCTTCAACTGCTTGCTAGCATGCCATCTGCTTTCAAGAGTGGATATCCCATGGGAATGCTGCAGAAACTTCTTTATTTTTGTATGTTTGCAGCTTTTGTTATGGTTTTCAATGGTATCTCTAAGCCCTAGGCAATTGTTATAACTTCATTATTCTCAATAGGCCTTCCAGATATTGGCGGTGATGATGACAAGGAGCTGGATGATAGTGACGACGTCAAGGAAAGTACTGGAAAGCTCCATTCGAGTCAGGGACAAGATTTGGAGAGTGGCCATGGCAGGATTCTCTCTCACCAATCCAACAATTCTGGTTCAGGTTTTTTCTGTCCCTTCAGATTGAAAGAAAATACTGGCATATGCGATAAATTTACTTAACTTCCTCAAGAATCTGTCTTATTTCCAGTGAATCTCTTACAAAATAGGCATTCTTCAAGTTATAGTTTGTTTTTTGATTGTTCATTCTTGTCATGCAACTGAAAGTAAATCACCTTCAGATCCTCTATCTGGTTTCCTTCACTGATCATATAAAAAATGTTCTTGTTCCATTTTCAAGTTGTCATAGATCTTCTTCGACTAACCATGTAATTTGATGAAAAATTGCAGCAATTTCAAAGATGTACCATGGCGTATTGAGGTGCATGGCTAAGGGTATGCATTTTCTTTTCTACAAATGTTATATTTTCATCAATGATCTGCAAGTATAAAAACTCTCGAGCAAATTTTGGATGCAACTCAACTTTGTTGCTCTTATATAGCATGGATATTTTGATAGGATTTCCAGCAATTAGAAAATTGTGGGGCATAAAAAAGAAGCAAAAAGGAGTGCTTGAACTTGTCCAAACATTAGCTGAAACAGACTTGACATGGTGGAATGTAAACCATGGGAGGTCTGGCTATGAAATCCTCTCTCACGACAAGGTAGATGAAGCAGAAAGAGAAGAAGAGTACCAGTTCCCTTCGGAACGTCCTGAGAAAATTAAAACCACCTCTCCTAAGGAGACTCCTCTTATTGCAGCTGCAAGACATGGGATCGTGGAGATTATAGAATCTATTCTTGATGTGTATCCGCAGGCTATAGAGCACATCAATGATAAGGATGAAAGCATTTTTCATGTTGCAGCCAGATGCCATAGGAAAGAAATTTTGGACCTTCTTCCACCTTATGCTTTAATGCCGAGGCTTGGGAGGAGAATCAACCTTAATGGTGACAGTATTTTGCATCAAGCTGCATACCTAGGCGAGACTCATCATAGAGACAGACCAGGAGATGCCCTACGCATGCAGTCCGATATTCAGTGGTTTAAGGTGCTTTATTCTCTCACTTGTGGCTTCAAAATTTCCATGTATACTGCCTATCATAGCTTTTTTCCCCTTCGGTGTGGCACGTTCTACTTTGAGGTAGCTTTTCTTCCCATTTACATTGCCTTCTAGTTACGTAGACTGCAGTTTATATGGCCACATAGGGACGTACAAAACAAACAAGTAAATGCTGCAATAGAAACGCAATATCAATTAGAAGCAGGCATGCTAAACAGTTGCAAACATTTGCTGTTTGAAGGCAGAATAACAGATATGGCCTCAGATTTTATGACACCAGATTGCATAACAAACTAACTTCTAGTTTTCCTTTGTCCAATTTATTTAGAGGGTGAAGAAAATTGTGCCTGCATATTTCGTCAATCATCGGAACGAGAAAGGACAGACAGCCCAAGAATTGTTCACCACTGAACACGAAAGGTTGGTGAAAGACGGGAGTAAGTGGCTAATGCGAACAACACAGGCTTGTACTCTAGTTGCAGTTCTAATTGCCACAGTTGCTTTCACCTCTGCCTACACAGTTCCAGGAGGTTCCAACTCAAAGACAGGCCATCCTTTGCTTATCGACACGACTCCATTTCATGTCTTCACAATCTCAGACACAATATCATTGTGCTTTGCCCTCACTTCGGTGGTGGTGTTTCTGTCCATCATGACATCCAACATGAACGAACAAGATTTCAAGACGTCTCTTCCTTTGAAGCTTGTTCTGGGTTTAACTACTCTGTTTTTTGCTGTGACGGCAATGATGGTTGCTTTCGCAGCAACTCTTGTGCTTATGATCAGACAGAGACTTCATTGGGCTGCAATTCCAATTTACACAGTTGCTTGCTGCCCAGTGACAATCTTCCTTGTGCTTCAGTTCCCTCTTTATCTCAATATTGCTTGGTTTACTGTGAGGGGTATGCTATGGAGCTTCATTGACTCTCTACCTCGTTCACATGTATGAAATATTGTTGCTGGTGAGCTTCTGGCTACAAGGTAGCAAGTCTTGTGGAATTTGTTGTTTCTCCATTTGATGAATGTTTTCAGAAATATTGTATGGAAATATCATATTCCTCCCCATAATTCGGTCAAGATTTTACGTTCTTATTTGTGGAATTAGCTAGCCTGCTTCTTCCTGAACTTCTATTTGCTCAGCACTACAAGTACTCTTCAGCATCAAACTAACAAAAAGATTGATAAAACATATACAATCATGCCACGAATTTGTGAAGATATATAGAATTTTTAGATGATAATTTAAACGAAGTTTAAAAGCTATAGAAGTTTTCTGCTTTTACATGTGAAAAAAAAAAAAAACGATAACCTGCCATGGGAAAAAAAGTTCCATTACTGTAAGTCCATAAAATATTTGATGCAGAGAGAAGCAACACAGAAAAGCAGACATTATAATCAACACAAAATCCTGCTAAATAGAGTTACTATGCAAAAATCTTAATTAAAAATTTTATTTTTAAATATTTTCTCTACAAGTAGCCTACCTATAATTTAAAACTCCTTAAATAAATTTAAAAAAGACCTAAATCAACTATGTAACTTGAGAATAAAAAATAAAAATAAAAATAAAAATAAAAATTCTAAACTAGACCGAATAGTACCTTCTAGGCCTAATTTGGATGTCTTCCAAACCATAAGTTGTTATAGCAAGCTGACTCACCTATAGAAATAGGCCTTGGGAAGCTCCTAGCAAAACTTGAACATGATTCAATAATCATATTGAAAGTTATGTATCTTTTATAAGATCAATCACTCCATACAACCCCGGTTTTTTGTTGTAAAAAACTGATATATAAAGAACAGATTAATGTTTATGAACTGAGAAAAGGAACAAAAAACAAAGAACAAAGAACGAAGAACAGAGAACAAAGAACAAAGAACAAAGTCTTTACAGTTGAAAGAACAAGGAGCAGAAAATGTCTCATATGGTTACTGCCATCCCCAGTGTTTTATTTATCGAAGGAAACAAACATTACAGAAAAATAAAACACTAAAGAAACGTACCAGCTATATTCTCTTTTATCAAAGGAGTTGTATAACAAGCTAGTCTAATCCTAGATAAGCTTAAAAAAATGAATTGAAAGAAACATCCTAATCTAGATAATGCTATCAGCTAACAGATAGATAACAATGCAGTAGATTACTACAAAGTAATCCTGTTCCAGCTTTGGTACCAAACTTCAACACTCCTCCTTGGTTCCAAAGCTAAAAATTCCAATTCTTCCCCTCAGATCTTCAAACCTGTTTCATGTTTCTAGTTCAACTGCTAC